>ERZ1740067.141-NODE-141-length-58591-cov-6.488452_pt1 | contig 58591 bp, 49 predicted proteins | sample MGYA00581736_ERZ1740067 | MGnify/ENA primary metagenome ERZ1740067 (study PRJEB43018, sample SAMN04849236) | marine metagenome | isolation source: floating plastic debris | place: Pacific Ocean | collected 2008-08-27 | study: EMG produced TPA metagenomics assembly... | reverse complement strand
CCCCCCCCCCCCCCCCCCCCCCCCCCCCCCCCCCCCCCCCCCCCCCCCCCTCACTCTTTTTTTTTTTTTTTTTCTTTTTGATGTTGTCTGACGTTTTTTGTCTGTGTGTGGTTGTCTGTGTGGTTGTGTTTGATTGCGTTGGTGTGTGGGTCGGTGGTTATGAGTATGCGTGTTGGTCTGTGTTAGGTGTGTGTGGGTGTTGGCTTTGGCGTGCTCCATCGCGCGGGTGTGCGTTGGCGTTTGGGTGCTAAGTCGTTCGTGGGCGAGGGGTTCGGGTTCCGCTCGCGTGCGCGTCTCATGCTGCGGGTTTTGGGCGATCGTACCTCGGGTTGAGGCTATCGTGGTGACGCGACGCGGCGGCGTGGGCCCGCCTTCCGCACACACCACGCGACCGCCGGTTTCGGTGCGGGCTTGGCCCGGTCGAATCCGCATTGAGGATGCCGATACGCATGTCGAACCTTGGGACCAATTCCGCGGCTGCTGTAGAGCGTGCTGCGCCGGTGAGCGTTGCTGTGCCCGAGCCTCGCGCCGAGGCCGAGGGGGCCCTGTTTGCCGGCCGGCGGACGTGGCTGCCGACGTTCTTCTTCGTGACCGGCGGGCACAAGTGTGGCACGAGCTGGCTGAGCTGGATGATCGACTCGCACCCGCAGGTCGTCTGCCGGAGCGCGGGCCGATTCCTGGGCGTGCAGGGCTCGAGCGAAAAGTGGCTCAACCGCAAGAAGATGCACGAGTGGGGGTCGTTCCACACGGTCGCCGAGAGCTGGCTGTCGGGCGTGAGCGAGGACGAGATCGAGCTGGCGATGCGCCGTGCGATGATCGAGGCGGTCATGATGCTGCGGACGCCCGTGGGTGTGCGCGCGGTCGGCGACAAGACGCCGATGTTCTACCTGCGTGAGGCGCCCAAGCTCAAGAAGCTGTTCCCGGAGGCGACGCTGACCGCGATCATCCGCGACGGTCGCGACGCGTGCGTAAGCCACGCGTTCCACATGTTGCGACGCGAGGAGCCCGGCGCGTGGGAGGACGATGCGGCGTTTGCTGCGGCGCGTGCGCACCACGTCGATGGCACCGGCCCGGCGGCGCCGCTCTTCAACGACGCGGTCGTGCGGCACACGGCTGAGAATTGGCGGACGACCGCACGCGGGAGCCTCAAGGCCCGCGACACGTTCGGCTCGAACTATATCGGGCTGCAATACGAGGACTTGCTTGTTGATCCCGCGCCGCACCTGACGCGCGTGTTCGAGGCGATCGGCGTCGACGCGAGCGAGAAGACGGTCGCGAAGTGCGTCGAGGCGAACAGCTTCGAGGCAAAGTCCGGTGGGCGCAAGCCGGGCGAGGCCGACCCCGATTCGTTCGTGCGGAAGGGCGTTGCGGGCGATTGGAAGAACCACTTTGGCGACGCGGATCGAGCCGCGTTCAAGGATGTGGCGGGCGACGAGCTGATCGCGCTCGGGTATGAGCAGGATGGGACCTGGTGATCCGACGCACCCTTGGCAACATGCTTCGTGCGCCGTCCACGGGCGGGGAAGAGGCGGCTGCCGCCGGCGCGGCGATGGCTGTCGAGCCGAAGCCGGCGTCGCCTGCCCACGACGCGGCGCTCGGTCGGCAGATGGGGTATTGCTTCGTGACCGGCGCGCAGAAGTCGGGCACGACGTGGGTCGGCTGGATGCTGCGGGAGCACCCGGAGATCAAGGTCCGCGGCGAGGCGGGCTATGTCGGCAATGCCAGCGACGCGACGACGTGGATCAACGAGGAGGCGCTGGACGGTTTCCTGGAGCAGCCAAGCCCGAAGCGGCTGCTTGGCGAGCTCGCGCGGGAAGATCTGCTTGCTGCGGCGCAGCGCGGCATGGTCGAGTCGATGCTGCGGCTCTCGTGCAAGCCCGACGCGCAGACGCGCGTTCTGGGCGATCGCGCGCCGCAGGCGTATTGCGAGGGCGTCGAGGCGTTGCACCGACTGTTCCCCGATGCGGTGTATGTGAACGTGGTGCGCGACGGCCGGGATGTCGCGGTGAGCAACGCGTTCATGATGCTGCGGAATCGGAAGTGGAACGCTAAGTCGTACGGCTCGATGGAAGCGGGCGAGGCGGCGCACGCGGCGCACATCGAGCAAGATGGGAGCGCGGCCGGGGTTCCGCTGCTCGGCGACGGCATGCTCCGGCACTACGCGACGCGATGGGTCAGGTGCATCGAGGCGGGTCGACGTGCGCAAGAGCTGTTTGGCGACCGGTGCGTGACGCTCCGCTACGAGCGGTTGCTTGAGGACCCGACGGGACCAGTCCGGCGTCTCTTCGAGACGCTCGGCGTGGCGAGCGACGACGCGACGGTTGCCGCGTGTGTGAAGGCGTCGTCCTTCGAGAGCAAGTCCGGCGGCCGCAAGCGTGGCGAGCACGACGCGGGGTCATTCGTGCGCAAGGGCATCGCGGGCGATTGGAAGCAGTACTTCGGTGACCGCGAGCGCGAGATCTTCAATAAACGCGCTGGTCAGATGCTGATCGACGAGGGGTACGAAGCGTCGATGGAGTGGACGCCGTGACCGTCGCGCTGGACATGCCCGGCGCGTCGGCCGCGCCGCGTGGCGCGGGGCTTTTTAGCCCGCTGGGCATGGTGCGGCATCTCTGGTCGCTGCGCGACATGATCCGCCAGTTCACGGGCCGGGAGATCGCCGAGCGCACGCAAGGCACGGCGCTGGGCTGGGTGTGGCTGATGATCACGCCGCTTGTTCGCCTGTCGATTTATGCGTTGGTGTTCGGCGAGCTGCTCGGGCTGCGGTTCGGCGACCGTGGCGGCGAGTACGCGTTCTTCCTGTTCTGCGGCCTGATCGTCTACGGCGTCTTTTCGGATGCGGCGACGAAGTGCTCGGGCGTGATCACGAGTCGCCCCCGGTTCGTCAAGAAGCTCGTGTTTCCGACGGAGATCTTGCCGGTGACCGTGCTCGGGGCGGGCGTGGTCGTCGCGCTGCTCGAGTTGTCGCTGTTGATCGTCGGGCGCGTGGTGCTGTTCCAGGATGTCAGCCCGCTGTTCTGGATGGTGCCCGTCGCGGTGATCCCGATGCTGATGATGGCGCTCGGCTTGGGCTGGGTGCTCGCGTCGCTGAATGTGTTTCTTGAAGACACGCGCGAGATCGCTCGGCTGATCATCGCGCAGTTTTTGTTCTTTCTTACGCCGATTATCTATCCTGCGAGCAAGGCGGCCGAGCTTGCCGAGGGCGGTTCGATGTGGATCGTTCGCGCGGCGGGCTGGTTCATCCAGCACCAACCGATGACGGTTTGCGTGGAGGCGGCACGGGACGTGCTGCTTCGCGGTGTGATGCCGAACTGGATCGCGCTGGGCTGGGTCTGGCTGCTCGGGTTTGTGATGATGCAGGTCGGGTTTGCGTTCTTCATGAAGAGCAAGGGGGCGCTTGCGGATGTCCTCTGAGTCGACCAGTGCGAAGTCGGGGCAGCAGCGATCCAACGATGCGCGGCGCGGCAAGCGCGGCGCGGGTGGGGCGATCGCGGAGGTCAAGCCGGCCGGCGGTGGTGGCGGGGGTGCTCGCGGTCTTGAGATGGCGGGCGCTGTCTCGCGCGAGCTGTCGGATGAAGACCAAGCCGGCCCGAAGCGTGACGAGACGATCATGATCTCCGCGCGCAACGTCGGCAAGCGGTACGACATCTACGAGAAGCCCGCGGACCGGCTGAAGCAGGCGCTGTTGCTGCATCGCAAGACGCTCTCGACGCCCTTCTGGGCGGTGCGTGGTGTGGATCTTGATGTCCGCCGGGGCGAAGCGGTGGGCATTCTCGGGCGCAACGGCGCGGGCAAGAGCACGCTGTTGCAAGTCCTCGCGGGCATCCTTCGGCCGAGCGAGGGGCGTGTGCAGCGGTCGGGGCGGGTCGCGGCGCTGCTCGAGCTTGGCAGCGGGTTCAACGCGGACTTCACGGGCCGGGAGAACGTGTTTATGAACGCGTCCATTCTCGGCATCCCGAAGCGCGAGATGCTCGAGCGTTTCGATGATGTTGCGTCGTTTGCCGACATCGGTGATTTCATCGATCGGCCGGTGAAGACCTATTCGAGCGGCATGCGTGCTCGGCTGGCGTTCGCGGTGAATATCGCGGTGCAGCCCGATGTGTTGATCGTCGACGAGATCCTGTCGGTCGGCGACATGGGCTTCAAGAGCAAGTGCATGGCTCGCCTGCGGAAGATGCGCGATGACGGGCTGACGATGCTCTACGTGAGCCACTCGGCCGAGCAGGTCCGCGGCATCTGCGACCGGGGGCTTGTGCTCGCGCAGGGCAAGAGCCTGTACACGGGCACGTCGGCCGACGCGGTCAAGCACTACCTGTCGCTGGTGAAGGAAGAAACCACGCGCCGCGTGATCGAAGAAGAAAGGCGTCTGGGCGAGGCGCGGTCACGCTCCGCGGATGATGGCGGCAGCGAGCGTGTTGGCATCGGGCACGTGCGTGTCGAGCAGGTCGACGTGCTCGATGAACGGGGCGAGCCGACGCGGGCGGTGCACTTTGGCGACACGATGCGGATCGCGATCACGGTGCGCTGCATCGAGCCGGTGGGCGAGGGCTTGAGCGTTTCGTTTGTGGTGCGCGACGCGGTGGGCGTGGATCTGATGGGAACGACGACGTTCGATGAGCGGGCGCCGCTGCCCGTGCTGGGGGCGGGCGAGGCCGCGACGATCGAGCTCGAGTTTGAGTGCCGATTGCGGCGTGGGCCGTTCGGCGTGTCGGCGGCCGTGCATCGCGTGCGAGAGCGCGACTACTCGGACAATCTGCTGCTGGACCAGGTCGACGGGAGCGCCGCGTTTCGGGTGATCCGCGATGTCGATCGCCCCGTGCACTACAAGTTCCACCAGCCCGTGAACGTGCGCGTCACCGATGCGCCCGGGGAGCAAGCCGATGGCTGACGATATCGCAACCAGAGAGGGCCTCGGGCTCGTTGGTGATGACGCCGGCCGTGAGGCCGCGGGCGGTCATGCCGGGGAAGTGTCGCCGGCGCCCGCAGTTGATGTCGACGTTGCCGATGGCACCGCAGATAACTACGCGTGGTGGCAGCGCAATGGGGGCAAGTGGGTGCGCGAGTACGACGAGCGCAAGCGCTGGCAGCCTCGGTATCACTTGCAAGAGATGATGCTGACGGACTATGTGATGCGTCACGCGGAGTCGCACGCGCGTGATGCCGAGCGGCCGCTGCGTGTGCTGGAGTTTGGCTGTGGTGTCGGTCGGCATCTGCGCACGCTGTCGCAGCTGCCCGGCGTTGAGGTGTTCGGCTACGACCAGTCGGCCACGATGGTCGATGGGTTGCGTTCGTGGACGGGCCAATCGTGGATTGATGAGCACGTCACGATCGGCGGGCCAACGGATCGGCTGCCGTTTGACGACGACGCCTTCGACATCGTGTACACGTCGGAGGTGCTTGTGCATGTTCGGCCCGAGGACTTGCCGGCGATCTTGGATGAGCTTTGCCGGGTCTCGCGGTCGCAGGTGTTGCACATCGAGCCGAGCTCGGCGTACCGGATTGTGCCCGAGGCGCATGATGGCTGTTGGAACCACGATCTGGTCGCGCTGCACGCGGCCCGCGACCGGGCGTGCGAGACGCTGGCGAGTGGGTTCTTCTCGCAGACGCCCTTCCGGGTGATGGTCGATGGCAGCCAGCCGGGGTATACCTGGTCGCCGGTGATGCTCGGCCTTATGCGTCGGCTCGAGCACGACTTGCTTTCGGGGCTCACGGAGGTGTCCGCAGAGCGGGATGAACTGCGCGGGGAGCTTGCGTCGCTGCGCGATGGCGACGACGCACAGCGTAAGAAGATTGCCTCGATGGGTGCCGAGCTCGAGAAGCTCCGCGCGGTCGCCGCGACGGCCGAGCGGCTCGAGGCCGAGGCGACATCGCTTCGTGATGTCGCAAAGGCGGCCGACGTCGATCGGATCACGGCGATCGCGAAGCACATGGCAAGTGAGACGAAGATCGCGGAACTGAGCACTGCCCTTGATCAGACGCGGGCCGGGTTGGCCGAGGCCGACGAGTGTTCGTCGCAACTGCGAGAAGAGCTGGCAGCGTTGCGGGCCGAGCGGGCCGAGCTCATCGCCGAGCGTGATGCGCTGGCGACGCACGCCGCACAGATGGAATCGTCGCTCACGCGGCAGGTGCACGTGACGCGCGATACGACGGTGCATCTTGAGCGGCTCAACAAGCAGCAGCGCGAGGCCGCGGCGCAGCTCGTGCGTGAGCGTGAGGCGATCGTTCGGCGTGTGTCGGCGGTGTGGAAGAGCGCTTCGGAGGGGGTGGAGTCATGAGCATCGCCGACAAGCCCAAGCCGATACGCGTGGAGGTCTCTGAGCAGATCGAGGCGTTGCCCGAGGCTGCCGAGCCCATCGCGTTTCGCGATCGTGATGCGCTTTGGCAGGCGGTGCCGTTCTTGGTCGAGCAGTTCCGCCGCATCGGTGCGGATCGTGTGCTTGAGGTCACGGAGGGGCCCGAGCGGTGGGGGCCGCTGGCGCGTGCGTTCGCGGGCGAAGATGTCGAGGTGGTTTCCCGCCAGGTGACGCCGGCCGCGCTCGATGATGAGCTTGAGCAGTACGCCGCGGGTTGGGCGGTGAGTGTGCTTGACGGCGTGCTCGGGCAGCTGGATGTCGAGTCGGGCCTTGCGCTTGTTCGTCGGCTCTTGCAGCACGGCGTGTACGTGGTCGCTGATGTGCCGCTCGGCGAGGCGTTGCCCGCGCGGAAGCGCCGGGCCAAGCCGAGCGAGCTTGGCGGGCGGACGTGGTGCGAGGCGGACATCGCCCCGCTGCCGAGCCCGGCGCGGATGCGTGTGCCGAATGTGCGCACGGGTCGGCCGATCGGTGTGTACGTCTTCAGCACGCGCGACCCTGCCGGGCTCGGCAAGCTCCGTCAGGACTTCGGCGCCGACGATGTCGTGTGGGGTGACGCGCTAGGGATCGGCGCGGACCTTGAGGCGTCGCTTTGGCGCGTCGAGGAGATGGCGTTCGAGCTGGCGTACATCAAGGGGTACAGCACGTACCGCTGGGCGAATCGGCTTCGGCTGACTCCGGCGTGGAACCTGCTGCGATGGGCGCGCACTCGCAATCGACAGGTGCTCACGCTCAAGGTGGGTGCGGGGCGCGTGCGTGTTCGGCGGGCGTCGGCGCAGGCGGGGCATCCGGGCGTGCCGTGGGACTTTGTTGAGCCGAGTGCTGGGTTTACCCGTGAGCACGATGTGCAGGCCGCGTACGAAACGGCGCTGGTCGGCAGTGGTCGGCTGCGCGTTCCGACGGGTAATGACCCCGCGATCGAGCTTGTGGGGCCGGGCACGGCTGAGGTCCACTTCGCAGGTAAGAAGACGACGCTTGAGCTGCCCGAGGAGCCGATCGTCTTCCGGCCCGCGCAGCCGCAGCTTCCCGTTCCCGCGCGAAAGCCGAGCGCGCCGTCGCCCGCCGCGCCGGCGGCGAGGCCGGCGATCACCGACGGGCAGCGCGCTTTCGTCGAGCGGATCCAGGCGAGCAGCGACAAGGTCGTCGCGGTGCACTGCCCGCGTTGGCTTGGTATCACGTCGAGCACGCGGACGCTATTCGACCAGCTCTATCCGGTGCCCGAGGCCCACGGCGAGGAGCCGTTCCACTACACCGAGGACGACGTCGAGCACCATGCGCGGGTGCTGATCGAGAGCGGCGCGGAGCACGTTGTGTTCTCGGGCGGCGACACGATGCACTTCCGCGTGATGGAGGTGCTCAAGCGTGAGAAACCGAGCGTGCGGTGCGACATGCTCTGGCACGCGAGCTTCGTGCAGTTTCTCGAGGATTACAACTGGCACAACATCCGGTCGTGGATCGACGCGGCCCGGGCGGGGCTTGTCCACACGGTCGGCGTGGTGAAGGCGGGCATGGAGGACTTTCTTTCGGCGCAGGGTGTGCGCTCAAAGCTCGTGCTCAATCTTGTGCCGGGTGATGTGCAGGAAGTTCCCGAGCTCGAAGATGGGCCGCACGTTGGTATGTGGCTGAGCAACCCGACCTATCGCAAGATCCCGCACGCGATGCTCAGCGCGGTCGCGATGGTGCCCGGCGCGCAGATCCACGCGGCCGGTCTTGATGATCGCAGCCTCGAGGTCATCGACTACTTCAACATTCCCAAGGGCTTCACGCACAAGGGGCCGATCCCGCACGACGAGTTGCTTTTGCAGATGCGGCGGACACATCTGAGCTTGTACGTGACGTTCAGCGAGTGCTGCCCGATGGTGCCGCTCGAGAGCTTGGCGCTCGGCGTGCCCTGCCTGACGGGCCCCAACAGCCACCTCTTCGAGGACGACGCGTACCTTTTCGAGCGGCTTGTGGTGCCGTTCCCCGATCGGGCGGACGTGATCGCGAAGATGATCGCCCGCGGCGTTGAAGAGCGGGCCGAGATCGTGGCGCGGTATCGCGACTACGCCGTCGGCTACAACGAGCGCGCGCGGCAGAGCGTGGACGATTTCTTGGGTGAGGGTTAGCACGTCGTGGCTGTGATTTGCTTTGTCACCTTCGAGATCCATCCCACGACGCGCGGCGGCGTCGGGGTGCTGCTGCACCATGCGGCGACCAACCTGCTCGCGCGCGGGCACGAGGTCGTCTTTCTGCTCGACGTGCCGAAGAAGCAGTTCAGGAAGTTCAACGAGTTTGACAGGCTCAAGCTGCCGAACTCGCACAACTGCCGTGCGCACGACGCGCGGGCAATGACAGCCGATTTTCCGTGGCCGAGCGACGCGGAGATTCCCTGCGGCATCCAGCGTCGGGTCGCGGCCTATGCGCACGCGTACAAGAAGCTGCTCATCGCCGAGCCCAACCTCGACTTCGTCGAGTTCATCGAGTACACGGGCATCGGGTACTACGCGATGCGCGACCGGCTCTTCGGCCGTGAGCCCGAGGGCGTGAAGAAGCCGACCATCGGCGTTCGGTTGCATAACCCGCTTGAGCTGATCGACCGCTTCAGCCCGACGAGCGAGATGGGGCGGAGCCGATACGGGCTGTACGGCTTCGAGCGGGGTGGCATCGCGCTGGCCGAGGCTGTGCTCACGCCGACCCGTCCCTATTACGAGGCCTATTTCAAGGATGATTACGCGCTGTGCGAGCGGCGTGTGGTCGTGAGCCAGTCGCCCAAGCAGCCGCTGCCCGCGGTGAATGCGTCGAGGGACGAGCGCGCGAACACGATCACGTTCGTCGGCCGCATGTGGCATTTCAAGGGTGTCGACCAGCTCGTGCACGCGGCGGTCGCGCTGCTGCGCGATCGGCCGGAGCTTGACTGGCGCTTCGAGTGCATCGGGCCCGACAGCAAGGAGAGCCCGTTCCACGGCTCGTTTACCGAGTACCTGCTTACGATGGTGCCCGAGGCGATGCGCGAGCGCTTCGAATTCACGGGCAACCTGAGCCATGAGCAGATCGCCGAGCGGCTGCAACGTTCGGCGTTCGCGGTCTTTCCGAACCGCTTCGAGTCGTTCTGCTACGCGCTGCATGAGACGTACGACGCGGGCGTGCCGGTGGTCATCAACGAGTTGCCGGGCTACGCTGCGTTCTTTGAGGATGGGAAGAACTGTGTCGCCTACGACGGCACGACCGAGGGGCTGACGGGCGCGATGGCGCGGATGATCGACGACCCCGCCTTGCGCGAGCGTGTGCGCAAACCCTATGAGGTCGCAACCGAGCCGCTGGGAACGTTCTACGACGATCCCGCGCCGCGTGTGGCGCTGGCGGATGCGGACTCCGTGGTTGAGCCGGGCGATGCGCTCGTGCTTGTGCTGTGTCCCTCGCGCGTCGAGCAGGCGAGGCCGACGCTTGAGGCGCTTGCTCGGCAGACGCATCGGCGGTTCCGCACGGTGTGTCTCGTTGGAGCGGAGCCGGACTCGGAAGAGACGCTGTGGTTACTTGGTCGCGCGTGGCACGCGCGGTCGCCCGATGGCACGGCGCTCGGCGGGGATGCGCTGACAACGGCTGAGGGCCTTGCGATTCTGCGAGCGGGTGATAAGCCCGAGCCGGCATGGCTTGGCTCGTGCATGGGCGCGCTGGCGTGTGGGTCGCAGCTCCACGCTGCGGGAACCTGGGGCACGCGCGGCGGCCGGCTTGCGCCGACGCAGCTCGATGTGTGCCCTGAGACTTGGGCTTATGAGCACGGCGGAACGCTCACTCGGCTCGTCCATCGCACGAAGCCGGGCCGGGTCGCGATCGATCTCTTTGATACGAACCTCGGGCCGCTCGGCGAGATCGGGCTGGTGCTCGAGCGGTGTGCACATGCCGACGGTGCGGCTGGTGGGCATCGGTGTGCGGTGCTGCCCGAGCCGATGGTGTCGCTTGCGGCTGAGCCGGAGATCGAGATCGCCGACGGCGTGTGGGATTACCTCGCGCATCGGTGCCTGACGCCGTTTGGTGATCGGATGGCGATCTGGTCTGGGCTTGCCCGGCGTGAACTCACTGTGTCGGCGGATCGCCTTGCCGTGTGCGAGGATCGCTTGCGCCGGCTGCATGTTGAGCCTGGCCAGTTGTATGACCACGCGCGCGTCCGCAACGGTGTGGCTGGGGGGCGTGTGCCCGATCAAGTGATCGTTGAGCACAAGCTTCGGCTTGCGCACGAGCTTGGCGGGCGCGACCTGGTGAAGATCGCGATGCGCAAGCTTGCGCAGCGTGTGGGCATTCGGTCGCACAGCGGGAAGGGGGCCGGCGATGCCGAATCCTGAGAATGCCGATAGGCCGATCTTGGTGGTTGGTCCCGGGCGGAGCGGGAGCAGTTGGCTATTGCACGCGCTTGATGAGCATCCGGATGTGCGCGACATCATCGAGAACCGTGCGGTGGAAGGTTTGTGGCAGGAGTGCTTCCAGAACTTCTGGGCGGGCGATTGGCGCTGGGTGTGCGAGCCGGATGAGGCCGAGCGGCGTGTGGCACGGTCTGCGCGCGATCTGGTCACCACGCTCTTCCCGACCGATGAGCCCGAGTGGGTGATGAAGCTGATCTGGCGGGGTCGTCCTTGGGATTTCATTCGCCTCGCGTTTCCGAGGGCCCGCTACATCCACCTGACGCGCAGCCCGGCAACGAATATTCCTTCGATGATGGAGTACATGGGCTCGAACAATCCCGCGTGGAAGGATCTGGCGCACTGCGAGGACGCGTGGTGCGGCGCGCACGAGGAGGCGCTGGCGCTGGAGCACGCGGGCGTGCCGTACGTGCGGATCAAGCAGGAAGATGCGCAGAGCGATCCGGCGGCGGTATGGCGTCGCGTCGCGCGATTCCTCGGCTTGCGCACCGACGGCGTTGATACGTCGAAGGTGGGCAACGAGATCAATGTCGCCGAGTCGACCAAGGGGCGCGTTGCCGATGGGCGTGCGCCGCTCGCGTGGGGCATGATGAGCGCGCGGACGCACGCGGTCGCGCGGCAGCTTGGGTACGCGATCACCGACGTGCCGGCTGATGAGCTGCCGACGGAAGATCGCCGGCGGATCGCGCAGACGCTTGGAGGGCGTGACTTGGCTCGCATGGTCGTGTCGAAGGCGGGGAAGAAGCTCGTTGGCGGCGGCGGCGGGGAGGTGCGTCGTGCCGACGCCTGAGAATGTGACCGCGCCGATTCTTGTGATAGGCCCGGGCCGGAGCGGCACGTCGTGGTTGCTGCACGCGCTCGATGAGCACCCGGACGTGCGCGATGTGATCGAGAATCGCATCGTCGAGGGGCTGCATCTCGAGCTCTTTGAGAATTGGTGGGCGCGGGATTGGAAGTGGGTGTGTGACGAGGCCGAGGCGCAGCGGCGTGCGGTGGAGGCGACACGCCGGACCCTTTGCACGCTCTTTCCGACCGATCAGCCTCGGTGGGTGATGAAGATGATCTGGCGGGGCAGGCCTTGGAAGTTCGTGCGGGCGGTTTTCCCCGATGCGCACTTCATTCACATCACGCGCAGCCCGACGACGAACGTTCCCTCGATGGTGGACTACATGGGTCGGCACAATCCCTCGTGGAAGAACGTCCGGCACGCGGAGCACGAGTGGGTGCAGGCCCATCGCGAGGCGCTCGCGCTTGAGGACAAGGGCGTGCCCTACATCCGCATCAAGCAGGAAGACGCGGCGGCCGATCCGGCGGGCGTGTGGGATCGGCTGCGGACGTTTCTTGAGCTGCGAGACGTGCCAGTGGGGAATCTCGAGAACGAGATCAACGCAGGCGAGGCGACCAAGGGGCAGGTGAAGTTCGGCAGGCCCGAGAAGCCCTGGGGTGATTTCACGCGCAAGACGCACGAGATGTCGGTTCGGCTTGGGTATCTGCCCGAGTCTGAGGCCGACGTCAGCATCGAGTCTGCGGTCGTGGAGGGGCTTACCAGCCAGCTCGCGGAGGCGAATGCCGAGCGTGAGCGGATGGCTGCGGAGATCGAGCGGCTTCGCGAGGGCGGGCCCGATGTGGTGACAAAGCCGGCGTCGCCGTCCGAGGCGGGCGTGCATCGGGAGCCGTAATGCTGACGAATCCGCAGGCGGTCTTCGGTGCCCGGTCCTTTCTATAGTGGACCGGTCCAAGTCTTTTCTGATTCCAGCAGGAGCACTCCGTGCCGTACACGCTCAAGCCCGCCGAGACCTACGACGTCGACGCCGACAACACCGAGTACCTGTCCCAGCACGTGGACACGGGCGACCGGTGGGTGCTGAACTTCGGCCCCCAGCACCCCGCGACGCACACGACGCTTCGGCTGGTGATGGAGCTCGATGGCGAGCGGATCGCGCGTGTCACGCCGCACATCGGTTACCTGCACTCGGGCTTCGAGAAGCTCGGCGAGAGCCTGGATTATAACCAGTACGTGACGATCGTCAGCCGGATGAACTATCTGAGCCCGATCAGCAACGACATCGCGTGGCACCACGCGGTCGAGTCGCTCTTCGGCATCGACATCACGCCGCGGTGCAAGGTGCTGCGGACGATCATGGCCGAGATCGGGCGCATCCAGGATCACCTGCTGTGCGTGGGCGCAGCCGGGCTCGACCTCAACGCGTTCACCGCGTTCATTTATGTCTTCAACCTTCGCGAGAAGGTCTACGACATCTGCGACTACATCTCGGGTCAGCGGTACCACCCGGACTGGACACGCGTCGGCGGCATCATGAAGGATTTGCCCGACACCGCGACCTTCCAGCGGATGGTCAAGAAGTTCATCGACGAAGAGCTGCCCCGAGCGCTCGACGACATCGAGAACCTGCTCAACCGCAACCGTATCTTTCAGGACCGCACCCGCGGCATCGGCGTGCTGACTCAGCAGGAAGCGATCGATTGGTCGCTCTCGGGCCCGATGGCCCGCGGCTCGGGTGTGAAGCGCGATCTGCGTAAGGACGAGCCGTATCTCTGCTACGCCGACAACTGGGACGGCCAGGGCGCCGAGGCGGTGAAGTTCAGCGTGCCGATCTGCGAGGAGGGCGACGCGTACTCGCGGTACCTCGTGCGTCTGGAAGAGATGAAGCAGAGCCGAAAGATCATCCACCAGCTGATCGACGACATCCCCGAGGGGCCCGTCGATGCGTTTGCCGATTCGAAGATGGTCAAGCCGAAGAAGAGCGACGTGTATGGGTCGATCGAGGGCCTTATCCAGCACTTCGAGCTGATCATGACCAACCGAGGGTGGGAGCCGCCCATCGCTGAGGTGTACGGCGCGAACGAGACCGCCAACGGCGAGCTGGGGTACTACGTCGTGTCCGACGGCTCGAGCCGGGCGTTCCGCGCCCGCACGCGCCCGCCGAGCTTTATGAACTACTCGGTGATCCAGAAGATCACCGAGGGACACCTGCTCAGCGACATCGTGGCGATCATCGGCTCGATCAACGTCGTGGCGGCCGAGCTGGATCGATAGGAAGAAGGCACCAAGGCACGAGGCATCAGGCAGTGGGGGGTGCCCTTGGGTTTGGCGATCGAGTGATCGGGAATGTCGTAGCCGTATGTATACGCATGCGGCCCTGAAATTGTGGCGGGTCGGCCGCGTGGCGCTTGTAGACTCATCCTTATGAACCTGCTCGTGGGATGTTTCGTGTGCGGCCTTGCGTCGACGTCGGTTGCGGCGAAGGACGCGGCTCGGCCGTTGATCACCGAGGTGCTCGCCAACGTGCCGCAGGGCGTCGAGGGGGATGCGTCGGGTGACGGCACGCGCGACGCGGTGGGCGATGAGTTTGTCGAGATCCACAATCCATTTGATCGGCCGATCAATCTTGAGGGGTACGTGATCGAGGATGGGCACCCCAAGAGCGAGTCGTCGCGGTGGCGGTTTACGTTTCCGGCGGCTCGGCTCGAGCCGGGGCAGTGCGCGGTGGTGTTCAATGGCGTGGGCACGAAGGTCGCCGGGCCCGTGGGCACCGAGAAGCGGGCGGCAGGCCCGAACAACCGATTTGGTGGAGCGCTGGTGTTTGTGTCGAACAACAAGTCGTCGCGCACGGGCATGGCGAACAAGGGCGATTGGGTGATGTTGCGGGAGCCTTCGGGCAAGGGTGTCCACGCGGTGGTGTGGGGCGAGCCCGATACGAGGCCGCCGGGCGGCGTGCCGACGGATGAGTCAGAGGATGCGTGGGGCGAGTCGTACGCGCTGGAGAGTTTGGACGCGGATGGGTTTGTGCCGCACACCGAGCTGACAGCCGGCGGGCGCGAGGGCGTACTATTTAGTCCCGGACAGTTCCCCTGACGGATTTCTCGGTTGGAGGCAGTAACGCATGGCGTGGATCACCAAGCAGAGCGCGACGATGAAGATCGAGCGGCGCGATGAGCCCTACCTCTCGCCCGAGCTGCTCAAGACGCTAAAGGAAACCTACCTGCCGCGTTATGAGCAGAAGGCCGGCTGCGTGCTGCCCGCGCTACACCTGATCCAGCACGAGTACGGCTGGGTGCCGGCCCAGGCGATGGAAGAGATCGCCGAGTTCCTCGAGCTCGAGCCCGCGGACGTCATGGACACCGCGACCTTCTACGAGGAGTACTGGCTCAAGCCCAAGGGCGAGCACGTGATCGCGGTCTGCCGATCCATCGCGTGCGAGTTCTGCGGCCACGAGAAGATCACCCAAGCGGTCATGGACAAGCTCGGCATCGAGGTCGGCGAGACGACCGACGATGGCAAGTTCACGCTCATCGAGCTCGAGTGCCTCGGCTCCTGCGGCACCGCGCCGGTGGCGCTTGCCGACGAAGAGCTCTGCGAGAACCTCACGCCCGAGCAGATGCTCGCGAAGATCGATGAGCTGCGCACGGCCGGTCCGGCGCACCACTAACACACGAGTGCAGGCGAGATCAGGCGCGATGACAGACAACCGCGACAAGTCGCTCATGCGCAGCCTCGGCGAGCTCGTCGGTGGTGTGTGGTGGGGTGTGAAGACGCCCGCCGACCATGAGAAGCGCGTGTCGAAGACCGTCGAGACCGACGAGCGCGAGGTCGATGGCAAGCGTGTGCGGCTGAAGCGGACGACGACCGAGGAGATGATCGTCGAGCCGATGGAAGATCGCACCGCCCCGTAATCATCGCGATGCTTGGAGTCAGAGCCGCGTGCGTGAGCACGCGGGTTCGTGTTGTTGTGACTGGGTGTGTGATGAGTCGCGAGCGGTGGTCGGCATCGCGTGGGCGATTGGCTTTGGTGTGATGTTCATGGAAGTGCGCGACGCGCATCCATCCGCGTGCTCACGCACGCGGCTCAGATGCGTCGCCGCATGCTCCGGCTCGATGCCTTGGCGCCTCGGTGGCCCATGCCTTCTTAAAGAGAAAGGGCCGGCCCACGAGAGGCCGGCCCCATCGGGAAGGCGAGATGTGACCGAGCGTTAGCTGCGGCGGCGACGCGAGGCGGCTAGGCCTCCAAGGCCGACCAGCGTGAGCGAGGCGGGGGCGGGGATCGGCTCGCCGATGAAGCGGAAAACGTCGTCCTGCAACCAGCCGATGCCGGTGTTGCGGGTGATGATCTCGGCGAGCGTGGTGCCCATGATGTCGTCGCGGAGGGCCGCGTCGATGTTCGAGTCGAACATGAACAGGAAGCGGTCGCCGTCACGCAGGCGCGTGAACTGGTCGGCCATGATCGCGGCGAGCGTTTCGCCGACCGCGGCGCCCGAGAGCTTGTCCTCTGCCATCAGCCCGATCCATGGGTCGATGTCGTTGACGCTGCCGTAGAGCGATTGGAGCTGGGCGGCGAGTGTCGGGTCGGAGGTGATCTCGGCGAAGTTGGTGATGGGCGCGAGTCCGAAGTCTTGGCGGAGGGTGTTGTAGTCGGCGAGCCCATGGTCGCGGCCGCGCTGGATGTTCATGCTGAGAAGGTCGAGCCCGCCGGCGCCGGGTGCGCCGAAGAGGAAGTTGCGGACGTCGTCAACGACCTGCGTGTCCATCTCGTTTGCCTGCTGCCAAGCGAGGCCGCGGAAGATGGGGTCGAGGCCTGCGGTCTCGAGGACCTCGGGTGCGTTGAAGAACCCGTCGCGGAGATCGACGTGGCCGTAGGCGTGCTCGGAGCCGTCGGCGTTGAACATCTTGTACTGGCTGTTGAGCATGGTGTGGCCGAGGCGGTAGGCCGCGGTCGAGAACGAGTTGGCGATGGTCGCATCGACGCTCGCGTCGTACGAGGCGTCGGCGAGCGAGGGGGCGGCCGAGCCGAGCAGCGCGGGCAGGAACTCGTTGTAGGTGATCGCCTGGATCTGTCCGCCGACGATCGCGCGGGCTTGCTGGAAGACCTGCTCGCCGGTCATCGTTGGGTCGGCGGTGCTGATCTCATCGGCGAGGCGGTTGTGCTCTCGGACGAAGAGGGTGTGCATTGCTGCGAGGCCCGTGACTTCGTTGGCGCGGATGTCGCCGCCGGCGTAGAGCTCGGAGTCGGCGAACTGGCCGGTGTCGTTGGCGTTGACGAGGCCCGCGGTGTTGAGCGGCATGAACTGGCCGCCGCCCGAGGTCGCGAGGCGTCCTGTGCCGTCGTTGGCTCGGAGGGTGCTGGCTCGGCTCGAGTCGGAGCCGTAGACCATCGAGGCGTCGAGGAACGCGCTGATGGAGTTCTCCTGCTGACGCGGCGTGGCAAGCGAGCTGCCGGTCGCGGGATCAAACGCCGAGCGCGTGAAGGGGATCATGGGGCCCAGCACGTCGCTCGGGTTCGAGCCGACGATCGGCGCGAACTCGCTGCCGGTGTGCGTGAGTGAGATGTCGTGGTCGATGAATTGGCCCCACTGCCAGAACATGCTGGAGAGGTTGCCGGAGTTGGTGTTGAGTGGTGCGGTTTGCACGCCGACGACGTTGGAGATGTCGCGGGCGCTGGGTCGGGCGGTGCCGGCCATCTGCCACATGCCATCGGCGTAGTGGCTGCCCGAGGCTTCCCGGAGAAGCTGGGCGTGGTTCGCGCCCCAGTCGGGGTTGGCGACGTTGTTGCCTGTGCCGTCGTATGAACGGACCTGGGCATGGGCGGATGTCGCGGTTGACGCCAGGCCAGCGCACAACGCCAGCGCGAAAGCTGTTCCGGTGGTCTTCATCTGTAATTCCTCGTCTTCTCTGGTGCCGGTCGTTGCCCTGGCACCCGCGACGGACTGCGGGCGGTGTCCAAGGCGTAGACCCCACGAGTATGCCCGCGATTCATCGCTCCAACGAGTAAAACCCGCCGGGATTGGGGGCGCGCCGACAAAATTTCCCATGATCGGATTTTGCTTGTGCGAACGGAACACGTTCACATGGCGATAAAAGCATCTTCTTGCATGCGTCAGCCGCTATTCCCTGGTCGTAACCGGAATCTGCCGCATCTTCGATGTAGGTGGCCCGTGGGCACAGGTTTGTTGCTGTGCGCTGGCCACGGTACCAGTCGGGCTCTTGGGGGTCCGGTAGAGAGTGTATTCGTAAGTAAGACCACGACCATCGCTAGCCTTGCGCTCGCGGGACTCGCGCTGCCCGCGAGCGCCACGACACTTACCTTTGACATCGAAGCCGCGATGAACGGCAACGGCATTCCGCAGGAGTACGGCGATCGCGTGACAGCCGAGACCGAGGGCGCGTTCTCGTACCTGCTCGACGGCGGCGCGACGCCGAACGTCGTCGTGGCGTACGAGGGAATCGCGGGTAATGACCTTTCGTGGTGGAACATGGACTACAACGACCTTCAGGGCGTTGTGTACAACGAGCCGGATGGCGCCGCGGGCTACAGCATCACGCTGATGGCCGACGCGGGCTGGCTGGTCGACCTCCGCGGCTTTGACCTTGGAAACTTCGGCCCGGAGGTCACCGTCGGCGTCTCGATCGAGGACGGCTTCGGCGGCGTGCTCGACGCCACCCCCGCCCAGGTGCTTCCCAGCACCGGTAATCCGCATGTGTCGTACAACCCCGCCTCGCCGGCTGTCGCGCAGACCGTGGTCATCCGCATCGACACCACGGGCCTCGGTGGCGTTAGCGACAACGTCGGCCTCGACAACATTACCTTCCGCCAGGTGCTCATCCCCGCGCCGGGCTCGCTCGCCCTCGCGGGCGTGGCTGGCACGGTGCTGCTCCGTCGCCGGCGGTAGGCCGCTTTTCCCTTTCGGGGGATCGGGGGAATCGCCCTCGGGCTGCCCCCATGCCGACCTGCCCGCACTATTGCGGGTGACCGCTAGAATCGACCCGGGCCCGCGAGAGCGAACTGCCTCGCGGGCCCGGTCTGTTTCTGTGGACCCGATTCCGATGAACTTCCCCAAGGAGCGTGGCGCTCATGTCATCCTGGCAGCCCAAGACCACCCAGCCGATCCTGACCAAGCGCATCCCCAGCCCGCCCTATGGCAATTGGGATGACCGTCACATCGTCTCCTACGACGAGTACGTCAAGACCGGCGGCTACGAGGGCCTGCGCAAGGCGATCACCATGAAGCCCGAGGACGTGACCGAGGAGGTCAAGAAGTCCCAGCTTCGAGGCCGAGGCGGCGCGGGCTTTCCGACGGGCCTGAAGTGGACCTTCCTCGCCAAGCCCGACAGCGACGACGGTCGGCGGTACTTGGCGATCAATGCCGACGAGTCCGAGCCCGGCACGTTCAAAGATCGCCTGCTGATGGACTTCGATCCGCACCTGATGCTCGAGGGCATCGCGATCTGTTGCTATGCGTGCCGACTCGATACCGCGTACGTCTTCATCCGCGGCGAGTACCACCACCAAGCCCGGGTGCTCGAGAACGCGATCAAAGAGGCGTACGACAACGGTATCTTCGGTGAGAAGGGCATGATCAACACCGAGGCCAACTCGGGCGGCGAGCGCTTTGTCGTCGACTGCCACGTGCACCGCGGCGCGGGCGCGTACATCTGCGGCGAGGAGACGGGCCTGCTCGAGGCGCTCGAGGGCAAGCGCGGCTGGCCCCGCATCAAGCCGCCCTTCCCGGCGATCAAGGGCCTCTTCGGCCGGCCGACGATTATCAACAACGTCGAGACGCTCGCGCACCTGCCCTACATCATCGAGGAGGGCGCTGAGGCCTTTGCGAAGCAGGGGTGCGAGAGCAGCATCGGCGGGCCGCCGTCTTACGGCACGAAGCTCATGGGCATGAGCGGGCACGTCGAGCGGCCGGGCGTGTATGAGTTTGACCTCGGTATTCCGTTGCGGACGTTTGTCGAGGACTACTGCGGCGGCGTGCGTGGCGGCAAGAAGTTCAAGGCGGCGATCCCCGGCGGCGTGTCGATGGGCATTCTGGGGACCGACCAATACGAGGCCGAGCTCGACTTTGACATCGGCCGCAAGCACAATGTGCTGGGCCTGGGCACCGCGTGCCCGACCGTGTTCGATGAGGACACGGACATGGTCGCGGTGGCCCGCAACATCGCGCGGTTCTTCAAGCACGAGAGCTGCGGGCAGTGCACGCCCTGCCGCGAGGGCTCGGGCTGGCTGTACCAGCTCATGACGCGCATCGAGTCCGGCGACGCGAAGACCAAGGACCTGGACATGGCCCTCGAGGTCGCGACGAGCATGGGCTCGATGCCGGGCACGACGATCTGCGGCCTCGCCGACGGCAACAACTGGGCGCTGCGCACCATCATGAACAAGTTCCGCGATGAGTTCGAGGCCCGCGTGCGGCCGACGTTCGTGCCGGTGAATGTCACCGTCGGCGCGGCTGCGAACGGCTGACGACGCCTCGGTCGCGGGGGTGACCCCGGCCGGGATGTCGGACCGAAAACTGCCGCGATGTCGGGTCATTGCTGGAAAACCCTTGGTTGCCCGCTTGTGCGGCAGCAATGCCGTCGATTACGCGGGCTGTGGACGTCCTACGGCAATATCGCACGCTCTTGCTCATCGCTGCGTTGTGCGTGGCCTGTCTCGCAACTGCGTTTGCGATCGAGACGCCTTCGGCGGCGGGTGGGCTCGGCGCGTGCGGCGACGAGGCCGCAGCGGCTCCGACGCACTCTCATGTCGATTGGTTCACGAACTGGGGGGCGTACAAGCCTCGCACCCACTGCGTGACCAACGCGGAGGGCGAGGCGGACTGGCCTTGGATCGCGGTGCTCGTGCTGCTCAGCGCGGCGGTTATCGGCGGATATCTGAAGATCGTGTGGTTCTGGAGGCGAGCGTACCTCGCCGAGCCCGCGAAGTACCGCAATCGCAAGCTCATGCAGCTGGCGTACATCTTCCTTTGGTGCGCGGTGTGCGGGTACCTCTCCGCGATATTGATGTTCTTCTGGCCGGCGTATCGGCTGCTCGCGATCGCGCTCGCGGTGCTCGCGTGGGTGACGTGGGCGTTCGCGGGCGATCTCGGTGATCTTCGCACGAGCTTGTCTGCGATGCGTCTTGAGGCCGAGCTCGACGCATCGCTTCGCAGCAAAGCCGAGGAACTCGAGCGCCAGGTCGCCGAGCGAACCGCGGAGCTCGAAGAGGCGCGGGCACGTGCCGACGAGGCGAACGCGGCCAAGAGCCGCTTCCTCGCCCAGATGAGCCATGAGATACGGACGCCGATGACCTCGGTGCTTGGGTTCGCCGAGCTCATCGCGAGCGAGGACGTCGACGAGCAGCAGCGGCGCGAGGCGGCGACGACTATCAGCCGCGCTGGCCATCACTTGCTCCACGTGATCAACGACATTCTGGATATCGCCCGCGTGGAGTCCGGCAAGATCTCGCCGGCCGACGTCGCCTACGACCCGCGCGAGCTGGCCGACGATGTGCAGGCGCTGATGGCACACGAGGCCGAGCGCGTTGGCGTGCGGTACGAGCAGCGGGTGGACGGCCAACTCCCGCCCGCGGTGATGGGCGACTCAGCGCGGCTGCGTCAGGTCGTGTTGAACCTGGTGGGCAACGCGTTGAAGTTCACGCCCGAGGGGGCTGTCACAGTAGCGGTCCGCCATGAAGATCGGCTGTATGGGCCTGCTCTGGTCTTCGAGGTCTCGGACACGGGCGTCGGCATGACACCCGAAGATGCGGCGCGGGTGTTCTCCGCGTTTGAGCAGGCCGACAGTAGCGTCGCACGTGCGTTCGGTGGAACGGGTCTGGGGCTCACGATATCGCGCTCACTCGCGCGGGCGATGGGCGGCGATATCGAGGTCGAGTCGGCGCTGGGCAGCGGCTCGACGTTCCGAGTCTGGGTCGCTGCGCGAGCGTGCGACTCGCCCGCTGATGAACACATACAGCACGGGCCGACTGCAGGAGCCGAGACCGCCCGCCGTGCGGGTTCGGTGCTTCTCGTCGACGACGGGATCGACAACCGGCGCTTGATCAGCCACTTCTTAACGCGGGATGGCTGGCGTGTCGCGCAGGCCGAGGGCGGTCGTGAGGCGATCGAGGCGGTCGAGCGAGAGGGCCCGTTCGATCTGATACTCATGGACCTGCGCATGCCCGGCATGGATGGGCATGCCGCCACGATGGAACTCCGCAAGCGCGGCGTGACGACGCCGATCCTCGCGCTCTCCGCCGATGTGCTCGAAGAGACAATCCGGCGGTGTGAGGGCGAGGGCTTCGACGCGTGTCTGAGCAAGCCGATTGCCCGCGAGGCGTTGCTCGCGACGTGCTCGGGCTGGCTGAGCCGAAACGCCGCGTGAGCCTCCGTGGGCGAGACAGGTCGGCGTCGATCGAAGTGGAGTGAAGGGCGCGTGGCCGACTAGGCAACGACGTCGATGACCGAGCCGGTGCGGGCGGCACCCTGCTGCTCGGCGAGCATCTGCTCGTAGCGCGCATCGCGCTGGATCGACTCTTCGAGGCGTGTCTCGCGACGCGCGTCGGACTCTTCGGCTTGGGCGAGGCGTGCGTCGCGGCGTGCGTCGGCCTCGGCGGCGCGTTGTTCGTCTGCCTTGCGCTCGGCGGCACGGGCCTGGTTTTCCTCGCGGCGCTGGCGTGATGCTTCGAGCGAGCGATCGACGACGTCGAGGACCATGCCGTCACGCTCGGCTTGCAAGCCCGCGGCGAGGAGCTTGGCATCGGCGGAGAAGTCGATCTGGTCGGCGGTGCGAAGGCCGGCGGTCGACGACGTGCTGAACCCGGGGTCCACCCCCGCGGGCGGCGTTGCGGATGCTCCGACAACGCGTGGCACACTGCCGCCGACCGAAATGGGCCGGACCTGCATGACCGCAGGCGAAGCGGGATTGAACCCAACGGGATTCGACCCAAGTGGTGTGATCGCGTGCCTCTGCCGATGGGCGTTGTGCATCCACGTCCGAGAACCCACGCGGGCCCGCCGGACGCCCGCAACTTCGGCCGGCCTGGGGCCCGGCTGAAGCGCAGGTGGTGAGAATCGGTGCGTCTTGCGGTCCCTCGCCCGCATAGGCAGGCCGGCGAGGTCATGTGATCTGCGAAGTTGCTGCAACGGGTGGGCGTGTGGGCCGAACCGCCTTGCTGGCAGACCATGGGGTAGGTTCCGGCGGCCGGACCGGCCCCGATGCGTGATCGGGTTGGTCGAGCCGTGGAAGCCCCGTAGAATCTGTTTCGCACGCCGCGGAGGCCCAGCGCCTCTCGCCGCACGCTTGCCTAGGCCGATCGTCGTCCGGACGGATCGTGCTCCACCCAGCCCATGACCGACGCGACAACAGCATCCCCCTCGCCCGCCCGCTGCGCCGACGGCTCGGACAGTGCCGGCTCTGGTGCAGACGCCGGCGACGGCTCTCCCGATCGACCTCCCTCGGCGGGTCACGCCGGGCATCTCGATCTCGACATCATCGACGCGACCGACCGACTGGCGGGCGAAGACATCGCGTGGCTTCGCGACATGCTGCGGCGCGCAGCGACCGAGTTGCACGCAACGGGCGAGATCCGCGTGCGCGTGATCGCGGACGCCGAGATGGCCGAGGCGCATGAGCGCTGGTCGGGCGTGGCGGGCACGACCGATGTGCTGACGTTTGATCTGCGAGACGACACCAGTGGTCCGCTCGATGTCGATGCACTGGTGTGTCTCGACGAAGCCGAGCGCCGTGGGGCTGAGCGCGAGCATGAGCCGCGAGCCGAGCTTCTGCTCTACGCACTCCACGCGATGCTGCACTGCATGGGGCACGACGACCACACCGACGCGGCATACGCAGCGATGCACGCGCGTGAGGACGAGGTGCTCGAGGCGATCGGCGTCGGCCCGCTGTTTGAATCGCGGCAAGTCGACACGCGGCCGTTCGATCAGCGAGGGGGCGCGTCATGAGCGGGCTCTGGATGTGGGCGGCGGTCGGTTCCGCGATCGCCGGCGGCGTGTTCAGCGCCGTGTCGATGGCGCTGCATGACTTGTCGAAGGCGGGCTTGCTCGACCTGGCGGAGCGGCGGGGCGGGGCAGCGGTCGATCGCGCCGAGCGGATCGCTTCTGATCCTGAGGGCCCGGCTGCGGCTGTTGCGCTGCCGAGGGTGCTCTTTAATCTGCTGACAATGGCCACGGCGACCGTCGCCATCGCGTCGATGGGTGCTGCGGGGACCGCTGCGACCACCGGATCGGCGTTGCCCGTTGATTGGCAGGATCGCGGCATCGCGCTGGCGTGTGCGGCGGTTTTCGTGTGGATCGCGGGCGTGCTGGTGCCGCAGGCGGTTGCGAAGCACGCGGGCGAGAAGGTCGTGCTCGCGTGCTCGGGCCCGTTGCTTGCGTGGTCGACGATCGCAAAGCCGACGACCGCGGCGTGGCGGTTCACGAGCGAGGTCGTGCGTCGGCTTGTTGGCGAGGAGCGCCTCGATGGGCCCGAGACGCTCGATGCCGAGCTGATGAGCGTGGTCGAGGAGGGCGAGCGCGAGGGCCAGATCGACGAGGCCGAGCGTTCGATGATTGAGGCGATTGTCGATCTTCGATCGACGACAACCGAGCAGGTGATGACGCCGCGCACCGAGGTGCGGGCGCTCGAGTACACCGACGACTTCGAGGCGGTCCGCGCGTATGCGCGAGAGAGTGGGCACTCGCGCGTGCCGGTCTTCGAGGAGAACCTCGATCACATCGTGGGCATTCTGTATGCGAAGGACTTGCTGCGGTATCTCGCGAGCGATGAGTCGGGCAATGGCAAACCGTTCGTGCTGCGTGACATCCTTCGGCCGGCGCTGTTTGTGCCGGAGACGAAGACCGTGCGTGAGCTCTTACGCGATCTGATCGCCGAGAAGGTGCACATCGCGATGGTCGCCGACGAGTACGGCGGCACGAGCGGCCTGATCACCATCGAGGACATCGTCGAGGAGATCGTCGGCGAAATCCGAGACGAGTACGAGTCCGACGCGGAGCCCGAGCCGGGCATCGACGTGGATGAGCCCGCCAAGTCGGCGACGGTCGACGGGCGCGTCTACATCGACGATGTGAACGACGAGATCGAGCGGTTCGGCCTCGAGGTGCCCGAGCACGAGGACTACGACACGGTCGCGGGCTACGTCGTCAGCAAGCTCGGTCGGATTCCCGAGGCGGGCGAGCGGTTCGCCGATGGTGGGCTGATGGTCGAGGTGCTCGAGGCCGAGGCAACGCGTGTGACGCGCGTTCGGCTGCTCCTCGCGGAGGGCGAGCACCACGAGTCGATCGACAGCGATGAGCCGCCCCGCGCCGCGGGCTGATCGCCAAGGGCACGGCGGCGAATCGTGCGGTGCTGATCGTGAGATATTGATCGCGGGATGTTGGTGCTGACGGTGGTTACGATCGGTCCATGCCGCTGCACCTGTACGACACGCTACGCCGACACGCCGTGCCCTTTGTCCCCGCCGATCCGGCGCGGGTGACGTTCTATTCGTGCGGGCCCACAGTGTATGACGATGCGCACATTGGCAACTTCCGGTCGTTTCTCTTTAGTGATCTTCTTCGGCGGTACATCGAGAGCCCGCTGTGCACGGTCGTGGATGCGGACGGCACCGAGCACACGGGGCCGCGCGAGGTCGTGCACGTGATGAACATCACGGACGTGGGGCACATGACCGAGGACGACCGCGCGGATGGCGGCGGCGATGACAAGATGGCGCTCGCCGGCGAGCGGCTCGCGCGGGCACAGCTTGAGTCAAAGAAGTCCGGCAGCGCGCATGCGGACACGGCGGTCGATCCGAACGATCCCTTCGCGATCGCGTCGTTCTACGCCGATCGCTTTGTTGAAGACGCGAAGCGTTTGGGTTTGAAGGTTGCGATCGAGTCCGAGGCGGATGCGACGCTCATGCCGCGGGCGACCGATCACGTGCGGTCGATGATCCGCATGGTCGAGAAGCTCATCGAGCGCGGGCACGCCTACGCGGTGGGCGAGCCGGGTGCGCAGGCGGTGTACTTCGCGGTCGAGTCGTGGCCCGCGTACGGCGAGCTCTCGGGCAACCGCATCGAGGCATTGTCGACCGGCGCGGGCGGTCGCATCTCGAGCGCGACGCAGAGCGAGAAACGGCACCCCGCGGACTTTCTGCTCTGGAAGAGCGACGCGTCGCACCTGATGAAATGGGAGTCGCCCTGGGGCGTGGGGTACCCGGGCTGGCATATCGAGTGCAGCGCCATGAGTCTCGATCGCATCGGCGCGGGCGGCATGATCGATCTGCACTCGGGCGGCGAGGACAACATCTTCCCGCACCATGAGTGCGAGCGCGCCCAGTCCTGCTGCGCGACCGGGCACGACACGTTTGCGCGGCACTGGGTGCACGCGCGGTTTCTCATGGTCGAGGGACAGAAGATGTCCAAGAGCCGGGGAACGTTCTTCGCGGCCCGCGACCTGTTCGCCGAGGGCATCGAGCCCGCGGCGCTTCGGCTCGAGCTCATCCGCACGCACTATCGCGCGCAGTCGGACTTCAGCCGGCAGGGCCTGAAAGACAGCCAGCGGATGGTCGAGCGGTGGCGGCGATTCATCGCGGCCGGCGAGAAGAGCGCGACGCCGGGCGAACGCGACACGACGGCGGCAGAAGCGTTCGCAGCTTCAATGGATGACGATCTGAATATCGCCGGCGCGATCGGCGCGATCAACTCGTGGGTCGGTCGGACGCCCGAGCCGACCAAGGCAGATGCGGCGCTCATGCGCACGTTCGACGATGTGCTCGGCGTGGCGGGCCTGGCAGGCCTCGCGTCGGCGGAGACCTCGATCGGCGTCTTCCTCGGTGGGCTGGAGCCGGATCCGGCTGTGATCGATCGGCTCGAGGCGCGGGCGGCCGCGAAGATGGCGAAGGACTTTGCCGCGGCCGACGCGATTCGTGACGAGCTCTCGGCGATGGGTGTGGCGATCAAGGACGTCGCGGGCGGCAAGGTCGAGGTTTCCCCCGCTTGACACAGCCGCCGCGGTCGCGAGAAGCCCCGAGCCAGACCGCCCCGCGACCTACACTCCCGGCGTGTTCCGAGGCCCTTCAACTCTGTGGCGATACGCCAGCGCCGAGCTTTGGCGGCTGGTGCTGCTCACCGCGAGCGTGCTGGTTTGCGTGATCGCGTTCGCACTCGTGCTGCAACTCTTCTCGGCGGGCAAGGTCGGGCCTCAGGACATTCCGAAGCTCATGGTGCTCGCGGTTGTGCCCATGTTGCAATACGCGTTGCCCTTCGCGGCGGGTTTCGGCGCGACGCTGGCGTACCACCGCATGGCGCAGGACAACGAGGTCGTCGCGGCAAGTGCCGGCGGCGTGCCGCACCGCGCACTGCTCGTGCCCGCGGTCATCGCGGGGATCGTGCTTGCGGGGGGCTTGACGGCGCTCAACGAGCAAGTCATCCCGCGATTCCTGCGATCGATCGAGCGGATGGTCACGCAGGACGCGGTGAAGCTGATGGTCAAGAACATCGACCGCGGCGAGGCGATCCAGGCGGACAATGTGATGCTGACCGCCGACCGGATTTTTCAGCTCGATGCCGACGAGGCGAGCGGCGTGCAAGACCGGCTCATCATGGAGGGCGTCGTCGCGCTCGAGCTCGATCGGAACGGCCGGGTGCTCGCCGAGGCGACCGCCGAGCGCGCACGGGTCTGGTTCTTCGGCGAGGGGCCGGCGAGCGATCAGGGACTGCTCGCGATCCACCTCGAGAACGGCGTGTACGACAAGTCGGGCGAGTCCGCGGCGCGGTTCGATCTGATCGAGCTGAACCTCGCGGTGCCCAACGCCTTCCAAGACGACCCGAAGTTTCTGACGTTCACCGAGCTCCGCGAGCTGCGCGACGATCCCGACCGCATGAGCTTCGTCGAGATGCGCAGGCGCGACCTCGCCTACCACCTCGGCGCACGCGTCGCGGCAGAGAGCTTCGCCGAAGCGGCGGCAAATGGGCAGCCGATGCAACTGGTTGACGAGGAGGGCCAACGCGTCCGCGTGTGGGCGGGCGATCTGCGAGAGCGTCAGAACCGCGTGTACGTGCTCGGCCCGGGTCGCGATGAATCGCCGGTGCGCGTCGAGTACGAGCGGCTGGATGTTGATGGCAACCCGGATGGCGTGACGGTCTATCAGGCGAACGAGGCGCTGCTGCGTATCGATCTGGGCCCCGATCGCGGTGCGCGCCGGCTGGCTGTTGCGCTCGAGCTTTCCGACTATCGCGTCGAGGGCGTGCGGGGCGGTGGCGGCGCGGAGGCATCGGGAGCGCTCGCGACGCGTGTGCTGCCGGGCCTGACGCCCGTGCCCGATCCGATGGTCGAGTTGATCGCGACGGACAGCGCGGGCTTGCTCGCGCGTGCCGAGCCTCGGATCGAGGGGCCGCGGGGCGACGAGTTCGTGCGAGGGCCGGCTGTAGAGCTTCGCAAGCGCATCCAGCGGCTCGGGCGCGAGATCACCAGCAAGCAGCACGAGCGATGGGCAATGGCCGCATCGTGCTTCGTGATGGTGCTGACGGGCGCGGTCACGGCGCTGCGCCTCGGCAACTCGCTGCCATTGACGGTGTATCTGTTGTCATTCTTCCCGGCGCTGGGCGCGCTGATCACGATCTCGGGCGGGCAGAAGTCGGTGCATGACTTTGGCACGCCCGGCTTGCTGATGCTCTGGGGCGGCGTGGCTGCGCTGTGCCTCTACACCTTCGTCGCGTATCGCGGCCTGACGAGGCACTGACTCGCTGTGATCACGCCCGATGACACGCACACCCCGCCGTACGCCACGTGGTCCCGCGTCTGGGGGCCGACGATCGCGCTGATTCTCATCGTGATGTTCGTGCGGCTCGCGTACATCGGGTGGTTCAGCCCGTATGCACTGATCGAAGACGAGGCGCACTACTGGGAGTGGGCCCGGCATCTCGCGCTGTCGTACTACTCGAAGGGCCCGGGCATCGCGTGGACGATCGCGGCGACCACGTCGCTGTTTGGCGATACCGAGTTCGGCGTGCGCGCGAGCGCACCCGTGTGGAGCGCGATCGCGGCGGGGCTTGTCGCGCTGCTTGCGTGGGACACGAGCCGAGACCGGCGGGCGGCGTTCACCGCGGCGGTGCTCATGCACGTTGTGCCGATCTTCCAGGTGCTCGGCATCCTGATGACGATCGATGGGCCGTATGTCGCGTGCTGGGCCGCGGCGTGCTGGCTCGCGTGGCGCGGCATGGAGAAACGCTCGGCGGCGGCCTGGCCCGTGCTTGGGCTCGTGCTCGGGCTGGGGTTTCTTTTTAAGTACACGATCCTGCTGCTGCCGCCTGCGCTGTTGCTGTACGCCTGGCGACGCCGGGGCTCGATGCATCTGCCGAGCCTGATGCCCGTTCGCCTCGCGCTGTGCGCGATCGGGTTCGCGATCTCAATCGTGCCCGTGCTCGTGTGGAATGCGCAGAACGGCTGGCCGACCGTGCGGCACCTGCTGGGTCACCTCGGCCTGCCCGGCGGCGACGTGCCCGCTGCCCAGAGCCACGCGGCGGGGTACCACTACGAGTTGAGCTGGACGCTTGAGTACCTCGGCGTGCAACTGCTGGTCGTCGGGCCGGCGCTCCTGCTTTGCGTCTACTCGATCGGCGTGGCGGTGCGACGGCGGATGGTCGAGCCCGAGCGCTGGGCGGGCCGACTCTTCCTGATGACGTGCGGCTGGCCCGTGCTCGCGTTTTATCTCTTCGTGACCGCGTTCACCGGTGTCGAGGGCAACTGGCCGGCTGCGGGTTGGATCACGCTCATTGCGCTGTCGGGCTGGGGCGTGGTCGACGCGATGACCAAGTTCAACCGGCGCGTCGCCGCGTGGGAGGCGTTGCCAACGCCGCGGCCGAAGCGCGGCATTCTGCGTCGTCGACCCGAGACGCATCGGCAGATTGTCTGGCACGCCGCGGTCGCGGTCGGCATCGTCTCGGGCGTCGGCATGCTCCGGCTCGATTTGCTCGCGACAGTCCCCGGGGTCGGATCGGTCGTGCCGATCGGCCGGCTGACCAGTGCGCGAGAGTTTGCCGATAGTGCTGCCGAGCAGTTGGCCCGCCTCCGCGAGCAGGGGAGCGACGATCCGATCGTGATCACCCAGCACTACGGCCGAGCCTCGCAGCTCGCGTTTTACCTGCCGGGCCAGCCGACGGTTTTCTGCGCCTCAGCCCGCATGGTCGGTCGGCGCACGCAGTACGACTACTGGGCCGACACGAGTCTCGATCGCCCCGATCTCGCGGGCCGCGACGCCCTGCTCTTGGGGGCAACACGAGAGCAATGGGCGTACGCTTTCGATGACATCGAGGAGATCTTCCCGCTCGCGGGCGACCACAAGGAACGACTCGCGTTTTTCGGCCTCGGCTACGAAGGCTTCTCCCGCCAATAGCGGCATCGACAGTGCCCGAGCCCGCGGCATCCAAGGACACGCGTGAACTATTTCACCAAACGCCAACGCAGCCGCCGACGCATCGCGTTCCTTCGCCAAGCCGCGATTTTGGCGGTGATCTTCTTGCTTCTGCATCTGCTCGACAAACCGTTGTATCTGCTGATCGAGTCGCGAGGCCTCGGGCACGAGGGCAAGGACCGCATCGAGGGCAAGGACTGGTACGACCTGCTGCACATCACCGGCTCCCTGCTCACGTGGGCGGTGATCTGCTCGGCGATCGTGTTGCACGATCGCCGCGTGGTCTTCGCGCGCAAGGCGTGGCGTGTGTACCGACGCGGCGTGCTCATCTTCGCCTCGGCGGTCGCCGGCGGGATTATCGCGGAGTTGGGCAAGGTGCTCATCGCACGCGAGCGGCCCAGCAACCACGGCGGGGACTACCACTTTCGTCCGATCTTCTCGTCGCTGCTCGATAGTGGCGGGCTTGGGTTGCCCTCGAGCCACGCTGGCGTCGCGTTTGGTGGCGCCGCAATGCTCGCGATGTTCATGCCCGGCGCGGGCGTGATCGCAATGGCATTGGCTGTGGGTTGTGCGATTTCACGCATGCTGACGAGCGCGCACTTTCTGACCGACGTCTTCCTCGGTGCTGTGCTGGGGATGTGGACCGCCAAGCTGCTCTACCGCGCATTCGGGCCCGATCGTGGGCCGGACGGCTCGGTCGCCAACGCCCGCGCGAGGCTCGGATGAGCATCATCGATCGATATATCGCCAGGCAGTTTCTGATCAACACGCTCGTGCTGCTCGTGATCCTCGCGTGCTTCGTGGTCGCGATCGACGTGTCGCTCAACCTCGACCGCTTCATCACGATCGCCGACGAGATGTCGAGCGTCGAGGGTGCTCGCCCGGATATCGAGCCGACCGCGCTGCGGACGGGCCTGATCACGATCTTCCTGATCGCTGACTTCTGGTGGCCCAAGCTGCTCCAGCTCTACAACTACCTCATCGGCATCGTGCTGGTCGGCGCGATGGGCTTCACCTGTGCGCAGCTCGTCAAGAATCGCGAGCTCGTCGCGGTCCTCGCAGCGGGGCAGAGCTTGCAGCGCATAGCCAAGCCGATTCTCGTGGTTGCGCTGCTCTTCACGGGTGTGCAGCTCGCGAACCAGGAGTTGGCACTGCCGCAAGTCGCGCCGCTCGTCACGCGAGACCACGGCGACGCGGGCAGGCGCCTGCTCGGCACCACCCAACTCCCCCTCACGCGCGATGGGCTCGGGCGGTATTGGTTTGCCACGAAGTTCGACGCCGACCGTGGCACGCTCGCGGATGTGAGCGTCTGGGAGCGCAACGACCGCGGGCTCGCGACCCGGCAGATCTCTGCCAGCGCCGCCCAGTGGCGCGAGGGCGGGTGGGATCTCGTCGACGGCGTTGCCGACCCCCGGTTGGTCGTTGAGGGCATGGCCGCTTCGCCCACACCGATCGACCGGATCGAGACCGATCTCGACCCCGTCGCGATCAAGATGCGGCGCTACGCCGGGTTTAGTCAGGCGCTCTCGTGGCGGCAACTCGGGCAGATGATCGCGATCAGCCGGCAGATTGATCCCGACTCGCCGCAGGGCGATGCCGAGCGGCAGTCGCTGCAGCGCGTCCGCTTCGGGCGGCTGAGCGTGATGGCGTCGAACATCCTTGCGCTGGTCGTGACGCTGCCGTTCTTCCTCACGCGTGTGCCCAAGCCGATGGTCGTCCAATCGATCAAGTGTGCGCCGATCGCGATCGTCGCGCTCATGGGGGGCGTCGTCGGCGCGGCCTTGCCTGTGCCGGGCGTGCCGGCCGCGATCTCGGCGTTCCTGCCCGTCATGGTCCTGCTCCCCATCGCGCTGGCCCAGGTCTCGACCGTGCGGACATGACGCCCGCCGTCCGAACGGGATCGTGGCGGCCCGGGACGCCGGGTGCCCAGACCGATCTTTGAGATGTTGCACGCCTCAGACCCGCCGGGCTTGCCCCCACGCGGCTGGCGCAGACAATGGCGTTCCCGGTCCACACCAGCTGGAGGCTCCCATGGCATCCGTCGTCTTCTACTTCCAGGTCCACCAGCCCTTCCGCCTCCGCCGCTATTCGGTGTTCGACGAGGACCCCTTCTACTTCGAGGACCGCTCGAACGCCGAGATCTGCGAGAAGGTCGCCAACAAGTGCTACCGCCCAGCGACCAAGCTCTTGCTCGATCTGGTCAAGCGGCACGAGGGTCGATTCAAGATCTCGTTCGCGATTACGGGCGTCGTGCTGGATCAGTTCGAGCACTTCACGCCCGACGTGATCGATCTCTACAAGGCGCTGGCGGACACGGGCTGCTGCGAGTTCATCGGCGAGACGTACCACCACTCGCTCTCGTTCCTCTACAGCCGGAGCGAGTTCGCCGAGCAGGTGAACATGCACACGCAGCGCATCCAAGATCTCTTCGGCCACACGCCCGAGGTCTTCCGCAACACCGAGCTGATCTATTCCAACGAGCTCTCCGCAGCACTGGCGACGATGAAAGACGCCGAAGGCAACCCGCGCTGGCACGGCGCGATCTGCGAGGGTGTCGATCGCCACCTCGGCTATCGCTCGCCGGCGTACGTGTACCAGCCGCCGGGCAAGCCCGATGCGCGAGACGACCGGCCGTTCGGCTTGCTGCTCAAGAACTACAAGCTGTCCGACGACATCGCGTTCCGCTTCTCGAATCGTGGCTGGGAAGAGTGGCCGCTCAGCGCAGAGAAGTTCGCGCATTGGGTGAACCAGATCAACGGTGACGGTTACCTCTGCAACCTCTTCATGGACTACGAGACGCTCGGCGAGCACCAGTGGGCCGACACGGGCATCTTCGAGTTCCTCGACAAGGTCCCCGAGGCGATCTTCGACATTAATCCCGGGCACAACCACTTCAACACGCCGAGCGAGGCGCTCACGCAGTTCGACCCCGTCGGCGAGTACGACGTGCACGAGTACATCTCGTGGGCCGACACCGAGCGGGACCTCACCGCGTGGCGCGGCAACGCGATGCAGCACAACGCGCTGGAAGAAACCTATCGCCTGGAGCCGGTCATCAAGCAGCGACTCGCCGAGGCCGAGCAATCGGGCAACGACGACGAGAAGGCGAAGGCCCACTACCTGCTGGGTGATTGGCGGAAGCTCACCACCAGCGACCACTTCTACTACATGTGCACGAAGTACTTCGCCGACGGCGACGTGCACAAGTACTTCAACCCGTACGACTCGCCCTACGACTCGTACATCAACTTCATGAACGTGCTCGACAACGTCCGCTCGCGAGCGGCGATTACCTGATTGTGGTGGCGATCCGGCGAGAGCCGCCGGTCGCCTAGTGTTGCACCTCATCCCTATGCATCTCGTATGAACGCCCGCCATTGCCATCTCGATTCGTCGGACCATCGCAGCCGCGGTGCGTTCACGCTGCTCGAGCTGCTCGTCGCGGTGAGCATCGTCGCGGTGCTCGTAGGACTGCTGCTTCCCGCGTTGCGTCACGCTCGGGAAGCAACGCGCACCGCGACGTGCGCGTCGAACCTCCGCCAGATCGGCCTCGCATGGGACGCCTATGAACGCAGCTACGACACCACACCGGTGCCGGATGCACGCGTAGCGTGGAGCTTCGGCGGGGCGGCGTTCGTCGGCGCCGAGCGCGTCGCGGTGCTGGAGCGCAGCCGACCCATCAACCCGATGCTTATCGCCGCGGTCGGCGGCCGATGGGGTGACAGCGCTTCGAAGTTCGCGGCGGTGTTCGAGTGCCCTTCGGACATCGGCCTGGCGCGGCCGTCCGCGACGGGCCCTGTCTCGACCGGGCGGACCGCCTTTGAGACGTTCGGTACCTCGTACCGCGCGAATGCCGGCGCGACGGGTCTCTCGGCCGCCGCCGACGGCCGCAGCGCGAGCGCCGTGATCCTCGCCGGCGACGCCGCGTGGTACTACGCGGACCTACCGAAGCGTAACCCCGAGTCCGGCACCACCGCGTGGTGGCACCAGCCCCGGGGGCTTGCGAACATCGTGGCGGCAGATGGCAGCGTGCGCGGGATTCGCGTCAGCGAGTGAACGAGGACGGTCGATCTGAGTAGCTCGAGAATGCTCTAGCATCCCAGTAACTGTCATGTCCAATCAGCGTGTCGTCCAAGTGTTGGAGCAAATCATACTTCTCAACAAGTGGGAATAGCTTATGTTCTCCCCAACGTGATGTGGCGTTGTAGATGAGCAACAGCTGCTCACCAAGGCTCATCTGCGCTCGAACGAGACGCGAATGTTTCTGGCGGTCTACCCCAGGCGGAGCCTCCTCAATCAAACGTAGCAGCTGATAAAGCAATCGAAAAACGTGAAGCAAGTCGGGAGCATCCGTCCGAACATACTCCTCGTATGCTTGCCCAACTAACAGCTTGCGATGCGCTCGCCACTCGTCAGTAGCAGTTGTTGGTTCGGACGTGTTTGGTACCGCTCTTGATATGCGCCTTTGAAACTCTGATGCCGCGAGGTTGATGGCATGCGAGCCAGAGTTGCCTTCGCAAATTTCAGCTGCCTTTGCGTCACGCCAGACTAGCATTGTCGTAGAAAACAATTCAGTGAAGTGTTGCCGAGCTTGCTCGGCGACAAGTTCTTGCTGCACTGATCGAGTGTCAGCAAGTTCTTGTCGCTGCGACTCAAGGGTGGCTCTTGTCGCGGAAAGCTCTTTCCTCTGTAGCGATAGCTCGTGGGACTGAAGAACAAGCGTGTAGATCAGTCCGCACAACGCGAGCCCCGAGAATAGTGCGTTGGTCGAACCGAACTGATCGCCCCACGCGCCCGCTTCTTCAACGCCCAGCCAGGTTGCGTAGTGCGGTGTAAAGAACCACGCGCCAACAACGCTTAGGACGACCAGCCCGAGAACCAAATGTCGCACTCTCATCTGGATCTGCCTCTCAAGGTCAGCAGTGCAAGGAGCCTCTCCCGCACTGCCTTGGCATCCGCCGCCCCGCCCGCGAGTTTCATGACCTCGCCGATGAGCCGGCCGATTGCCTGCTGCTTGCCGCCCCGAATCTGTTCGACGATCTGCGGGTTCGCCGCGATCACCTGCTCGCACCATGCTTCCAGCGCGCCGTCATCACGCACGATCAGCAGCCCTCGCGCTTCGGCAATGGCTCGTGGATCGACGGCGCTTTCGTCGCCGGCCATCGCCTCGAACAGTTCGTCGGCCGCGTTGGAGTTGATCTCGATCGCCTCGCGCATCGTCTGAATCGTCGCCGCCTGCGCCGGCGTCACGCCCAACCCGCTCGCGAGCACGCCTCGCTCGTTGGCCAGCTTGGCGAGTGTTTGGAGCACCGCGTTGGCAGCGAGCCGTCCGGCCCGCTCGGGCGTAAGTTCGCTGGTGCTTTCGCGCATCGCCGAAACGACGGCCTCGAAGAAATCGGCGACGTCTCGCTCTTCGAGCAGCGCCATGGTCTCCTTTGGCTTGAGGCCAAAGTCATTGCTGTAGCGCGACTGGCGAGCTGCCGGCAACTCGCCGAGCTCGCTTGCGACGCGCGAGAGCCACGCATCGTCGACCGCGACAGGTGGAAGATCTGGATCGGGAAAGTAGCGGTAATCGTGTGCGTCTTCCTTCTCGCGCTGCGGCGTGGTCACGCCCCTCGCATCGTCCCAGCCTCGCGTCGCCTTCGTGCCCATGCCGTGCGTTCGGCCGTCGTCGGCAAAGCGCTTTGGTTGCTGCTTGATCTCGTAGTCGATTGCGCCGCGGAGTGCGCGGAACGAGTTGAGGTTCTTGACCTCGGTGATCGGCGTGCGCACGGTCGAGCCGTCGTCGAGGGTGAGCTCGCAGTTGATGTTCGGCTCGAAGCGCATGTGCCCGCGCTGCATGATGCCCTCGGTCACGCCGATGAAGCGAGCGAGCCGGCGCAGCGCCTGGCTGTAGAGCACCGCCTCATCCGCACTCGCGAAGCACGGCTCGGTGACGATCTCGAGCAGTGGGGTGCCCGCGCGGTTGAGGTCGACGATCGAGAAATCAATGGGCTGGCCGCCGGGTGCCTCGTGCATGAGCTTGCCCGCGTCCTCTTCGAGATGGGCGCGGATGATCTGAGCGTCGACGACGTGCTCGCCGGCCTCGTTGTGGATCGGCATCACGCCGGGGCCGCAGATCGGCAGGTCGTACTGCGAGATTTGGTACGCCTTGGGCAGGTCGGGGTAGAAGTAGCTCTTGCGGTCCCACACGCTCGTGCGGCTGATCGAGCAGCCCATCGCGAGGCCCATGCGCATTGAGAGGTCCACGGCCGCGCGACTGAGCACGGGCAGGGCGCCGGGCAAGGCGAGCGTGATCGGGTCGATCAGCGTGTTCGCATCGGCATCGTGGTTGTCCGAGTGGGCAACATTCGCGACGCGTGTAAAACACTTCGTGCGCGTCGAGAGTTCGATGTGCACTTCCATGCCGATGATTGGGCGGACGCGGGTAACGCCGGGCGTTGTGGTCGACGGGGTCGTCATGCGTGCATGGTACGTGCCGCGCGCAGCGCCTCGCGGATTGCCCGCGGCTCACGGCGCACCAAGGCAGTCCGGCCGGTGCCGGTTTCTTCGGCGATCTGCGTGAGCGTGCGGGGCATCGAGCCGTCGAGCCCGAACCGTGCGGTGAGCAGCGCCGCATGCTTGGGCTCGATCCGGTCGAGCACGTCGGCGATGCGCGGGTCGGGGGCGAGGTCGCGCTGCCAGGGATCGAGGGTGGCGGTCCAGTCGGGAACCGGGGCGTTCATATCGAGCATGGGCGTCGCGCGGCTGCTCGAGGCCCGGGCCCTGGCAAGCCCGACCGCGTAGCGGTCGACCGCCATGCCGATCGCCGCGGCCGGCCGCGACCCACGCGCGGGGCTGAGCGTGTCAAGGCCGCGCGACGCGGCGTGAATCGCGCCGAGGAGTGTCCCGCGGGCCGCTTCGGTGCCGAGCCTCGCGAGCGCGACACCCAGCCGTTGGTCGAGCGTCTCGCCGATGCGGATCAGGTGCGTGCGCAGGATCGTCGCCTTGAGCATCGTCGCGTGGCGGAGGTCGGTCTCGATGCGGTCGAGCACGAGGGCTTCGGGCTGGGCGTGGTCGAGTGATGCTCGGGCCTTGGTCGCTTCGGCGCGGAGGTGTGCCATCGCCGCGAGTTGTGCGGATTCTTCCGCAACGATTGGCGAGCGGTTCGTGCGCGCATCGGCCAGCAGCGCCCCCAGCGTCGAAGGCCCACGCGAGACAAGCCCGTCGCGTACTGCCGAATGGTCGAGCATCTCTGCTCGCGATCCACCGGGTGGCGCAGGACGTCCGAGGTCGAGCTTGGCAAGCCGATGCGCGCGTTCGTGGTTGATCGCGCGGGCGAGTGCGGGGCGTGTCTTCCCGACGTGCTTGGCGAGGTCAGCCGTCGAGATGCCCCGGCGCGTTGCACGCCATGCGGCTGCGCGCCGTGTGCCAGTGAGCGGGCCCGCCTCGGCGAAGATCGGCTCGTCGCGCTGGCCATCCTGCCGACGGAGGAGTTGTCGCACGGCCTCGTGGCTTCGATCGAACCGCCGCGCGAGGCGCAGGGCGGCCTGGTTCAGGCTCAGCCCGGCCCGCGCGTATCGCTCGGCCCGGCGGGCGATCCGGTGTTCGACGTCGCGCTCGATGCGCGAGTACCGAGCCGCCCGGTCGATCAGGTCGGGCTGGCGGCGCTCGAAGAGTGCCGCGGCTGGCCCGGTCACGACCAGGCCCGGCTTGCCATTCTCGAGCCGGACTCGCCGAGCGATCAGCCCGCGCCGGCGATAGCGGTCGACCGTCTTTCGGCTGACCTGCCACCGGCTGGCAAGCTGATCGAGCGTCACCGCGTCCGGGCCGCACTCGGCGACGACCACCTTGCCGCGCTCGCACAGGTGCTCGACAAGCGACGAGAGCTCGAGCAGCACCGCGGCCCCCGGCACGAGCGCGGGATCCCCGAACGATCGCCGAACATCGGTCACGCGATACTCGAGCCAGTCCTCGGGGTACATCTGCTCGGGCTCGATGTCGGCTGCCAGCGCCTCTGCTCGCGCGATGTCCTCGGCCAGCTTCGTGCGTGGCGCATAGCGCAGCTGCGACACGAGGTCGGCAAAGACACTCACCTTGAGCTCGGGCAAGGGTGGCACGCACCCACGGTACGGCTAGACCGGGGCTTCGGCTCCCGCGAATCGCAAAGGTCCGGGCGGCACAAGCTCCAAGGCTGCCGCCCGTGCGATGAACGCCTCCGCGCCGCGTCGCGCCTCGCCGTCGAGGTCGTATCGCAGCAGCGAGCCGACGTAGCGCTCTGCCAGCTCGATCGGCCAGCGGTGCCGCGGCGCGACCTCGGCGATGATGCCACCGAGGCGGGTCGCGTTGTGCAAGCGCTGCCGCTCAAGCATCGCCGCGGCCGACTCGAGCTCACGCCGACGCTCGGCGTTCTCCCAGTCCTCGGCCCGGCACATCCACGCGGCATACACGAAGGGCAGGCCCGTCATGTCGTGCCACGCCTCGCCCAAGTCGAGCGTGTGCGGGAACTGCTCGGCGTCCGGCGGATTCGTCACGACCTTGTCCCCGATCATCAGCACCGCGTGCGGCTCGGGGGCGTCGGGCTGGCGGGCCACGCCCTCGCGGGCGTCGTAGTCGATGACCTTCACAGCCGCTCCGAAGCGTTCCCGAAGGATGACCTGCGCGAGCGCGACCGACGTGTGGCTGTCCGTGTCGGCGTGGAGCGCGGTGATCTGATCGAAGGGGCGGTCCGAGTGCACACGAACGGTCAGCGTCGGCCCAGCGCAGCCGATCATGCCGACCGGCAGGACCACCATCGGCACCGGCCCGCGGACCGCGTCGACGATTGATGCCAGGCCGATGTCGGCCCGGCCGTCGATGAGCATGCCCGCGATGTGCGAGGGGGCGGCCGGCTCGACCGTGAGGCCGCGAACGCTCTCCAGCCCGTACACGAGCGGGGCGGTGTTGAGGTATCGCACGCAGGCCACGTTCATCGGTCGCATAGGGCCAGCGTATCGCCGATGCCCGGCCGGCAGATGCACCGCGATAGACTCCGCCCATGCCCGATGCCCCGAACGGACCAGATTCCTCACCCCTCGTCGTCATCGGCGGCGGCGGCCACGGCTGCGTCGTTGTTGAGACGGCCCGCGCGGCCGGCTTCATCGTTGCAGGCGTGCTCGATGACGACGACGACTGCGCGGTCGTCTCAGAACTTGGCGTCGAACGCCTCGCGGGGCTCGCCGAGATCGACGCGATCGGCGATCGCGCCTGGGTGCTCGCGGTGGGCGATCTCAAGCTCCGCTCGCGAGCCCTGGACGCCGGGCTCGCTCAGCGTGACGGGTCGCGGCTGGTGGTCCATCCCACCGCTGTCGTGTCGCCCTCGGCCGAGATCGGCGCGGGAACGTTTGTTGGACCGCTGGCGCTCGTCCACGCCCGGGCACGCGTTGGCAAGCACGCGATCGTGAACTCTGGAGCGCTCGTCGAGCACCACTGCCGCGTGGGCTCGAACGTGCATCTCGCGCCGGGTGTGTCGATGGGCGGGCGGGCGACGGTGGACGCCGACACGCTCATCGGCGTGGGCGCGAACGTGCTGCCGGGCGTCGTCGTCGGGCCGGGCGCGACGGTCGGCGCGGGCAGCGCGGTGCTCCACGATGTCGCGGGCGGCGAGCGCGTCGCGGGTGTGCCCGCTCGGCCACTCTGGGGCGGCTGACCGATTAGTCGCCCGCTTCGGTCTGCCCGCGCAGCTCGCGTGCGCGATCGAGCAGCTCGTCTTCGAAGACCTCGGGCTCGAGCACCGACTCGGGCACCGGCACCATGTCGAAGTGCCACTTGATGACGTTGTCGCGCCGGAGCGGCAGCAGCTCCGCACCTAGGTCAAACGGCGGGTACTCCCACCACGGCGCGTTGGCGTCGCGGCTTGTCATCATCGTCTCGTAGCCATCGAGCTCGAGCTGCACGTCGTACTCGCCGTGGTACAGGAAGTTGGTCTCGAGCGGCGTGCGTCCGACATCGACGTCGTTCAGCCGCACGAGCGCCCCCGAGGGCTCGCTCGTGATCGAGCTGCGCCGCTCGACGCAGCCTGTGAGCGTCGCGATGGCGCCCAAGCCTGTGATCATTGCAAAGTGTCGCGTTGCTCGTCGTGTCATCATGACGGCTGGGCCTCGCGGTCGGCGGGCGCTGCCCGCGCGGGGAGATCGTCGAACTCGTCGCCCCGAAAGAGCGAACCGAGGTACACGCGCTTGACCAGCTCGTTGTTGATCAGCTCCCGAGGCGTGCCCTCGGCAAACTTCTTGCCCTCATCGATGATGTACGAGCGGTCGCACACGCGGAGCGTCTGCTGCACGTTGTGGTCGGTGATCAGGCAGGCGATGCCGTCGTCGCTCAGCTTGCGGAGCTCGACTTGCAGGTCCTCAACCGCGATGGGATCGACGCCCGAGAAGGGCTCGTCGAGCAGGATCAGCTTCGGCTCGGTCACCAGCGCCCGCGCGATCTCGAGCTTGCGACGCTCGCCGCCCGAGCATGTGCGTGCAGCCTGCTTCGCCTTGTGCGTCAGGCCGAACTGCGCGAGCAATTCGGCCGCACGCCTCTTGCGCTCCCGGCGGCGCAGCGGCAGCGTCTCCAGAATCGCCAGCAGGTTCTGCTCGCAGCTCATCCGACCGAAGATGCTCGGCTCCTGGGAGAGGTAGCCCATGCCCCGGCGCGCGTGCTGGTACATCGGCATGCGGGTCACGTCGTGCCCGTCGAAGAAGACCCGCCCGTCGTCGGCGTCGATCATGCCGATCGTCATGCGGAAGCTGGTGGTCTTGCCCGCGCCGTTCCGCCCGAGCAGCCCAACGATCTCGGCTCGGTCGACCTGAAACGAGACGCCGTCGACGACCGTCCGGTCGCCGAAGCGCTTGCGCAGATTGACCGCTTCGAGAAGAGGCATGGACGCAATTGTAGTGGGGCCCCAGCGGGCAAGCCTCGGTTGCCGATGCGGTCCAGAATCAGGCCTGGCCGGGGCATTTGATGAACCGCAGGCACACCGGGTAACGGTAGTAATTGCCCTTTCCAGCCTGCACCGACGCGATGATCAGCGCGATGAGGTTCACGACCTGCAACGGGATGAGCAGGACCAACGAGGCGCCGCAGGTGACAAGCGCACCGACCAAAAGCAGGAAGCTCAGCGCGATGACCGAGATCTGGAAGTTCAGCGCTTCCCGGCCGTGGTCGTCCACGAACGGGCTCTTCTCCTTCGTCGCGAGCCACAGGATGATCGTGACGAGCAGCGGCACCGGGAAGCCGATACCGCTGGAAAAGATCGCGATCAGCACCGCGATGAGCGTGCCGAGGTGGATCCAGCGGGCCGTCTCGCGTTCACCAACCTCGGCAAGCGGATCGTGCATCGGATTCGCCGACCCGACCGATGAGCCAGGCGGCGACTCGCCGTAAGGCATCGCCGTGTCGGCCCAATCGCCGCCTCGACGACTGTTCGGATTGTCGTGCACATCGGCCAAAGAAGCAGACCCTCCCCTGAGGGGCTCGCCAGCGCGGCGTCCCACCAACTTACTCGGAGAGCGGGATGTGCGATTTCATCGCAATCGATCTCCCGCTTAGGGGCATCCGGCCGACCAGAGACTCAGGTAAAAGCTGAAATCACTGAGTGTGACCTGGCCGTCGGGAATGCCGTTGGCCGTGCCATCGGTCGTCAGGTCTGCCTGGCTTGCGCTCCCGGACCACAAGCTCAGATAGAAACTGAAGTCGCTGAGTGTGACCTGGCCGTCTGGGATGCCGTTGGCGGTGCCGTCGGTCGTGATGTCGCTCGGCGAGCACGCCTGGCAGATGTCGAGCACGCCGTTGAAGTCCATGTCGAACGCGGTGCCGTCTGCAAGGTCGCAGCCGTCGGCTCGGCCGTTCATGTTGCAATCGTCGAGCGTCTGGCACTCGTCGGGGATGCCGTCGGGCCGGGCCTGCGAGCCTGAGTCGGAGAGGAAGCTCTCGATGTGTGCGAACTCGGCGGCACCCAGCTCGGTGAACTGCCCGCCCGGGTGGAACGTGCTGCCGCCCGCGAACTCTGCCAAACGCATCCGGCCCTTGCCGCGGATGTCCGGGCCGAACTGCCCCGTGCCGTCCTCGGCGTGGCACGAGGCGCAGTTGGTCGCGAAGACCGCCGCACCCATGATCGGATCACCCAACAGCCCGCCGTCGCAATCCTCGGCGAGACCAAACGCAACCTCGCACGCGTCGTCGATCGAGTTGTTGTTGCAGTCGTCGATACCCGCATCGGGAACGATCTTGTAGACGACACCATTTTGCGAGCAGATGTACATCTCGCCGAAGGCATCGCGTCCGAAGGACACGATGTTGTTCAGCGTGATGCCGCTGTTGCTCTCGAGCTCCTGGTCGACGCGCACGTTCTCGGTGACAACGGCACCGTCATAGCGGAGCTTCCAGACCTTGTCCGAGCAGTAGTCGGCGTAGAAATATGTGCCGTTGAGTTCGGGCATCGCGCAGCCGCGGTAGACCTGGCCGCCCGTGATCGAGCAGTCGCCAAAGAACCCCGTGTTCTCGTAGACCTGGATGGGCATCTCGAGGTTGCCCGCGGTGCAGGAGCACCCGCTGAGCCCGGTGCAGACATCGCCCTCCATGCAGCGCCAGCCGAAGTTCATGCCGCCGGCCGAGCCGAAGGGGACGAAGTTGATCTCCTCGCGTGCGTTCTGGCCGACGTCGGCGATGTAGAGATCTCCGGTGACCTGGTCGAAGTTGCTGCGCCACGCGTTTCGCAGGCCGAACGCCCAGATTTCGTCATCGCCGGAGATGCCGACGAAGGGGTTGTCCGCGGGGATCGCGTAGTTGCGGTTCGAGTCGCTCGGGAAGTCATCGCCATCGACATCGATGCGGAGCATCTTGCCGAGCAACTGGTTGGTGATGTCCTGGGCGCGGTTGCCCGGATCGTTGGCCGAGCCGCCATCGCCCACGGAGATGTAGAGCAGGCCGTCGAAGGGGCCGAACTCCATCCAGCCGCCGTTGTGGTTGGTGAAGGGTTGTGCGATGTTCAGAATGTTGACCGCCGAGGACGGGTCGACGATATTCGGGTTGTTCGCGTCGCGGGTGTATCTGCGGATCTGCGTCGAGCGGTTGGGCAGCGTGTAGTTGATGTAGACGTAGCCGTTGGTCTCGTACTCGGGGTGAAAGACAAACCCGAGCAGCCCCTGCTCGGAGCCCGTGCTCACGCCCGATTGCGAGAGGAAGGGCGTTGGCAGGATGTTGCCGGTGGCGGTATCGAGAATGCGCACCCGCCCAGTGCTGCCGCTGCGCTGCTCGACGATAAAGATGCGATCGAAGTCGTTCGGCGCGTGCGTGACGAGCAACGGCCTGGCGAGGCCCGTCGCGACCGTCTCGAGCGAGAGTGCCTGCGCCTCGGCCCGATCAGCCACGCCCAGCGACGAGACACCAACAGCAAGCAACAGCGAACCGATTGAACACATCGAGCACATCGAGCACATCAGGCGCATCAGGCGATCTCCCAGTGCCAGCAGGACGCCCCCTCCACACAGCGGGTCCTCTGGCGGCTGGTCAGCCTAACCACCTGCCCATGCGGAATCACCCCCGAACTCGCGCTCCGGCGGAATAACCACAGAACGGGCCTGAGCCGCGGACGCTGCTCGCCCGATCAGGGGCAGCCGGCCGACCAGAGGCTCAGGTAGAAGCTGAAATCGCTCAGTGTGACCTGGCCGTCGGGAGTGCCATTGGCCGTGCCGTCGGTGGTCAGGTCCGCTTGGCTTGCGCTCGCAGACCACTGACCTAGATAGAAGCTGAAATCGCTGAGTGTGATCTGGCCGTCGGGAACGCCGTTGGCTGTGCCGTCGGTGGTGACATCGGCCACGCACGCCGGCGCGCCGTTGATTGAGAAGGGCGTGTCCGACGTATCAAAGCCGACGTTGCTGTCCGCGTCGGTCGCGGCCACACGGACGAATGCCTCAGTCGCGAACACGTCGGGAACGGTCCACTGGAACGAGCCGTTGCGAGCACCGCCCGTGCTGATCGTCGACCACGTCTGGCCGTCGTCGATCGAGAGTTCAAGATCGACCGAGGTCACGGCGACATCATCGTCAGAGATCCATGCCAGCTCGACCGACTCTCCCGGGTTCAGCGCCGTGCCGTCGTTGGTGGTGCGGAGGTAGGCGGTGGGTGTTGCGCCGCCGAGGTTCTCGGGGACGTGCTTACTGATGCAGTGCATGACGCCCGCGGCCGTCACGATGCCCTGGCAGTTGATGTCGACGATCGTCTTATCGGGAAAGACACTCGCCCACGCCGCGAGGGCCTGCTGGTTGTAGCCGGCGTTGTTGATCGTGCTGTTGGTGTACGTCGGCACGAGCACGATGTCGTTGCAGATCACGACGTTCGTGTACGTGTAGTGCGTGCCGAAGACCGTCCGTGCGGGCACGCGCGTGACCGTGAAGCCGCGGCTCGCGAAGTCGGCCGCCGCGGCGTCGCAGACCTGGTCCTGAATCGTGCCGCTCTGGGCGGGCCAATCGCTGATGACGATCTGGTCCTCAGAGCACATCTGCATCCACATGTCGATGTGCTGGGTCGAGTCGACCGACTGGGGCAGCGCGTCCTCGAGCGTTGTGACGAGGCCCCAGTACTCCTGCCAGATATCAATGATCTCTTGGCCGGTCAGCGCCGGGTTCTCGTCCTCGATCAGGACGGTCGCGTGCCCGTTGCCGCTGAGGTCGTTGTGGTAGTTGCCGCCGCCGTGGACGAGCGGCATGTCGTAGTACAAGTGGCCTCGCTCGCTCGCGTAGTCGAACGGCGTCGAGTTGTCGCTCGGGCGCGGGCGGTTGTAGGTGTGGTCGACCGCCGCGCGCACGCCGCCCTCGCGGATGTACTGCGGCCCGTAGTCGCGGATCCAGATCGTGTCGGTCGTCTTGATGGGCGTGAATACGCGCGAGCCGTCGGCGCCCGCCGAGATGAGCGTGTTGCGCACGGAGTTCGCCTCGCCCGACGTATCGCAGTACACCCACACGTCCGCGTCGCCCTGCGTCGTGATCGCCACCGCCATATCACGCAGGATGTTCTTCCACGATGTCGGCCCCTCCCACGCCAGAATGATTGCTTCCATCGGCTCATACTCGGCGATCGCAGTCACCGGCCCAGCCGGCGGCGCGGTTGCTCTGCTCCTCGCGGGCACCGCGATGGGTACCTCGGCGACGACCGCCGCTTCGGCAGCCGTCAGGTTCCTTGGAATCGCAGAGCCCTCCGGATAGAGCTCCGCCGCCGAAGCGCCCGAGATCGATGTACCCGCCGCCAACACAACCATCATCACCGCCCGCATGCCCATACTCCCTGACGCGCATCTCGCGCTGTCTGTCATGTAAAAGCCCCCGGCGGAAGATACACGCCGGGGGCCGGATTTCCAAAGCGATAACCGAGCGCGGTCCAACACGCTTACGCGTGAATGACACGGCCCTCGGATGCCATCGCCGCCTCGTGCACGCTCTCGTGCATCGTTGGGTGCGCGTGGATCGTCACGATCAACTCCTCGGTCGTCGCCTCAAGGCGTCGCGCGAGGCTCAGCTCGGCGATCAGCTCGGTTGCCTGGTCGCCCATAATGTGCGCGCCCAGAACCTCGCCGCGAGGCAAACCCCGGATGATCTTGACGAATCCCTCGGTGTGCGCACTGGCGATCGCCTTGCCCAGCGCGCTGAAGGGGAACTTGCCAACCTCGTAGTCGGTGCCCTTCTTGAGGCCCTTTTCCTTGAGCGCGCGCTCGGTGAATCCCACCGCCGCGACCTGCGGGTTGCAATAGGTGCAGCCCGGAATCACCGAGTAGTCCATGGGGATCGGCTCATGGTCGAGCTTGCCCTCGCGCCACGCGATGCGCTCGACGCAGAGGATCGCCTCCTCGCTCGCCACGTGCGCGAGCCACGGCGGGCCGATCACGTCGCCGATCGCGTAGATACCGTCGAGGTTCGTCTTGTAATCGAGAGGCTTGGCCGAGTCGAAATCGCCCGCGACATAGTCGGTCTTGATGTGGTCCTTCTCGATCGCAAGCCCGAGCTTGTCGTCGAACAATCCGTCGTACCGGCCCTTGACGCCGATCGCCATGAGCAGGCGGTCGCCCTCGAGGGTCTTGGACTTGCTCGCGTCCGGCTTGCCGTCCTTGCCCATCGGCGCAATCGTGACCTTCACGGTCTTGCCCTTGGTATCGACAGCGGTGGCGACCTGGCCGAGCTCGAAGTTCATGCCCGCCTTCTTGTAGTGGCGGAGCATCGCCTGCGAGATCTCTTCATCCTCGACGGGCAGGATGCGGTCCATCATCTCGACGACCGTGACCTCGGTGCCGAACGAGTGGTAGAAGTAGCCGAACTCCATCCCGATCGCGCCGGAGCCGATCACGATGAGCCGCTTGGGCTTCTCCTTGTTGTACATCGCCTCGCGGGCGCCCCAGATCTTCGGGTCCGAGCCGAACTTGGCGAAGGGCAGGTCGCGCGCGACCGAGCCGGTCGCGACGATGACGATGCTCGCGGTGATCGTCTCGCGGGTCATGCCGAGCGTAGCGGGCGCGTCGGTTCGCTCCTCCGAGAACTCGCAGTCCTGGATCTCGATCTTGGCGGGCGTCGAGCCCTTCTTGGCAGCAACGATCTTTGCCGAGCCGGTGATGTGCTCGATCTTGTTCTTCTTCATGAGGAAGCCGACGCCGCCGTTGAGCTTCTCCGCGACGCTCCGGCTGCGGCCGATGACCTTGTCCCAGTCGAACGAGACCTCGCCGCTGATCTTGAGGCCCCAGTCCTCTTGGTGCGCGAGCTTCTCCATAAGCTCGGCGTTGGAGAGCAGGGCCTTGGAGGGGATGCAGCCCCAGTTCAGGCAGACGCCGCCGAGCTTGGCCCGCTCGATGATCGCGACCTTGTAGCCGAGTTGTGCCGCGCGGATCGCGCCCACATAGCCGCCCGGTCCGCCGCCAATGACCACGAAGTCGAAGTGCTTGTCCGCCACGTTGGTGCCTTTCACTCGCAGTGCCCGCGTCGCCGATGTGCCTCAGCGCTCTCCACAGGGCCGAAATCCGCCGCGATCGGCGCGTGCCGACCCCCAGCATGCAATCGTATGGCCCGCCTCGCCCGCGGTCGCGTGCCATCAGAGGGGAGTTGGCACCGCGTCACATCGGCAGATCCCGCGCGCGTCAGCCCGCCGGGTCGATGTCAGTTCAATACCCGCGGAATCGCTTCTCGTACCCCTGCGATCGGCGATCGCTCGAGTATCCGGTTTGCACGTACGGGTTCTGCGGGCCATACGGCCGACGCGCCGAGTTCGCCAAGTAGGGCCGGCTCGGGTTAAACGCGTTTTCCGCGCTGTAGACCATCTGGCCCGTATTGCTCCGGACGTACAAGGGCCCGCTGGTCTGCACCACCGCCGGGCGGTAGAGCTCACGCTGGAACCCGGGGCGATTCGCCTCGTTGACCTTGTTGCTGCCCACACGCAGGTTGTTGTCCAGCGCGTATTGCGCACCGGCAACCGCCGCGAGAACGCCCAAGACCAACGCGGCTTGCTTGATGTCGCGCATCATTCGTCGCCCTCCGGGCTGGGCGTTGGGTTGAGCGCAACGAGCGTGACCTCGAAGGTCACCGCCTCGTTCGGCCCGATCGCCGGCGGCTGGCCCGCAAGGCCGAACGCCTGCTCGGGCGGCACCACCACGCAGTATGTCCCGCCGACCCGCATCGTCTTGGCCGCACGCTGCGTGCCGATGGGCAGCGTCGCCAGGGCAACCGCCTCGCCCTCGCCGCTGTCGAACCGCTGGCCGTTCATGTGGAAGCGATCAAAGTTGACCACGAGCACGTCGCCATCGGTCGGCATCGCGCCGCTGCCAGCGCGAACAGTCCGGGTTAGCACGCCGCCCTCGAGCGTGCGCGTGCCCTGCATGCGTGTCTGCTCGGCGATGTACCGGCTGCTCCACGCGGCGTTCTCGTCGGCGAGCCTGCGGAAGTCCGCGTCCTCTTCATAAAGCTTCGCCGCACTTGCTGCGTCGATCTCGGCCTTCTTCTGGCGGAGAAGCTCGCGCATCATCTCGGCGTCGAACCGCGGATCGCTGCCGCCCACCGCATCGGAGAAGCCGTCGGCAACGAGCTCAAGATCGGGCGTCACGCCGTCGGCCGCGAGCCCGACGAGCATGTCCTCGGCGATCATGTAGCCAAGGCCGTAGGAGAGCAGTTCCCGCTCGCCCGCGGGCACCTCGCCCGATTGCTTCGCGTTGGACGTGGGCATCACGCAGCCCACCGCGATCGCCACGCCCGCTAGTCCACCGATGGCCAGTCTCGCTCGCATAGTTCTGAGTCTCCTGTGGTCGCAGATTGCTCCAGCCGAAGCCTACCCGCCCGTACACTCGCCGCGTGCCGCAATCCGCCACGATCATCACGACTGTCTACAACGCCGAGGCCTACGTCGCGCAGACCATCGAGTCCGTGCTCGCGCAGACCCGCCAAGACTTCCAGTATGTGCTGTACGACGACGGCTCCACCGACCATTCCCTTGACATCTGTCGCGAATATGTCGCGAAGGACGACCGCATCACCCTCGTCCCCGCTGTGCACGCCGGCAGCGCCAAGGCCCTTGCCGGCGCCCACGATCACGCCGGCGGCAAGCTCATCGGATGGGTCGATTCCGACGACATGCTCGAGCCCGAGGCGCTCGAGCTCACCTCGGCGCTGCTTGATCGGCACCCGCAGGTCGGCATGGTCTACACGCACCACAACGTCGTCGACGAGGCCGGGACCGTGCTTGGGCTGGGCAAACGCAGCACGATTCCGTACGACAAGACCCGCATGCTCGTCGACTTCATGGCCTTCCACTTCCGCCTCTTCCGCCGCGAGGTCTACGACCGCATCGGCGGCGTCGACCGCTCGTATCCGTGCGCCCATGACTACGACTTCGCCCTCCGCATGACCGAGGCGACCGAGGTCCGCTGCCTGCCCCGGCCGCTCTACCGATACCGCATGCGATCGGGCTCGATCTCCATGGCCCGCCGGCTTGATCAGATCCGAGCCTCCGAGCGAGCCGTCCGCGCCGCGATGCAACGTCGCGGGCTCGACCAGACCCACGACCTCGACGTCGAGCTCCGCAGCAACTTCACGCTCCGGCGCAAGCCCAAGGACAAGTCAAAAACCTAACACGCGACACCGCTTTCGGAACACGCTCGGTTTACGGACGCGCCCACGGAGTAACCAGCGGAATAACCGTGCCCGATGTGGTCATAGCTGGGTAATGGGTTCGTAAACCAGTGCGGTGCCAGCCCGAGGCCGTGGTACGTTGTTGGGTCCGTCGGAGACCGATTCCGGGTCGCCGACGATGTTGAACGATCCGGAATGGTGTTGGCAGAGAGCTGACTCGAGGAGTTGCAGACATGTCCATCCGTGCCCACCGCGCGATCACACCCTTCGCGATCGCGCCTCTTTTGCTGGCGGGCCTCGCGTGCGCGGCCGTGCCGGTGTCGACGACGATCGACCCCAACCAGTCCAAGCTCACCGTCGAGATCAATCTCCCGCTTGGCAGCGACAGCGACGAATCCCCAACCTCCGGCACGATCGACATCGAGCTCGACGACGCGGGCAACCCGGCGGCGGTCACGCTGTTCGATCTGCAAGCGGTCCTCGACGAGACGATCGACCTGAGTATCAACACAGGCCTCTTCGGCGCGTTCAACGCCACGGGCACTTCGATCAGCGTGCGATACGCCGACGCTCCGACGCCGCTCGGCCCTGTGCCTGTCGATGCGATGGGCGACGCGACGTTCCTCGCCGTGCCCTTCGCGACCGACGGCATCGTCGCCTACACCGCCACGGGCCTGATCTGCGCAGGCCTGCAGGGCCAGAGCCTGCCGTGCTCGGACACCATCGACCTCGCCCTCGAGCCCAATAACAGCGGCGACATCGACGGCAACGTCACCGTTGTCGGATCCACCGTGACGCTCACTGCGGCACTCGACGTGACCGTCCCGCTCGACCCGATGGATCCGGGCCTGGGCTCCTTCCGCGTCTTCGGCACCATCGTCGCCACGGGCGAGGCAGACAGCCCGCCGTGCGTCGCCGACGTCACCACGACGGGCACATCCAACGGCGTGCCCGACGGCGTGGTTGATCTCAGCGACTTCTCGTTCTTCCTCAGCCTGTGGTCCGCGGGATCGCCAAGCGCCGACGTCACCACCAGCGGCACGTCCAACGGCGTGCCCGACGGCACCGTCGACCTCAGCGATTTTTCTGTCTATCTCTCGCTCTGGTCCGCGGGCTGCCCGTAAGTCGCCGATGTAGGCCGGGCCGCACGCCTCACCATTTCACCATCCAATCGCCTGTCGGCGATGCTTGACTCTCGAACTGATCCGCATCTGAGCTCTTTGTCTTACCGAGCTTCACTCGAAGCACACACCATTCCGGGGAACCCGACGTCGTGGGGGGACGAAGGGTTGACATACATGCCTGACACACACACATCGCGTCGAATCCGTCCCTGCGCGCTGGCCCTCGCGGCCGGCCTGCTCGCGTCTACCGCGCTGGCCGCGGCCCCCGCCCGCGTGGGCGGCGCTCCTGCCGCCGCGTCGGGCGGCGAGCCGCCCACCACGCAGCTCGACCGCCAGCCCGGCATCGAGTGGATTTCGCAAAGCCCGCTGCGCGTCGAGATCGAGGGTGCGAACGAGCGTTTGGTCCGCGGCGCACTGCCGTTGGCTGTTGACGCCGATGCCCTCGCCGATCTGCGAAGCGCCGAGGGGCGCACGCTCGTGCTGGGGTTGCCGCTGCCAGACGCGATGCCGATCGACCTCGAGCTGACACGCGTGAGCCCGTTCGCCGAGGGCGCGCGTGTGATCCTCATGACCGCTGAGGGCGAGCGCGACCTGCCGCTGCCCGATGTTGCAGTCTTCAAGGGCAACGTCGCGGGCGATCCCCAGTCGCGCGTGTTCATCTCGATGCACGACGGCGTATCGAACGGCTACGTCCGCGTTGATGATCGCACGTACATCATCGCGCCCGATCCCGATCAGCCGGGACGGGCTGCGATCTACAACGAGGAGATCCTCGCCAATGTTGAGGGCAACGACGCCGATGCCGACGGCGAGAACCAGGCCCCGCCCACCTCCTGCCTCACCGAGCCGGGCCACTTCACCTGGGCCCTGCCCGAGGTCGAGGACCAGAGCTTCTCGCTTCGCAACGACCCGCCCTGCCGCGAGCTGACAATCGCGATCGATACCGACACCGAGTTCAGCCAGCGGTTTGGCTTCAACGACAACAACGCTTCGGCCTACGCCGCGACGCTCATGTCGGCTGTCAGCGAGATCTACGAGGAAGACCTCAATATCTCGCTGGTCGTTTCAACGATCCGCCTCTGGGACCAGGGCGTGAACGACCCATACCCGACCAACAACGGCTCGACCTCGCTCAACACCCTCCGCAACCAATCCCTCGGCGCACGCGACCTCGCACACCTGCTCTTCGCCCGGCGCGTTCAGGTCATAGCGCTCGACGCGTATATCAACGGCCTGTGCAACGGCAACAGCGCGGGTGTCTCCGGCGCGCTGAATCTCTCTTTCCCCTTCCCCCTCCAAGACAACCGCTCGAACAACTGGGACCCGATCGTCGTCGCCCATGAGATCGGCCACAACGTCGGCAGCGGCCACACCCACGAGGCCTACTTCCCCCTCATCGACGGTTGCGGCAACGGCGACTGCTCCGCCTCTTTCGGCGGCACGATCATGTCGTACTGCCACCTTTGCCCCGGCGGTGTCGCCAATATCGCCCTGACGTTCCACCCCACCGTCCGCTCGCGCATCCTGAGCTACGTCGCCAGCCGCGGCTGCGACTACTCTCGCCCCGTCTCGGCCCTCGCCTCGAACCCGGCCAGCCAGACGATCACGCTCGGCGAGCCGGTGACGTTCAGCGTCACGCTCGACTCGCCCCTGGGCGACGAGACCTTCCAGTGGTTCCGCAACGGGTTCCCCGTCTCGGGCGGCACCTCCGCAAGCCTCACGATCGCCAACGTCTCCTTCGACGACATCGGCGCGTACACATGCCGCGTCGATCTCGCCTGCGGCTTCGACATCTCAGACGGCGCCATGCTCGACGTCGTCGGCGATGACTGCGATGGCAACGGCTTCGACGACACGCTCGATATCTCCCGCCAATTCGTCGACGACTGCAACGGCAACGGCATCCCCGACTCCTGCGATGTCGCCTCGACCTACGGCGACTTCTCGCCCGTGCTCATCGGCATCGGCGGCGACTCGCCCCAGGCCCACACCTTCACCGATCTTCCCGAGCCGGCCGGCAACGTGCAGATCCACTTCGACGCCAAGGGCGATTTCTCCAGCGGCACCGAGGTGCTCAACATCTCGCTCAACGGCACCGAGTACCCAGCCCGCTTCGCAACCGGCGGCGAGGATTGCCCGCAGACGCCCGACCGTGACACGCTCACGATCGGGGCTGCCGAGTTCACCAGCCTGATCGCGGGTGGCACGCTCGCGATCGACATGACCGCGCCCCTGAGCGTGTCGACGAACCTGTGCTTCCCGGTCGACTCGAGCGTGCAGGTCATCATCGAGTACCCCGTGAACTCGACACTCGACACCGACGGCAACGGCACGCCCGACTCGTGCGAGGTCGCGAGCCCGTGCATCGCCGATGTGACGACGACCGGTACGTCCAACGGGACACCGGACGGCGCGGTGGACCTGAGCGACTTCAGCTACTTCCTGACGCTGTGGTCGTCGAGCGCGTCAATCGCGGACGTGACGACCACCGGCACCTCCAACGGCATCGCCGACGGGAGTGTGGACCTCTCAGACTTCAGCTACTACCTCACGCTCTGGTCCGCAGGATGCCCGTGAGCGAAGCCGTATCTGACGTGTGAATCGCCGAATCACAAAGGCCGCGGCCCCAGAGGGAGCCGCGGCCTTTTTCGTTGTCGTGTGCAAGTGTTGGGGGTCGAACTAGCGGTCGAGCATCGACGCGATCAGCCGCACGCCGAAGCCGGTGGGCCCTGAGATAAACGGCCCCTTGTCGCCCTTGGTCGCGTGAACACCGGCAATGTCGATGTGCGCCCAGGGAATGCCATCCTTCACGAAGTGCGCGAGGAAGGCGGCGCCTTGGATCGGGTGCGCCTCGCGCACCGGCGCCGAGTTTAGAATGTCCGCGATCGAGGACTTCATGAGCTTCTTGTACTCAGCGTGATGCGGCAGTCGCCAGACCAACTCGCCCGAGTCGCACGCGGCTTGATCGATCTGGCCGCGAAGCCCAGCGTCATCGCACCACAGGCCCGCGTAGACCGAGCCGAGCGCGACGACCACGCCGCCGGTGAGCGTTGCCATGTCGATGATCGAGGCGGGGTCCTCGTTATCGCAGGCCCAGCAGAGCGCGTCGGCAAGCACAAGTCGGCCCTCGGCGTCGGTGTTGGTCACCTCGACCGTCACGCCGTTGCGGAAGGTCAGCACGTCGTCGGGGCGGTACGCCTCGTCGGAGATCGCGTTCTCGGCGCAGGCGAGCAGTGCGACGACGCGCTTGCGTGGCTTGATGGTCGTCGCGATCGCGTGCATCGCGCCGATGACGGCTGCGCCGCCATCCATATCTCGCTTCATGCCCGCCATACCCGCCGAGGGCTTGATGCTCAGGCCGCCCGAGTCATAGGTCATTGTCTTGCCGACCAGCACCACGGGCTTCGACCGCGCGCTCGCGCGCTGCGGCGCGTACTCCAGGCGGATCAGGCACCCCTTGTGATCGCTCGCGTCGCCCACCGTGTGGATGCCGACCAGCTTTTCATCGAGCAGCTTCTTGCCCGAGATCACGGTGCACTTCAGGCCCGTCGCGCGCGCCATCTTCTTGACCTCGCTGGCCAGCCACGTCGGGTTGCATACGTTGGGCGGTGTCTCGCTGAGCGTGCGCGTGAAGTTCACGCTCTCGGCAATTGCGAGCCCACGCTCCATGCCCTTGGTAAAGGCGGCGTGGCTGCTGGTGAGCGAAAGCGTCGGTCGCTTCGGATCGCTCGTCGCCGAGCCCTTGAAGGCGTCGGTGTTCCAGGCGAGCAGGCCCACGCTCTCGGCAAACGCCGAGCCCGCGGCACCCGCGTCGGCCCGGGCAGCCTTGATCGGGCCGCCCAGATCAACCTCGGCCCGGCTCGCCTTGATCGCAGCCAACCGCCGGCCGACCGCCGCGCCCGCGTCGCGCAGACTCGCCGCGTTGAAGTCTTCCTTTTTTCCCAGACCAACAAGCACGATCCGCTCGGGGGTCGATTTGGCCTTGCCCGTCGGGAACGCCTCGGCGATCGAGCCGAGCGAGCCGGTTGCCTCCGTCCGCTTGGCCGCGGCCGCGGCAACGCCGCCGATGTCTCGGCCCTTGGTCGTCGCGTCCAGCGCTGCGCCCTCGAAGTGCCCGAGCACGAGCACGTCCGCAGCACCCCGGCCGCCCACCTTCACATTCATAAACATCACAGCTCCTTCGCACCTTCGGCGCACCCGATCCGCGGGAAAATCGCGTCGGCGAGGGAGTCTATGCGTGAGATGTGTTTCGGCTGCGACGTGGTGCGTAGATCGGGTACGGCTCAGGCCGCGTCTAATCCACACGACGAGCCCGGCTCGGCGCCGCAGTGCTTCGCGCTCCAGCGCAGCAGGTCGCGCCAAGTCACCAGCCCGATGATGCGTGATGAGTTCTCAGCCGTCACGGGCAAGCACGACACGTCGTTGCGCACCATGATTCCGCATGCGGCGACCGCCTCGGTCGATTCGCACACGGTCACGGGCTTGCGCGACATGACCTGATGGGCCTTGCGATTGAGCAGGGCCGCGTCTTGGGGGCGTTCGGACATGTTGCCCATGAAGGGGCTCGTGTTCTTGAGCAGGTCGCGATCGGAGATCACGCCGACGATCCGCCCGCGGTCGTAGTCGAAGACAAGCAAATGGTGGAAGCGGTGCACCTCGAAGAGCTTGTTCATGTGCTCGACGGTGTCGTCCATCGAGACGGTCACGAGGTGCTTGCTCATGATCTCTGATACGTGCATGGCCCGAACCTCCGGACCGCAAGGCCGCCTGTGTGCGTGCCGGTCCGTACGATTCATCGGACCGTGCCCAAACTGTCCTGAGTCATCCATCTTGCGTGAGCGTGCCAATGTCCGAGAACCAGCCGTCCAAACCGAGCCCGCCCGCCGGCTCCGCCCCCCATGCGGCCGACCTCAAGCCCACGCCGCTGCCCGCCGCGCCCGCCGACACGCCAGCCGGGCCCGACGCGCTCCACGCCCCCTGGCGCATCGAGTATCTCGAAGCGCTCGGAGACGACGAGCGCACAAAGGGCACGCCGCGTCCGACCGACGCGTCGTTCTTGGGTCGATACTGGGCCGAGCCCGAGCGCGACGTTGCCAACCACGTCATCGCCCGCACCGCACTGGGCATGATCCTGCTCAACGCCTATCCGTACTCATCGGGCCATCTGCTCGTGGCGATCGGCGAGCCCAGGCCCAAGCTCTTGGACTACGACGCCGATCAGCGGGCGGCGCTCTGGTCGCTCGTCGACACCGCGACCGACCTGCTCGAGCGCACGCTCAATCCGCAGGGCGTGAACATCGGCGTGAATCAGGGCCGCGCAGCCGGCGCGGGCGTGCCGCAGCATCTGCACGTGCATCTGGTGCCGCGCTGGTCGGGCGACGTGAATTTCATCGACACCATCGGCCGCGTGCGCGTGATCCCATCCTCGCTCGAGCACATGGCCGAGCGGTTTCGGGGCGCGTGGCAAGAGATGATTGAAACTGGCGCGAGTGCGTCTTAGGCCGCGGCGCGACGCTGGAACTGCAGGCCCATGTGGAACTGCCCATCGCGCTCGCGCGCGGACGCAACCCGGCCAACGCATGTGGGGATGCCCGTCGCGTCGGTGTGGATCTCGACGACGCAGCCCGGCTCGATACGTGTGTTGCTCCGCACACCCATGCCGGCCGCCGAGACATCGGTCAGTGTCACGGGCACGACGGTCGCGGCGTGGTCGACACGCACCGCCGCCATCGCCGAGCCGGTGATCGACTCGCGCTTGCTGCCGCGACGATCGAATGGAATCGCGTCGGACTCGGCGCGAGCGCTGGGAAGAAGCGTGAGCATGGGCGTCCCTCCTTGGACGGCGTGTGACCCGATGCCGGCAGGTTCCTCCCCGGTCCACCACAGACCCCGGTCCACCACAGACCAACCCGGCACGCGGCCTATCGAGCAACCGGTTCCCCAACTTCACACGCTCGTTGCGCAAGCCCCAATCACAGCGCAGCCTTGGGTAGAGTCCACCCCGTTATCAGTGTGGACCCGCCGACACCTTCGCCAAGCGCACCTGCCACACGCGCCTGCCACGCGCGACTAGTGCTTGCCGAGCCGCTTCGCGATGATGAACGCAAGCTCAAGCGACTGCTGGTAGTTCAGGCGGGGGTCGCAGGCCGAGGCGTAGTTCTCGTGGAGCTGGTCCTCGCGGATGTCTGTCGCGCCGCCGACGCACTCGGTCACGTCCTCGCCCGTGAGCTCGACGTGCATGCCCCCGAGGCGCGAGCCGCACTGCTCGTGGGCGTCGATGACCTCCTCGAGCTCTTGCATGATGCGATCGAAGGGCCGGGTCTTGACGCCTGAGTCGGTCGTGATGGTGTTGCCGTGCATCGGGTCGCTGGTCCAGAGGCAGCGCACGCCCGCGTCGCGGACCGCGTCGATCCATGCGGGCATGATCTCGGCAGCCTTGCCCGAGCCCACGCGCGTGATGAGCACGAGCTTGCCCGCGATGTTCGCGGGATTGAGCGCGCGTGCAAGCTCGACGACCTCGTCGGCCGTGGCGCTCGGCCCGACCTTCACGCCCACGGGGTTCTCGATGCCGCGGAAGAACTCGACGTGCGCGCCGCCGAGCTGCCGCGTCCGCTCGCCGATCCACGGCAGGTGCGTCGTGAGGCACCAGTGCCCCTCCGCGTGCGGCACGCGCCGAGTCTGGGCCGACTCGTATTGCAGGTTCAACCCCTCATGGCTCGCGAAGAACTCGACGCGCGTCAGCTCGTCGACCGTCTTCTCGCCCAGCGCCTCCATGAACCGCAGCGCCGAGGACAGCTCCCGGCTCATGAGTTCATACTGCGCGCGCACGTCCTCGCTCAGCTGCGCCGAGCCGAGGAATGAGAGGTCCCAGTATTCGGGGTGGTGCAGGTCTGCAAAGCCGCCGTCGAGCAGCGAACGCACGAAGTTGAGTGTCATCGCGGAGTGCTGATACGCGCGCACCATCAGGTGCGGGTCGGCCCGGCGCGCGTCGGGCTCGAACGGTGCCTGATTGATCAGGTCGCCGAAGTATGAGGGCAGCGTCGTCTCGTTGCCGTCGACAGTCTTTGTCTCGGTCGGGCTCGACCTGGGCTTGGCGTACTGCCCCGCGAATCGGCCGACGCGGACGACGGGAGTCTGCAGCCCGTGCACGAGCACGAGCGACATCTGCAGAAGGATCTTCAGCTTGCTCGTGATCGCCTCGGGTCGGCAGTCGGCCAGCGCCTCGGCACAGTCGCCGCCCTGCAGCAGAAATCGCTTGCCTTCCTCGGCCTCCGCAAGCGATGCCCGCAGCCGGAGCACCTCCCAGCTCGTGACCAAGGGCGGCAGGTCGCGTAGCTTCGTCACCGCGCGCGATACGGCCGCGTCGTCGTCGTAGGCGATCTGGTGCGCCGCCGGCTTGGTGAGCCAACCCTCGGCCGACCAATCGGCAGGAGCGGTGGGCGGCGGGGCGGGTCTGGTGCGGCGGGTGGGCATGGAGGTCATGGGCTCTCGGTTGGGCTTTGTTGGACGATCGATGTTGGTCAGAGGTTGCCGGGGGCCCCGCGCGGGGCGAGGGCTCCAACGGCAAGTTTTTGCGCCTTCCCGAGCGCCATCGCATCATTCTCAACAAAAAGCGTCATGAAGCACCCCGGCCCGGCCGAATGAGCGAGCGTCCGAGCGGTTATCCGCCCGGGCAGCGCCCCCCGCATGTCGCAGGCGGGCACGCCGGAGCATCGGGCAGCGAGCCCCCCGGCACGCGTTTGAACCATCTGGACCGCGTGCGAAACCACGCGATTCAACCAATCGCCCCGCCTGGGGACACAGGAGCACGACATGCCCGCACGCACCACCACCCGCCACTCGGCGACCAAGCGACGCACCACCACCAAGACAGCTAGCAAATCGACCCGCAAACCGGCTGGCAAGAAACCCGCCGCCCGGAAGTCGACCGCCAAAAAGCCTGCAGCCAAGAAGCCTGCAGCCAAGAAGCCCGTAGCCAAGAAGCCGGCGGCGAAGCGCACCCCTGCCAAGACCAAGACGGCCACCAAGTCGGCCGCCAAGCGCACCACCGCTCGCAAGCCCGCCGCCAAGCGGACAACCACCAAGACCGCAGCGAAGCGAACCACCGCCCGCAAGACCACGTCCACCGCCGCGAAGCGCACGACCGCTCGCAAGCCGGCCGCCAAGCGCACCGCGACCAAGACCGCCACCAAGCGGACCCCGGCCAAGCGCACCACCGCCAAGCGCACAACTGCCAAGAAGCCCGCCGCCAACCGGACCACCACCGCCCGCGGCCGCAAGACCACCGCTTCGACGCGTCCGGCTGCAAAGCGCACTGGCACCAAGACCACCGCGAAGCGCACCGCCGGCCGTAAGCCCGCCGCCAAGCGCGCGACCGCAGCCAAGACGGCCCGCAAGCCCGCCGCGAAGCGCAGCACAGCCACGCGCACG
>ERZ1740067.140-NODE-140-length-58811-cov-41.508833_pt1 | contig 58811 bp, 64 predicted proteins | sample MGYA00581736_ERZ1740067 | MGnify/ENA primary metagenome ERZ1740067 (study PRJEB43018, sample SAMN04849236) | marine metagenome | isolation source: floating plastic debris | place: Pacific Ocean | collected 2008-08-27 | study: EMG produced TPA metagenomics... | reverse complement strand
GTTGATCGTGCACTTGCAGCGAATGACGGGTAAGCGGGCTGCGAGCGCAGCATCTTGACAAATTGGCCAACAGCAGGACTGGGCCGTCCTTGGTGGCTGATCTGGTTGCGCACGACGGTCATGCTGAGTCACCTTCAATGGCCGCGAAGAGCCTTATTTCCATTTATGCTGCACCCTGCGCGAATGACCGGTTCTTTCACCATATCAAATTTTTTTTAGTTTTTTCCCCTCGGTGTCGATTGGGGCGTTTTTCGTCCGTCGTGTGGGTGAAGAGGCAAAAAAGCCCTTCTCACATCAGACACGAGAGGACAGACCTATGAACTTCAAGAAGATTGCTTCATGTACAGCATGCGGTGTCGCTGTGCTGGCAGTTGCCGCATTGGCGTTGCCACGGCACGTGAGCATTGAACGCTCCGCTTTGATCGACGCAGCGCCCGAGGCCGTGATTGAACTGGCCGCCTCCAACACGGGCTACCAAGCTTTCAATCCCTACAAAGATCTCGACCCAAACTTGCAAGTTGAGATGTTTGGCCCGGCTTCAGGCGTTGGCTCTGGCTTCTCGTTTGAAAGCAAAGACGGCATAGGCCAGCAGACCGTTGCATCCGTCACCGCCGATCAGGTTGTCTTTGACCTCGATCTTGGGCCACTGGGTCAACCTACTCAGGCCATCTCTGCCGTTGCTGTAGAAGGGGCGACTGAAGTCACCTGGAGCATGGACATGGACCTCGGAATGAACCCGGTCTTCCGTGTCATGGGGCTCTTCATGGACGGCATGATCGGCCCGAACTTCGAGCTTGGCCTTGCCAATATTGCCGACGTGGCCGCTTAATCCCATCAACAACACATTCTACCAACAAGGAAACAAAACAATGCGTTACACATTTCTTCTTTATTCTGACCCTGCAATGGCTGCCAACATGACCGAAGAGGATTGGGCCAAATCCAAGGAAATCTACGGCCAGTATATTGGCGCTCTGCAAGAGGCTGGGGTCTTCGTCGACACTGACTGGCTGCACCCTGCCGATACGGCAACGACCATCACGCTCGCCGGTGGCGAAAAACAGGTTCAGGATGGCCCCTTCGCAGAAACCAAGGAAACCTTGGGTGGCTTCTTCGCCATTGATGTCGAAAACCTAGATGAAGCACTGAAATGGGCCGAGAAATGCCCGCATGTCCACTACGGCAAGCTCGAAATCCGCGCATCCGCAATGGGCAGCGTGTGAGCAGGACTGACGCACAGGCGCGGGCAGAGGATGTTGCCCGCGCCGCTTACGGTAAATTGATTGCGATGCTTGCTAGCCGGTCTGGCGACATCATCGCGGCGGAAGACGCCCTTGCCGATTCTTTTGTGGCTGCACTCAAGACGTGGCCCGAGCGTGGCATTCCGGATAAACCTGAAGCTTGGCTCCTGACGGTCGCTAAGAACAGACGCACCGATCAGGCGCGCAAGGATGCCCGTCTGGTCATCACAGATGAGGCAAATGACATGGCTGATACACAAGCGATAGAACCAGAAGAGGCGCAATTGGATGAGCGACTGAAGCTCATGTTCGTCTGCGCCCACCCAGCAATTGATGAAACGATCCGTACACCTTTGATGCTGCAAACCGTGTTGGGGTTGGAGGCTGAGCAGATCGCCAAAGCGTTTCTGATCAAACCAGCGACAATGGCGCAGCGTTTGGTCCGGGCAAAGAAGAAAATCAAATCCGCAGGCATTCCCTTCGTCGTGCCAGAACCCGAGGCCTATCCTGAAAGGATGAGCGCGGTTTTAGAGGCTGTGTACGGTGCTTACGCTGTCGATTGGCTCGAAGGGGATGGCGACCTCAGCCATGAGGCCTTCTTCTTATCGAACATTCTTGCTGAACTGGATCCAGAAAACCCCGAAGCTCTAGGTCTCACGGCATTGATTGGTCTCATTGAATCGCGCCGCGATGCACGCATCCACAATGGCGTTTTGGTGCCGGTTCCCGAGCAGGATGTGGACCTCTGGGACAGACCCCTGATCGACAGATCCGCCAGCATCCTGACACAAGCTTCTTTGAAAGGGCGACCAGGGCGGTTTCAGTTAGAGGCGGCCATCCAGTCGGTGCATGCTGCCCGATCAGTGACCGGCAAGACCGATTGGCGCGCGCTGTCGCAACTCTACCATGGTCTCATGCAAGCCCACCCATCAATTGGTGGCGCGGTCAGCCGCGCCGCTGTCGTCAGCGAGGATGCAGGTCCGGCTGAGGGGCTGAAGATGCTGGACCTGATCGCCTTCGATGGCTTGGACAGCTATCAGCCGTTCCATGCAGTGCGCGCCCATTGTCTATCAGAACTCGGTCGGGTGGCAGAGGCCGCAGAAGCCTACAATACAGCTCTCATGTTGTGCACAGATGAGCCCTCCCAAAGGTGGCTTGAGAAAAAAACCGCGGATTTGCGAAAAAAAATGTCCTGACCTGTCGATTGGGGCCTCGGTCGTTCGTCGTGTGGGCAGAAGGGACAGAAATTCCCTTGTAGCCAGCAACCAGAAAGGACCAGATCCATGACTATCGTTTACACAATTCTCGCCGTCATCGCCGCAATTGCCCTGATCGCTCTTCTTTTGCCACGCACCGTTGTTGTCACCCGCAACGCAGATGTGGATCTCTCACCTGAGCATGTTATTGCGCGTGTTGCCTCAACCGAGGGCTTCCAAACCTTCAATCCATACTGCACAACTGACCCCGAGCTGAAGATCACGCCCTTTGGCCCATCCGAAGGTGTTGGTTCCGGCTTCCGCTTTGAAGGTAAGGAAGGCAAAGGCACGCAGACCGTCACTGATGTCACGCCATCAAGCGTTACGCATCTGATTGACCTTGGCGCCATGGGCAAGCCGGTTCAGACCATCGAGGCCAAACCTTATGCGGGTGGCACCCGCGTAACTTGGACTGTCACCTCAGACATGGGCTTCAATCCGGTCTTCCGCATCTTCGGTCTCTTCATGGATCGCATGCTTGGCAAGACCTACGAGCTTGGCCTCAAAAACATCAAAGCGCTCGCCTGAGCGCTTTCAAATGCAGACGGACGGGCAGGCCGCAGGCCTGCCTTTTTTTGCGATGAAGTACCCTGCAGTTCACTTTTTGCGCCCTAAAATTAAACAGCAGTTTCTCCGAAGCAGACCTTGGTGCCGATGCAGCGAAATGGTATTTCGTCCGCGTAGCCGACATAGGACCAACTCGCGAAACCGCTGGTTTGTGCAACAAGATGCCAAACCCGCGAGTGTATGCAACGAGCCCCAAGTACTTGATGCTGCGCCGTGCACGAACGACCGCTCTGGAGTAAGTAGGTCAGGTTGATACCGTGTTTGGAAAAGTGCTTTGATAACCTCTCGACCGCCAAAAGACGGGCGCCTCGCGCCGTTTGTTGACATTCTCTGGACTTGCGAAGTCAGCAACGGCACTGGCCTTGAACGTGTCTTGCCAAGTGGGCGTGCGCAGTTGCTTATTAATCTGCACAAAGATGCGCTTCACAACTTTCATCCTACTGGATGCTTACGTCAACGCGCGTCAGGAATGGCGGTTCAGAAGCCATCGGATTCTCCAGTCGTGATAGATCGGGCGGAACAGCGCACGCTTTGCGGCGTATCGTTCTCGTCCGGCGGGGCTTTCGCATTTTTTGGCGGCGCCATCTCGGAAATCGGTTCAGAACTCGTTGACCTGAGCGCCCTCAAATGGGCTGATCACCTATGTTTGTATGAGAAGTTGCTAACAGCAGGCGATCCTGTATCCCGTCTAGACCTGCTGGAATTGGCGCTGCTGGCTCAAGCACCAATGCTGAGTGGATGGGACAACATTGTGCATCAGGCAAGTACGCTTCTCCGAAACGGAGCTCGTGTTCGTACCGTGGCAAAGCACTTGGATGTTTCGCAACAAACTCTCATTGCTCGGTTTTGTGAACGCACGGGCCTGACACCCAAGACCTTCTCAAGGATTGAGCGGTTTCAACTTCTGCTTCAGAGCCAGGGCTCCGGCACTTGTTGGTCCGAGGCAGCACTGAACGCTGGTTACGCTGACCAATCCCATATGGTTCGGGAGTTCCGGCACTTCTCCGGCTTGTCGCCGACCCAATACGCGCTCAATTGCAAACAGCATCGCAATCACGTCGCGATGAGAACTTGAATTTTCTTCAATACGGCGAAACCGCGATCATCTAAAATTGGCTCATGACTGATTCAAATGTAAATATTTCCTTGGAGCCGCGCCTGATCATCGAAGACGTTGATGCAGCACTTGACTTCTATTCGGTTACAATTGGTGCCAACCGATTACAGCGGTTTATGGACCAAAACGGCCGTGTTGTGCACGCTGCAATGCAAATTGGAGAGTCCGTCTTTACAATGGCTCAAGCGGTTGCTGACTGGGGACTTACCTCGCCGGTCAAAGATATGGGCGCTTCAGTTCTGCTACACCTTACAGTTTCAAACCCAGATGAAACGGCACAGGCGATGGTCAAGCTTGGTGGAGAAGTCGTCATCGAGATCGATGATCGACCTTATGGAAGGCGAGAGGGTCGCGTTCGCGACCCATTCGGACATGCATGGATATTGAGTAAGACAATTGAAAGTCTCACGGACGAGCAAATTCAAGCCCGTTTTGCAGGATAGCTCTGTCTGACCCAGATTGCGATAGCAGTCATTGGTGCAGCCGCAGCGAAATGGCGCTTTGTGTCCGCGACCTGTAAATTGCCCACCCGATCCTCGCTGCGCCGGGCACGAACGGCAGCAGTCAACGCCGCCTGGCAGTAAGATATAGCGAATATCTCGGCATTTACACCGCTGCGCGCGCACGAAGTAAGAAAATCGCTGCAAGCGCTCTGTTGCAACCGCTGCTGCGCGGCGGCGAAACCGGTCGTTCATGACAGCTGCAGCACTGATGGCGTTGGTGTCCGGGTGGAGATGATCATGCGGGCACGGTGCTAGCTATCGCCAGTCAACTTGGCCAAAAAACGGTGCCGAAGTGATGACCGGCAAGGAGATCTAACAATTCGATGCGAAGACGCTACAGCTGCGCGCGCTTAAAGTTGATGTTTCTGCTCGGACCAGTCCTAAAAACAAACTGCGTTTGGTCGAGGCTTTGGCTGGCGACATGTTTGGATAGCGGGCTCGCACCGGGTTTTGATGTGTCCTGATCCGATTGTAGCTTCCTCGACGTAAAAAACACGTCCGCTCAACGCAGCAGCGACTGCTCGTTGGTCAATGCGCAGTTGATCTATGAAGGGGATGATTGGCTGCTGGGTTTATCTGCCTGCAATCTCTTGTAGGAGGAAGACGCCACCAGCCGATTTTTGAGCGCAGATGCAGCATCGCGGCGGGTCGGTGGGCCACGCGCGATAGTTCCTACGTGCAAATGTTTTTTAATAGCCTTGATGATTCTTGCCGCGTTGCTGATCAGCGTTTGCGCGACCATATGGTTGGCGTTGCACGATCCCAAGCGGCGCCTTGCTTTCGGATCGCCTCTCGTCGCTCGGGTCTTTCCACTGCGGGTGGTCGGGCCATCTGCCTTCTATCCGGGTTTGGCTTGGTGCTCGCCGGTCAAGGTGCCGGGTTTGTAATGTGGTTGGCTGGTCTTTACGCATTCGGCTGCGCGGCCGTGGCAGTGGCCCTGGCGACCTACCGCCAATGGCGAGACTTGAGCGTTCGGAAAACGCGCGTGTTCCGGATGCGCCTTCTGAGAGTTTTGAGCCGAAATACAGGATCATAAGACGAAAGATGCTAAGCCTTGCCGGGCAGGTGTGCAAGTCGTTCGCAATGTATCGCTTTTGGGGAAGCCGACGCCCGGCTTAAGCCTTGGTAATTTGATCAGGTATTGCAGTTCACGTTCAAACATGATGTGTTTTGACCCGAGAAAGCCCAGCCCAATTGCAAGGTTTGTTCTTTGATCACCGGAAGGTAGGAGTGGATGATGGGGTGGGCTAGTGCGCCGGTCACGCTGGTTTCGATTTGGATGCTGACGGTTTCAGCATCAGCGCAGGAAACGGACTTATCAGACAAGATAGCGATTGAGCTGAACGCCATTGAGACGGGCGAGGCGGCATGCACGCTAACTTTCATGATAACCAACGGCCATTCCGTCGCGATTGATCAACTGGTTTTCGAAACGGTGCTGTTTGATGATCAGGGACAGGTCGACCGACTTACGCTCTTTGATTTCGGTGCTTTGCCGGTTGCGCGCCCGCGTGTCCGACAGTTCGCAGTGCCCGACACGGCCTGCGACAAGCTTGGTCGAGTGCTCTTCAACGGGCTGCACACCTGCACGGCCGAAGGACTAGATCAGTCAACCTGTGCGAATGGCCTCGTCCCATCATCACGCACCGCGATCGAGGTGTTGGGCTGATGGATATTTTTAACTCGATCTGGAACCAACTCCTGGCGATCTTTGAATTGGGCGGCCCTGTTGTCATGATCCTGATTGCGGTTTCAGTGCTGACCTTGACCGTAATTCTATATAAAGTCTGGCAATTCTCTGTTGCTGGGGTCGGACGCCATCGGGCGTTAAGCGAAGCCGTTGAGGCTTGGGACCAGGGTGACCGGTCAGCCGCCCGGCAGACGCTTGAGCGGTCAACAAGCTACTTAGCGCCTCTGGTCGGATCGGCATTCAGCATGTCCCACGCTGCAAAGAGCCGGCTGCAGGCTGAGGCCGAGGCTCGTTTCGCCAAGCTGGAACGCGGCTTCAGGTTTCTCGATTCCGTTGCGCAGCTTTCGCCGCTTCTGGGGCTCTTTGGTACGGTTCTTGGAATGATCGAAGCTTTCCAAGCCTTACAGGACGCGGGCGCGCAAGTCGATCCGTCGATCCTTGCCGGCGGGATCTGGGTTGCGCTTCTGACGACTGCGGTTGGCCTAGTCGTCGCTATGCCAACGGCCATGGCTCTGGCGTGGCTTGAGGGCCGCATGGAAGGCGAACGAGTGACGGCGGATCGTCTTCTGCTCACTGTTCTTGAACCGGGTGATGGCCAGAAGAAAGATACCACGGACGAAGCGATGATACCCGTTCATGGCTAGGGCCAGAAAAGCACGTCGCCGGCTCTCAATGACATCTCTGATCGATGTCATATTTCTTCTTCTGCTCTTTTTTATGCTTACCTCGACCTTTTCAAAGTTTTCCGAAGTAGAACTGACCGCTGGTGGGAGCGGGGCTAACGTGACCACGCCCGCACATCCGCCGGTTTTCGTGCAGTTGAGCGTGGAAAACGTCGTGCTAAACGGCAACGCTGTCTCTCTTGAAAAGCTTGCCGAGGGGCTTTCGGCGCTTGTTCAGGCTGATGAACCAGAGGAGGTTACATCACGGTCCGTTCTGGTAAGCTTGCGGGGACAGGTTACAGCACAGCGCCTGACAGACCTTTTGGTGGTCTTGCGGCGCGCGCCGAACGTCTCGGTCACCGTGTTAGGAACAAGCTGATGCGGCGAGTCATGAAGGGCAGGACGAAGCGGGAACCGACGATTGCGCTCATCAACATCGTGTTTCTCATGCTGGTCTTTTTCATGGTGGCAGGAACTTTGTCGCAATCGCTGGATCCGGCTCTGCGTCTGGTTGAGACCAGCGATCTTGAAGGCCGCCCGCCCCCTGACGCGCTTGTGGTTCATGCCGATGGCCGTCTGTCCTTCCGAGGCGCGGACCAAGCAGATGCGATGAGCTATCTCAGCGGTCTGACTGAGGAAGAGCGCCTGCAGGTTCGTATCGTTCCGGATCGTGATCTCGATGCGATGGTTTTGGTCAAGTTGGGCCGCGATCTGCGCGCTGCTGGGGCCGACAAGGTCTTGGTTGTGACCGAACGGGGGCTGCAATGATTGCCGCTTCAAGAGCCGTGGCGATCGGCGCATTTGCGACGGCCCTGGCCCTTCATCTTGGCGGATCGCTGGGGTTCGATTTTGATGAAAATGTGCTGATTGAAGGTGATGCAGTGGCCAGCGAGGCAGCGCTCGGCAATTCCTTTGCGGATATGTCGGAAGGGGTTTTGTCTGGTGTCGAGACGACAGAAATGACTGAACCACCCGACCCGATCGAAGATCGCACTGAGGTTGAGCAACCGGATCAAGAGACCTTGCAAGCCCCTGCACCCGAGACTGCTACCACCTCCATCCAACCCGTTGATGTTGCACCGGTTCCTCCGGAGCTTGCAGTCGTGCCGCGTGTCGAGGTTACCGAAACACCGCGCCAATCCCAGACTTTGGCAGTCTTGCCTCAGGTCACGCCAGAAGCCGTTCAATCGGTCCAACCGCCGACTGAAACGCTGTCATCCGATGCACCAGAGAATGCCGAGGTCACGCAATCCGCACGTCCGAACATGCGAAGCCGTGCCTTCGAAAAAGAGCATGCGCCGAAGGTCCAGCAGCGCCAGGCTGCGGAACAACCCCGGCGGATTCAAGAAGCTCCGCGTCGCGGCACCGGAGCTACGCAAGAAACCCGACGGGGTATCGCCGCCGGAACGCAGACCGGTACGAGAAGCACCGCGAGCGAAGGGCGGACCGCGCGGGGTCAGGACGGCGGCAATGCTGCGGTCTCCAACTACCCCGGTATTATAACGCGATGCGTCAATCGAGCGCGCAATGTACGTGGTATGGGACGGGGTCAGGCGTCGGTCGCATTTCGGGTGACCGGCCGGGGCGGGATATCGAGTATCTCAGTCGTAAGAAGCTCCGGCTCAGCGGCATTTGACCGCGCAGCCGCCCAGGCCATTGCGCGTTCAGGTCCATGTCCCGCACCGCCGCCGGGCGCCCAGACATCGTTCTCTATCCGGGTGGTTGGGCGCTAAGTTCTGCGCGACGGCACTCGTTGACCGGATCTGACCAAATTTTATCGATCTGGTTAGGGAGACCAAGACCGGCGCGCCTTAGGAATGACTAGTGTGGATGGATCTGTCAGGGCGCGCGCCAGCCCAAGGGCGGAGAAGCTGTCGCCCTTGGACCGGTGGAACTCCAGCAATCGCGCAATTTGCAAGCGATTTAGGCGACATGGTGGTCTCGGCTATGGGCGAGGGCAGGCGCGAAAGCCAAGCGGACGCTGTGTAGCGGTTGAGGTCCAGCATGACCTACATTCACATACCGGTGGACTTCGAACATCCGACCGATCAGAATTTTGAGGATTTCAAAGACGCGATCGAACGCGATCCAGAGGCACAAATGCATGTTCATTGTATCTACAACGCTCTGGTCAGTGCCTTCCTTTTTCGCTACGCGAAGACAAGCGCCGATATCCGAGAGGATCAAGCTCTGGCGATTATGGAAAGCATCTGGAGGCGAGGGGACGATTGGGCCATCTTTATCGACAAACCGGACGTGAAAGGTCTGCCAAATCGGTATGGTGGAAAGGACTACTGACAGCGCTGGCGGGATCTCGTTAGATATCGCTTCACGATAAACTTCATCCCGACAGGTCTTCGATGATCGCTCTGGATTGACGGCAGCTTGCAAGGCCCGGTCGGGTGACAAAGAAGAACGGGCGCATATCTTTTTCCAAAGCGATTGCCTGCTCGGACAGACTTCTATGGCGGGTTTGTCTTTCCAGAAGAAGTGCGTCGATGTCGTTGCTCCAGATCAGCTTGACGTCTTCGCTGATGCGCGTCTCGCGGATGTATGCGTTGAGTGCGTCCGAATGACGAGGCCAACCTTTCGGCAGGCGGGGAAGCAGGTTTTCCGACACCCCGATGCTCAGCTTCCGACCGTTCAGCGTGGGCGCAACGGCTTCGGTTGCATCTGTTAAGATGTCAAAAGCGCGAGAGATTTCAGGTCGATATGCCGCCCCTTCTTTGGTGAGCAGAAGACCTTGCGGCAGACGCCGAAACAACGCGATACCAAGCGACGCTTCAAGCCGTTTGATCTGCTGGCTGACGGCCCCGGCCGTCACACCAAGCTCTGCGGCGGCGGCCTTGAAGCTGAGATGTCGCGCGGCCGCCTCAAAAGCCTTTAGTCCGTTCAACGAGGGAAATCGATAGGTCATAACGTTGCCTCCACGCTCTGTTCTAACATGGCGAAACATCCGTGGAGACTGAGATTTTCTAAGCCTCCCGCACAGTTTTTGTCGTTTGAGACAAAGCCTGAATTGGTGTCCAACATGCCGAAATAGTTGCGAACAGGACCTGCAAAATGACGATAAGATACAATCCGCCAACGGGCTGGCCACAACTTGGAAGACCGTTTCATCACGGTGTCGTGGAACCGCGAGGTCGGGTTCTGCATGTAACAGGCCAGGTCGCCTGGGACAATGAAGGCAATGTGGTCGGAAAAGACTGCGAGGCGCAGGCGCGCCAATGCTTCGACAACACGGAACACATCCTGAGCACCGTTGGCGGCCGTCTGAAAGACATCGTTTCGCTCACCATCTTCTACGTTGATCCCGTCGATATGCCCGCCATTCAGAAAGTGCGCGCCGAGCGTCTACAACTGGAAGAGGGGCCCGTCAGCATTCTGATCCAGGCAGCGGGATTGATTGCGCCTGAATTACGGGTCGAGGTGGTGCCGATCGCCGTGATCCCAGAAGAACGTTTCAAGGCACCTGTGCAATGAACGAAGCAAGTGAGCCCGCAATGACAGCCAAAGGCGGTTTCGGTGCCGTCCGGAGCTTGGACTACGTCATTGTCCTTTGTGACGATCTCGACGAGATGCGCCGCTTCTACGTGGACTTGTTCTGCTTTCAGGTTGAGCAGGACGTGCCTGACAGGATGGTGTTTCTTCGGGTTGGCGCCCTGTTTCTGGGCCTCCGTCGCAGGGGGCGGGGGTATGACGGCCCATCGATTGCGGCAGCGTCCGCGTCTGTTCAGATCAGCTTTCGGGTGCCACCCGCCGACGTCGACACGGCTTATCAGACCCTGCTTGATAAAGGTGTCGAGATCATTGAGGGTCCGACCAATCAGGATTGGTGTCATCGAACACTGTTCTTCCGCGATCCCGAGGGCAACATTGTCGAAGTGTTTGCGGACATTCATCCGCGCGAAACGCTGCCATCGCCGTCAGGCGTTCACCTGCTGGTCCCGCAATAGCAGTGACCTGAGCGGCGCCTCTGGTGCGATAGCGTTCTGCCCAACCAACTGCTGATCGTAAAACGATCTGAATGGCCCATCGGACGATGAGCCGAAATGTCGCTCAGAGAATGAGGTCGACCTCGTTCTTGTCAAACCCGAACTTACCCATCAACGCGCGGTGCCTTGCGGAGCCTAAGAACTGGCGGAGAACGTGATCGACGCGGTTTCTAAAACCCGGATCCGCACGCGCAAAACCGAAACAGCCAAAGGACCGTGGCTGTTCCTCTGCGGGAACCTCGACCAGTGCCAGATTCTGGTCGCCGTTGCGGTGTAGATATCCGGCATGTGCTCGCGCAACGCTAGCATATGCGCTGATCTGACCGTTCTTGACGGCCTGAGCAGCGGCGGCGTAAGTTTCAAATACTTCTATTCGGCTTTTTGCAACCTCGGCTTGAAGCAAGGTCTGATGCTGGATTTGGTCTCGAATGACAGCGACGGTCAGGTCATCATCTGCAGCGAGACTCCGATAGCCTTTGATGCGATCCGCATAAGCGTTTCGGACAAGAAGACCATCAGCCAGCGCCCAGATTGGCCTGCTGAACAAAACGTGTTTTCGACGCGCGTCAGAGGCAAACAGACCGGTGGTCATTTGCCAGTCCCCCCGGACAAGGCCTTGGAGTAGCTGCGCAAACTCGGTCTCGACAAACTCCACGCTTTCAAGACCGAGCTCGTGAAACACATGGCGCGCCAGTTCGACATCACAGCCGGTGGCGCCACCACTGTCATCCAGATAGTTAAAAGGGGGCTCGATGAGGTATGCGAATTTCATGTCCCGACCTCAACTGACAATCACAACCTGACCAGTGATTGCGCCCTCAACGCATTTGGCGAAGGCGCGCCCTACACGGTCCGACGAGACGCGTTCATGTCCTGGAAAGAATGAACCGTAGCGCGCCTCCGAGGTTTCAAGTAGACCCGGACTGACCACATTAATCCTCAAGCCGCGAGCCATCTCGACCGCAGCACCCGTGGCAAATCCGGCCAAGGCCCCGTTTGCCGTGGCCGCAGCAGTCCCGGAAACAATGGGATCGCGATCCAGCACCCCGCTGGTCAGTGTGAACGATCCATTGTCGGAGATCCGAGGCAGGCCACCGAGCACCAGATTGATCTGCCCCATGGTCTTTTGATCAAGTCCCAGCCGGAACGTGCTTTCCGTATGCTCGACAAGCGGCGCAAAATGCACGTCTCCTGCCGCCGAAACCAGAGCGTCGAAGGCACCGACTTTATTGTACATCGCTTCGATTGACGGGCGTTCAGCGATATCGACAGTTACATCGCCTGTGCTTCGCCCGACGCGGATGACCTGGTGGCGCTTTGAGAGTTCGGCATGTGCCGCCTGTCCGACATCCCCACTTGCTCCGACGAGAATGATTTTCACTTAAGGTACTCCTCGTAGATTTCCAGTTTCCGGGCGAGTATCTCATCGCACCGGTCGAGATCATGGCGACGTTTGGCAAGCCGTCTGGAGTGATCTAAGAGGATCTCCTTGCGGTCTGGTATTGTCTCGTCCCCTTGCGCATAGAGGGCTGCGAAGCGTTGCATAACCTTCATCGGCATGCCGGTTTCGCGAAGCCAGTACAGCAGCGTCAGCCAATCAATGTTTTCCTGCGAGAAACGACGCTGCCCATCCCCGCCGCGTGCGACATTGGGGACCAGGCCTTCCGCCTCATAATAGCGGATCGTATCAATCTTGAGACCCGAACGGGACGCGGCTTCTGATATGCGCACGGCTGTTTCCTTCTGACGACCTCGGAAATACCGGCCTGGAGCAACTCAAGGTCAAGAAGAAGTTTTCGAGAATGGCGAAGTAAAAAAACTCACTTTGTTTGCTTCATTCCAATCGCAATTGAAGAAGTGCTTCGCGTCCTGTCAGCACGTTTCGATCTGCTCCTCGAATGCAGCGTCCCCGTTCGATCTGAAACGGCGTTGACAGCCCACACGTCGCACCCCTATCATTTGCATACCAACAAGTTTGCGCGCGAGGTAACGTTTGGGCTATTTCGCTCCTGACACGGTAACAGATGCCTTGAGGCAATTGGCCGACGGTTCTGCACAAATTGTGGCCGGTGGGACGGATGTATATCCGGCGCGCGGTAGGGCACCGGCTGCGAAGCGCTATCTGGATGTGACCTCAATTGCCGGATTTAGTGAGATTTCTCACGGGCCCGATGGTACGCGTTTTGGGGCAGCAGTCACCTGGAGCGATATTGTCCGCGCAGATCTCCCACCTGTCTTTGATGGCCTCAAAGCCGCGGCGAAAGAGGTTGGCAGCGTGCAAATACAGAATGCGGGCACGCTGGCCGGGAACATCTGCAACGCTTCGCCCGCAGCGGATGGGATGCCGACGCTTCTGGCGCTTGATGCGCAAGTAGAGATCGCGAGCGCGCTGCGCGGCCCCCGACATGTGCCACTTGACGCGTTTGTGACAGACGTCCGCCAAACGGTCTTGGAAGAAGACGAACTGGTTATCGCTGTTTGCATTCCTGCGCTTCCGACGGGTATGACGGCAGCCTTTGAGAAGCTCGGCGCACGCCGATATCTCGTGATTTCTATCTGCATGACTTCCGCGAACGTCTTGCTTGATGATCGGGGTGCGATTTCTGAAGTTCGTGTTGCGGTCGGCGCCTGCTCGCCCGTCGCGCAGCGTCTGCATCAATTGGAGCGTGAACTCGTTGGCGTGCGGCCTGGTGCGGTGACGGTCACCGATGCTCATCTTAGTCCGCTTTCGCCAATTGACGACGTGCGCGGCGATGCGAGCTATAGGTCAGATGCCGTCCGCGCCCAGATTGTCCGTGCGATCCAGAGGGCTGGTACGCGATGAGTAAGGATTTCACGCACCATACGCTCTCATTTCGGCTCAATCAGGCAATTGTGGTAGCTTCACCTACCCCCGGCCAGCGTCTTTCAGATGTGCTGCGCGAGGAGTTGGGCGCCCGGGACGTCAAGGTTGGTTGCGATGCGGGGGATTGCGGGGCGTGCACCATTCTTCTTGATGGCCAACCGGTCTGCGCGTGTTTGACGCCCGCGCATCAGGTGCAGGATCGTGACGTTGATACCTGGTCCGGGCTCTATAGACGGGACCCGGCGGCCAAGGCGCTTGCTGACAGCCTAAAGGGCCACGGCGCCGCGCAATGCGGGATCTGTACGCCTGGCATGATGGTTTCCGCGACAGCGCTTTTGCGGGAGCGGCCCGACCCTGCTGAAAGCGAGGTGCAGGACGCCTTAAGCGGGGTGCTCTGCCGCTGCACGGGCTATCGCAAGATCATTGATGCCGTGATGGGTGTACCTGCCGTGACGACGGGGAAAAGCCATGGTGTTGGGTCGTCGATACCGCACGTCGACGCCGATGAAAAGATATCGGGTGATCTGTCCTATGGTGACGACGTGGCACCGGCCGGATGCCTCGAAATCCTTGTAATTCGTTCGCCTTACCACCGGGCGGGCTTCAAGTTTGGGGATCTGAAAAGCTTTGCGGCAGCGCAAGATCTCACAACAATCCTGACGGCAGCGGATGTGCCGGGCCGGAACCTTTTTGGCGTTATCCCGCAATTCGTCGACCAACCTGTTTTTGCCGAAGGTGAGGTGCGCTTCCGTGGTGAGGCGGTCGCGGCGATCGTCGCTCGGCCAGAGATCATCGCTGGGCTTGATCCAGAGAGCTTTCCTGTAAGTTGGCGTAAGCTACCTGCGGTGAAAGACATGCAATCGGCGCAGGGTGAAGGGGCTGCAGAGATCCATGAGGGTCGAGTGCAGAACGTAATGTGTGGCGGGTTGGTGGCTCGGGGCGATGCCGAGGCCGCACTCAAGAGGGCCGATGTGTTGGTCGAAGGGCGGTTTCGCAGTGCGTTTGTCGAACACGCCTATATCGAGCCCGAGGCTGGCTTTGCCCAGGTCTTGGACGGGCGCCTCGAGGTGCATGCCTGCACACAAGCACCTATGATGGATCGCGAGGCGCTTGAGGCTATTCTGGGAATGGATGCCGCGCGAATACGGATCGTGCCTACGGGCGTCGGAGGCGGGTTTGGCTCCAAGCTGGACCCGACGGTGCAGCCTTTTTTGGCCATCGCGGCGCTCAAGACAGGGCAAGCGGTGCGAATGCGATATTCACGGACGGAGTCCATGCAAAGTTCGACCAAACGCCATCCGTCGGACATCAGGCTGCGGATTGGTGCGAACCGGAATGGTAAGATCAGCGGTATCAGCTTCTTTGGCGAGTTCGATACGGGTGCCTATGCCAGTTGGGGCCCCACCGTGGCCAACCGTGTCCCGGTGCATGCGTCCGGGCCCTATTCGGTGAAGGACTATCGGGCTGAGTCCAAGGGCGTTCATACGAACAACCCACCTGCCGGGGCCTTTCGCGGCTTTGGCGTGCCTCAATCGGCCATCGCACAGGAAAGCCTGTTTGATGCGCTTGCCGAAAAGTTGGGCATGGATGCCTTGGAGTTCCGGATCGCCAACGCCCTTGAGAACAATGTGCCGACCGTCTGTGGGCAGGTATTTGAACAGGGCGTAGGAATCAGGGCTTGTCTGACCGCGTTGCGGTCCGCTTGGAAGCGGGAGTCCGCAGCGATGGCGGCGTTCAATAGTAGTAACACGACCCTCAAACGCGGAGTTGGCGTTGCTGCGGGCTGGTACGGTTGCGGGAACACATCATTGCCGAACCCTTCCACGATCAAGGCGGGCATCACTCCCGATGGCCGCGTCGTTTTGCATCAGGGGGCTGTGGATATCGGGCAGGGTTCAAACACTGTTGTCTCTCAGATCTTTGCTGAGGCACTCGGGGTGCTTGCCAAGCAAATCGAGCGTGTCGGAGCCGATACGGACATCACGCCGGATGCCGGTAAAACGTCCGCTTCCCGTCAGACCTATGTGTCGGGCAACGCTGCAAAGCTTTGTGGTACTGCGCTGCGGGCGCAGGTCCTAGAAAGGATCAATGTTGGTCCGGACGCCACACTCTATTTCGAAGAAGGTGCAATCATTGCGGAAGATGCCTCTGGCATGCATCGTCTCAATTTGTCCGGGATGTCTGTCGATGCCGATGGTTTCGTGATGCGCGCTGAAGAAACCTATGATCCGCCGACCGAGCCGCTCGATGCCAACGGTCAGGGTGCGCCATACGCTCAGTTCGGATACGCCGCGCATCTGGCTGTGGTCGAAGTCGACACGGAGATGGGTACGGTAAAACCGATCCGCTTCGTGGCCGCGCATGATGTGGGCCAGGCGATCAACCCGATGCTGGTCGAGGGACAGGTGCATGGTGGTATTGCGCAGGGGCTCGGCATGGCGCTGATGGAAGAATACATCCCCGGACGTACCGAGAACCTGCATGACTATCTCATTCCAACGATCGGGGACATTCCGCCCATCGAAACGCTGATCATCGAGGAACCCGACCTGCATGGACCACATGGGGCCAAAGGATTGGGTGAACATGTGTTGATCCCCACTGCGCCGGCTTTGTTGAATGCGATCAAAGCTGCGACGGGTGTGCGTCTGACGCAAGTGCCCGCAACACCCGCGCGGGTGCGCGCCGCGATCCTGAAGGGTACTCAATGAAACAGGATCTGAAGCCCGGTAAGATCCGCTGCGATGCCTGCCCGGTGATGTGTTACATCGCTGACGGCAAATCCGGTGCCTGCGACCGTTATGCCAATCAAGATGGGACGCTGGTCCGACTGGATCCGCTGACGATTGTTCAGACACCTGATCGGAAGCTGGTCCCGTTTATGCCGAGCGATAGGGAAGATCCCTGGGACGGCGATATCATCAAGGGTGCGCGTCCCTTCGTGACGGCCGTTGGCGCGGGAACCACCTATCCCGACTACAAGCCTGCCCCCTTTATCGTCAGCCAGGACATCGACGGGGTGGACATGGTTACTGTAGTGACAGAGGGGATCTTCAGCTACTGCGGCGTGAAGGTGAAAATCGATACCGATCGCCATATCGGCCACGAATGCGACGTGGTGCGGGTGGATGGTGAGCCAGTAGGCCATGTGACAACGTCTGAATATGGCTCCAAGATGCTGTCACTTGGTGGGGTGGAGCACTTGACAGGCGGTTCCAAAAAGGAAGGCCGCGTGACCTGCGACGCTCTGATGCGGCTGTGCAACCGCGAGGCGGTCGCCATGGCGATCGGCGAGGCCGGGGACGAGACTGAGGTCGTGGTGCAGGCCGGTCAACCGCCGATCATCGATGGTGTCACCGAAAACCTTATGCGCGTGGGCTGCGGGTCGGCTACGATCGGGATGTTTCCCAAGCAGTGGATCGGCCATGTGGACGAGGTCGTCGTGGTCGACGATCACATCACCGGTGTGTTGTCCGAGCATGAGACGGGCAAGCAGCTCAAAGTGCCCGCCACAGGCATCAAGATCAAGGGGCGTCGCTCGACCCCCGGGCGCTATTTCCAGGTGGCCGAACCGGGCACCGGTTGGGGCGGCACCGACATCGACGATCCTCTGACCATTCTCGGCCCCTTCAACCCGAAAATGGCATGGGAGGGTCTGCGGTTGCTGATGGTGTCGACCACCGGCGAGCAATACGCCTATTTCGAGCTCGACGCCGACCTTATCCCGCAAATCAAGACCGTTCCCGAGCCGCTCAAGGCCTCGGCGGATCTGATTGCTGAAAACTGCGAGCCTTCGGTCTGTTCCGTGCTCTTCATGGGTGGCGCGGGCGGTAGTCTCCGGGCAGGTGTGACGGAGAACCCTGTGCGCCTGACCCGCTCAGTCAAGGACAGTCTGACCCATGTGTCCTGTGGCGGGGCAGACGCCTTCGTATGGCCCGGCGGTGGGATCACGGTGATGGTGGACGTGCTGGACATGCCGACGCAATCCTTCGGCTATGTGCCAACACCGGCGCTTGTGGCGCCCATTGAGTTCACGCTCCGTGTCAGTGATTACAAGGCGCTTGGCGGCCATATCGGTCACATACGGTCGGTGGACGATGTAAACCGCAACGCCGCTCGTCATGTGGCACAGAATGACAGCGCCCATGACCCGACGGCGCGCCGGAATTTCCGCTGGTCCGCTCGGGGGTGAATGCAATGGGACCATCGGCTCATATCATGCCGGACGGGCGACGCCTGCACCTCCAGCATGGACCCATCGATCTGATCATTGGCGCGGAAGGGCAGCGGCAGCGAGCGTTTGAGGCTGCGACGGCGCGCTTTTCCAGCATTCTGGATGAGCTGGTCGCAGAATTGTCGGACCTGCGCGTCGGCATGCATCCGACAATGGCCGAACCGAATGGGCCCGTTGCGCAGCGTATGCACCGGGCAGCGCTTGGCGTACCCATCGAGGTTTTCTTCACCCGGATGGCCGCTGTGGCTGGCGCCGTGGCGGACGAGGTGATGGCCGCTATGGTGTCGCAGGCAGAGCTAACACGTGCCTTCGTGAACAATGGCGGTGACATTGCGTTGCACCTTGCTGATGATGCGCAATTTCGGTTGATGATGTCCGATCATGTGGGGCGACAGCTGGGACATATTCTGGTGCGCGCGGGCGAAGGGATCGGCGGTATAGCGACCAGCGGGTGGCATGGTCGCAGCCACAGTCTCGGGATCGCCGACAGCGTGACCGTTTTGGCCCCCTCCGCTGCACAGGCCGATGTGGCAGCAACATTGATTGCAAACGCTGTGGATCTGCCGGGCCATCGATCCATACGTCGCCGTCCGGCCAATTCATTTGCTGATGACACCGATCTGGATGCGCGCGAGGTTGTTGTGGGCTGCGGCCCGCTTGCGGATGACGAGTGCGAGGCCGCCTTACGCGCTGGCCGAGTGACGGCGCATTCGTTCACCGAGGCCGGTTTGATCACCGATGCCGCACTGTTTTTGCAATCCCACGCCGACATCCTCGAGGGGCCGCGGCTTGTGCCCGTGAAAAAGGAGCTGACCTTTGCCTGAACCGACGTTGCGAAAGACAGCCTTTGCGGTCGAAGAGATTTTTCATGAAGGCGGCCCGGTGCCTGAGAATTCCTTGAAACGCGCAGCAGGTATCGCGGTGATCGAAAATCCCTTTGCTGGCCGTTACGAGCCCGACATCCAATGGTTCATGGAGGATCTGAAACCGCTCGGGTTGTCGATGGCGCAGCGGTTGATCGATCTCTTGGGCGGGCCCACGCAGATCGAAGGTTATGGAAAGGGTGCGATGATCGGCGAGGCGGGCGAGCTGGAACACGGTGCACTCTGGCATGCGCCTGGCGGGTATGCCATGCGGCAATTGCTCGACAATTCCAACGCGATCGTGCCTTCAACCAAAAAGGTCGTGGGCGTCGGCGGGCGGCTGGATGTGCCAATCACGCATATCAATGCCTCCTATGTCCGCAGCCATTTTGACGCGATGGAAGTTGGTTTGAGCGATGCGCCCAAAGCGGGCGAAATGGCGCTGGTGCTGGCAATGAGCACAGGACCCCGAATCCATGATCGTGCAGGCGGTCTGGCGGCAGCCGAAATAGAAGGAAGGGATGGTCTGAGATGAGCGCCAGCATCAGGAAAATCGCGGTCCATGTCGAAGAGACGCATATTGAGATCGGGCGTGCCATAACACCCGCGACCCGCAAGGCGGTTGCGGTGGCAGTGATCGAAAACCCCTTTGCGGGCCGCTATGAAGAGGACCTGAGCCCGCTGATAGAGATTGGTTCGGAGTTGGGCGAGCTTCTCGGCCGTAAATGCGTCGAGGCGCTTGGGATCGCACCAGAGGAGGCCGAGAGCTACGGTAAGTCTGCGATGGTCGGGGAAAATGGCGAGTTGGAGCACGCCGCAGCGATCCTGCACCCGAAGCTCGGAGCGCCGCTGCGCAAAGAAGTCGAGAAAGGCGCTGCACTTGTGCCCTCGTCCAAGAAGATGGGCAGCCCGGGCCAAGTTCTGGATGTGCCGCTTGGCCACAAGGACGCGGCATATGTGCGCAGCCATTTCGACGGAATTGAAATCCGGCTCAACGATGCGCCGCGTGCCAATGAGATTTTGGTGGCGGTGGCTGTCACTGACAGCGGTCGCCCCTTGCCACGGGTGGGCGGCCTGACGCATGAAGACGCGGAGGGCAATGACGGGTTGCGATAGGCCATGGCCAAACAAGCAGAGACTGTGACGCTGGGGCCGGACTATGTCCTGGATGAGCAGATCGGTTATCTGCTGCGACTGGCCGGTCAGCGCCATGCCGCGATCTTTCAGTCCTTGATCTCGGAGGGGCTGACGCCGACCCAGTTTTCAACTCTGATCCGCATCTCCGAGCACGGGCAGGTGTCGCAAAACCACCTTGGCCGGTTGGCGGCCATGGATGTGGCAACGATCAAGGGCGTTGTAGACCGCCTCAAGGCGAAGGCGCTCGTCATTGCAAGACCGGACCCAGGCGATAAGCGACGCTCGAACATTTGTTTGACTGAGAAAGGCGCAGCGCTGATCGCAGATCTAAAGGCGGATGGGCTACGCATTACGGAAGAAACCCTGGCGCCGCTTTCCGCAGGCGAGCGCAGAACCTTGGCACGTCTGCTCCGAAAGATTTGTTAACCCTTAGCGGATCTGCTCGGGGAAGCGGTTCGCCGGTGGTGTATTTCGTGAACGAGTCGTCCGCACCACACCGTCGATGATAGTCATGCCCACCCCAGGCAGATTGCCTTGCTCCACGCTTTCCAGCATGGTCTTTCCGGGCGAATGCTGTGCCTGATCTAGAAAGACAAAATCTGCAGCATAGCCTTTTTCGATGAGCCCCACATCCAGGTTGCGCTGTCGCGCCGTGTTGCCGTTGCCAAAACAGAAGGCCTGGGCGGCGGGCACGTTTCCAAAGGCCGAGAGCATGGCGATCATCCTTAAGATGCCCAGAGGTTGAACGCCGGACCCGGCGGGCCCGTCCGTGCCCAGGATGACCTGATCGAGTTTGCCAAGCTCCCGCGCGGTGTTCACGGTTAGAACGGCGGCGCGTTCATTGCCGTTGTGCACGATCTCAAAGGCCGATTTGCAGGTCTCGCAAAGGCAGATGATCTGGTCATCGGGCAGGGCCGAATGCCCGCCGTTAATGTGGCCAATGACGTCCGTCCCGGTCTCGATGACCATATCCGCATCAATCAGGCCCGACCCGGGGATCGAAGGTCCGCCGGTGTGGATGGTGGACTGCATTCCATATTTGCGCGCCCAACTCACCATTTCATGCGCAGTCTTGCCGTCCTTCACCGTGCCTAACCCGACCTCGCCAAGATATTTGACACCTGCTTTGGCCATCTCTGCGAAGTCTTCCTCGACCATGCCATGTTCTATCACGGGTGCACCGGCATGTACCTTGACGCCGGAGGGACGGAAGTTCTCGTACCAGCGTTGCGCCGCAATCGACATCGCCTTAAGACCGACGATGTCCTTCGGTCGGCCTGGCATATGCACCTCACCGGCAGAGATCATGGTCGTCACACCGCCATGCAGCGTGCTGTCGATCCAGTGCAATTGCTGCTGTCGGGGCGTGTAGTCGCCAACAACTGGATGAACGTGGCTGTCGATCAGGCCAGGCGCGAGAGTCACCTTTTTGGCATCGACTTCACTTGTGGCGTCCTCACAATCGAGGTCCTTTTCTGAGCCCCAAGCCTCGATCTTGCCATCCAAGGCCACGAGGCAGTCTCCGTCGATGATCGGGTCTTCAAACTTTCCCGACAGGATCTGACCGATGTTTCGTATGACGAGCTTTTCCATCGCGCCCTCTCAAATTTGTTTGTATGCCAACATATCCTGCATCTTCGCGTCAAGCACTTCGCGACGATCGCTGATGTTTGACGGCATTGTCGAAATGCAACACGCAACCGCATCACTTCGTTTGTCAACGAATTGACTTCTGGCGGCGTGAAAAGACTAAGGTCATCTGTCAAAAGAAGAGACGATGGTCGCGCATTCAAACTGAAATCAATTGGTTCTCAATCCTCGTCGGTGTCGTTCGCACCTGCCATTTGACCTCGCGAGGCTATTGGAATGAGCGGTCTTCTTCGCTCAAAATGAGGGTGGCAAAGCATCAACAGAAGATGGCGGCGAGAAACATCGCGCAGATGTGCACCGGTCTTATGCGCGCTTTGGCGACTGATAAGCATTTGCGAAAAGGGGATTTCTGATGGCCTTGATCCGGTCAAGCATCAGATGGACGGCTTCGTAACCTGCGAAGCAATGGACATGATGAAAAACACCAGAGCTGCCTTCGAGTGACTGGACCAATCAGAGTGACACATAGCCGCCTCGAAGCTTTCCATTTTGAGGTCGGCTTTCAGGATAAGGCGACCACTCCGCATTGGATCCGTTCCCGATGCTTCTCCTGATGCGTGTAAAAAAAGCAGTAAAGACATGTTGGCCATCCGCCTTGATCTGCGGCATCCTTGGGTCGGCGCTCAAGAGACAAACAGATGTCAAACCTGTACCAATAACATTCGTACGCTAACAAATTTTGTTTGACAGAAAATGATTAATGTCCCTCAATACTATGCACAAACGGTGTGGAGCAGCATACGGAATGAGGTTCGTTCGGAACAACTGGTACGTAGCAGGATGGTCGGCAGAGTTCGTCAACGCGGTCCAACCGATCGAAATTGTCGGCATCCCCCTCGTGTTTTTTCGCGACAGCGGTGGCACGCTCCATGCGCTCGAAGACCGCTGCCCGCATCGGCTTCTGCCGCTGTCCAAGGGAAAGCTGATAGACGATGCGATTCAATGCGGCTATCATGGGATGACATTTGATGGGTCTGGGACATGTGTGCGCGTGCCGGGCCAGACAAACACCCCAAAAAGCGCAAATGTCCCCGCCTTTCCTGTTGAAGAACGGCACGGTATCGTCTGGGTTTGGATGGGTGACCCCGCAGCCGCTGATCCCGCGACCATCTTCGACATTCCCGAATTATCGCAAGAAGGCTGGCACCTGCATCACGGTGGGCATTTGCATATCAATGCGCATTACCTGAATGTCGCCGAGAACCTCGTGGATCCGGCGCATGTGAGTTTTGTACATCCCACCACATTAGGCAATGCCTCGTCAGAGGATGTGCCAGTGCATGTCTCGACCTCAGGATCGATCATTCGCGCATGGCGGTGGATTCGCGATGCACCGCCGATAGGGTTCTTCCAAGCTTTTGGTGGTTTTGATGGCAATGTCGACCGTTGGCATTACTACGACTTGCATTTGCCATCGACGGCCGTGATCGATTTCGGCAGTATAGACACTGCGGAGAATTGCCCCGAGGATGAACGCCATCGCGGTGTGCGCGTTTTTGCTCTGCATTTTGTCACGCCGGTGAATGAGCACCATACCATCGACCACTGGATGCATTTGAGGAACACCGCTGTGGGGGATGAGGCGGCCTCTGCCCGGATGGACGCCCTGCTTGCCGCGGCATTCCAGGAAGACAAGGACATTCTTGAAGCGATCCACCTCGCCGAACAGCGCCCGCAGAACCGCAGGCCGGTGCGCATTGCCATTGACAAGGGCCCGAATGTTTACCGCAAAAGAATTAGAGAACTGATCGAAGCGGAAGCCGTCGAAGATCTGGGGGAACCTGTCGCCCCAGTCTTCGTCCAACATGACTGATGTCATATCGCCAACACGGAGAGAACCTTATGAAGCGCAAGACCTTTTTGAAGTCCCTGTTGGGCGTGGGCATCCTGGCCACGCTGCCGTTGGCCAAGGTGGCGCATGCCGAAGACCCGATCATCATCGGGGAGATCAACCATTACAAACGTCTCGCTGCCTTTGCCGAACCCTACAAGAAGGGTATCGAACTGCGTTTGAAAGAGGTGAATGCTGCGGGTGGGGTCTTGGGTCGTCCGCTTGAATTTGTCTTTCGCGATGATCAGGGCAAACCCGGCGAAGCCGTTAAGATCGCCGAGGAACTTATGACGAGTGAAGGCGCGGTGATGTTGACTGGGACCATCCTGTCGAATGTTGGTCTGGCGATCTCTTCATATGCTGGTGAGAAAGGGTACGTATATCTGGCCTCCGAGCCATTGGCGGACGCCTTGGTCTGGAGTGCGGGCAACCCTTACACCTTCCGTTTGCGCGCCTCGACCCACATGCAGGCCTCCATGCTTGCCGAAGCTGCGGCCAAAACGGACGCTGTGAAATACGCCACGATCGCGCCGAACTATGCTTACGGCAAAGATGCGGTGGCTGCGTTCAAGGCGGCCCTGACCAAACTGCGTCCGGACGTGGAGTTCGTGACTGAACAGTGGCCGGCCCTTTTTAAGATCGATGCGGGCGCCGAGGTGCAGGCGCTGGAGCGTGCCAAGCCGGATGCCATCTATAACGTGACCTTCGGCCCGGACCTTGCGAAATTCGTGCGCGAAGGAACAGATCGAGGGCTTTTTGACGGACGCAATGTCTACGGCCTTCTGTCTGGTGAGCCTGAATACATTGACCCACTCGGCGATGAAGCACCTGAAGGTTGGACCGTAACCGGATACCCTTGGTATGATCTCGAAACTGGCGCCGAGGGGGAATTCGTGACCGCCTATCAGGCAGAGTACAGCGATCATCCGCGCATCGGATCGCTTGTTGGTTACATGACCGTTCAGTCCATCGTGGCCGCTCTGGAGAGAGCAGGCTCGACCGAGACCGAAGCGATCCGCGCGGCTTTCGAGGATTTGCAAGTGGCGACCCCGATGGGCGATATTACTTACCGTTCGATCGACAATCAGTCGACTGCGGGCGCCTATGTGGGCACCACGACGGTCAGTGACGGGCGCGGTATGATGGTCGACTGGGTATACAAGGACGGTGCAGACTATCTACCATCGGATGAGGAAGTCCGCGCGTTGCGACCTGCCGAATAGGCCCCGGCACTTCCGGATGCACTGGACGGGGTGCAAGACCGGTTTCGCCAACCCAAGATCTGAAATCGAACGCAGGTAGGCCTGATGGAGTTTTTTGTCGCGCAGATTCTGACCGGTCTGGCCAATGCCAGCTCCCTGTTTCTGGTGGCCTGCGGTCTGTCGCTCATCTTTGGCGTGACGCGGATCGTGAACTTCGCCCATGGCAGCCTCTACATGATCGGGGCCTATACCGGTTACAGTCTGATGCAAGTCTTGCCGGGCGCGGTTGGTTTTTGGGGAGCGATAGTAGTTGCGGGCCTTGTGGTTGGTCTCGTGGGCCTTCTGATCGAGATCTTGGTGCTGCGGCCCGTCTATCGGGCGCCCGAGCTTTTCCAGCTGGTGGCCACTTTTGGAGTGATCCTGGTCATTCAGGATCTGGCTTTGATGATCTGGGGCCCCGAAGATCTGTTGGGTCCACGTGCGCCGGGCTTGCGTGGCGTGGTGCGGATCATGGGGGAGCCGATCCCGAAATACGACATCGCACTGCTGATCATCACGCCTTTCGTCGCTGTCGCGCTCTGGTATCTGATCACCAAAACCCGGTTGGGCGTGCTGGTTCGTGCAGCCACCCAGGATCGGGAGATGGTCGGGGCGCTTGGCGTCAATCAGTCATGGCTTTTTACTGGGGTTTTCGCTCTCGGGTCCGCGCTCGCCGGTCTGGGCGGGGCATTGCAATTGCCCAAGGGCGGGGCAGATCTGTTGATGGATTTCAATATCCTCGCTCCTGTGTTCGTGGTTGTGGTGATCGGCGGGATGGGCTCACTGCCCGGCGCGTATCTGGCGGCCATCATCATCTCGGTGCTCAACGTCTTTGGCGTTTCCTACCTGCCGCAATCGACGCTGGTGTTGATGTTCGTGGTCATGATCGTCGTGCTTATGATCCGGCCCTATGGCCTGTTTGGCCGCGAAGAGGTCGCGGGCGAGCACGGGCAGGTAGGGGAGCCGGAGCGACCGATCAAGCCCGCCTCCAACACGGTGCGGATGGTCGTGGCCGCTGGCCTCTTGGTGTTGGCGCTTTTGCCGCTTTACGGATCGCATTTCTCATTGGTGCTGATCACCGATGTGCTGATCTTCTGCCTCTTTGCCGCTTCCTTGCATTTTTTGCTTGGCACCGGTGGGCTGGTCAGCTTTGGCCATGCCGCATACTACGGCGGTGGGGCCTATGTGGCGGCCTTGCTGGTGACCCATGTGGACAGCCAGATGGAGCTGGCCTTCTTGTTGGCGCCCTTTGGGGCGGGGTTGGCCGCACTTTCCATCGGCTGGGTCTGTCTGCGCCTGACGGGGGTCTATTTCGCCATGCTGACCTTGGCTTTCGCGCAGCTGATCTGGAGCCTCGTCTTCCAGTGGGGCGACTTCACCGGGGGGGATGACGGCCTGGTTAACATCTGGCCTGCTCAATGGCTCAAGGACACAACGGTCTATTTCTACTTCACCCTCGTGATCGCAACTTCGGGTATTTTGATCCTGCGTCATGTGGCGCATTCCCCGTTCGGCTACGCGTTGCGCGCCGCCCGCGACAGTGAACGACAGGCTGAGGCGACTGGCATCGACACCCGTAAAGTCCGCCTGCTGGCATTCGGTTTTGCCGGATTCATGGGTGGGCTTGCAGGTGCGCTTTTTGTTTTCTCGAAAGGCAGCGTCTTTCCGAACGAGCTTGAGATTGCCCGAAGTTTCGACGCCTTGATCGTGGTCTTCCTCGGCGGGGTCAAGACGCTGGCCGGCGGTGTCGTGGGCGCCGGCTTTTTCAAGGGGATCGAAGAGCTGTTGATCCGTTTCGAATACTGGCGCCTTCTCATGGGGCTTTTGATCATCTTTGTCGTGATCGCGGCACCGGACGGTGTGGTTGGGTCATTGCGCAAGGGCATGGAACGCGTCGGTCTGCGCAGGGTGGAAGATCAGTGATGGGCGCTGTGCTTGAAACAAGTGGCTTGACCCGGAACTTTGGGGCCATAATGGCCGTCGATGACGTGTCTTTTGAGCTGCGTAGCGGCGAGTTGTTGGCCCTGATAGGTCCCAATGGCGCGGGCAAAAGCACCTGTTTCAACATGCTTATGGGGCAACTCAAGCCGACCAAGGGACGCGTAAAGCTTGGTGGTGAGGATATCACTGGCTTGTCGCCACGCCAGGTGTGGCGGAAGGGTGTGGGTCGGACATTCCAGATCACTTCGACCTATTCCTCTATGACGGTCGTTGAAAATGTGCAGATGTCCCTGCTGTCGCACCACGGTGAGATCCTGCGGTTTTTGCCTTACGCGACGCGTCAATACCGCGAGGAGGCGCTTTCTCTCTTGGCGCTTGTGAACATGGCTGACCAGGCCGACCGCCACTGTGCCGTGCTGGCCTATGGCGATCTCAAGCGGATGGAATTGGCCATCGCACTCGCGCATGATCCCAAGGTGCTGCTGATGGATGAACCCACCGCAGGCATGGCGCCAAAAGAGCGGGTGGCGTTGATGAAACTGACTGCGGATATCGTTCGCAGAAAAGGTGTCAGCGTGTTGTTTACGGAACACGATATGGATGTGGTTTTTGCTCATTCTCATCGGATCATGGTGCTGAACCGAGGTGCGCTGATCGCCGAAGGGACGGCCGAGGACATCCGTAACAACACCACGGTGCGGGAGGTCTACTTGGGTGGCGGCACCATATTCGCCGATCAGGGGGGCGCCGCTCATGCTTGAGGTCGGGAACATTAACAGCTTCTATGGCAAGGCGCACGTGCTGCGCGATCTCAGCTTTGATGTTCCCAAGGGCGCAGTCGTCGCGCTTTTGGGGCGCAATGGCGCAGGCAAGTCGACGACAATGAAATCGGTGATGCAGATCGTGCGCACCGCGTCGGGGTTGGTTCGCTTTGAGGGGCAGGAGATTTCAAACCTGCCGCCTCATAAGATCGCCAAGCTTGGGATCGGTTATGTTCCCGAGGACCGGCGTGTCTTTTCCGACCTGACCGTGGTTGAGAACCTGATCGTTGGCTTTCAACCTCCGCGTGAAGGGTCTGTGACTTGGACCCAAGACATTCTCTTTGATCTCTTTCCCAACCTTGCGGAGCGGCGCAACAATCGGGGTAAAGCGCTGTCGGGCGGCGAACAGCAGATGCTGACCATCGCGCGGACTCTCATGGGCAACCCTTCCCTTGTTTTGCTTGATGAGCCTAGTGAAGGCGTTGCGCCCGTGATCGTGGAGCAAATGGCGCAAGTGATCACGCAGCTCAAATCCGAAGGGCTGACTGTTCTGCTGTCTGAACAGAACCTGCATTTCGCCCGAGCGGTCGCTGATCATGCCGTTATCATCGAAAGTGGCGCGCGGGTCTACTACGGAACCCTGGCCGAGCTGAATGCCAACCCAGACATCAGAGATGCATATCTCGCCGCCTGATCCGAGGTCTGCTTTGTCTTTGGGACACGTAGTTCTGGAAGCTGGCGCTGGACGAATGCATGCGTGGAGGTCCACTCCAGGAATGCATTCTTTGAAGGCTCCACATATTGCGGTGTTTCGCGTTAGCGTCAAACTGGCAGAAAAAATGTTGACTTCATGAAGTTTCAAGAGAACGCTGCTAGGCGTGGAAAAACTGTTGGATACGCCGTTTTGAATAGACTTGCGACAAGTTTCACGGACCTTGAGTTTGTCAATCCTTTCGTTTTGGCTTCTGCCCCTCCGACGGAAAGCAAACGCAAAATCCTAAAAGCCTTTGAGTCCGGATGGGGCGGGGTCGTTACAAAAACGATCGGCCTGCACCCGGTCGAAAACGTAGCCGGACCCAAAACGATCTTTCAGCGCACAAGCGAGGCAAAGCCTTATGTTTCGCGCTCGAAACGGCCAGAGACTGTCTCTCACTCGTCCTGGAATTGGGAGCTTATCTCGGATCAGCCGCTAGATTTGTGGTTGCCTGATCTGGAAGAGATCAAAACCACTTACCCAGATCGAATGGTCATAGCGTCGATCATGGCCGGTACTGGCAATGAGGAAGAAATGAACAACTGGCGCAAGCTCGCAACAGCTTGCGTGAATGTTGGATGTGACGCGGTTGAGTTGAACTTGTCATGCCCTCACATGGACCGGAAGGATATGGGGGCAAACATCGCAAATGATGAAGACATTATCAGATCGATTTTGCATGCAGTGAAGAGCGCGGTCAGCGTGCCAATCTGGGTCAAACTTACACCATCTACCTCTACCTTGGTTGATGCTGCGGCAGCTGCATATGAATCGGGCGCGTCGTCAATTTCACTCTGCAATACATTTCCGTCTCTTCCTTTGATGGATCCGGAAACGATGAAATTTGAGGTCGAGGTGGACGGCCTTGTTACGTCCGGCGGACTGGGCGGCTTGGCAATTCTGCACCAGGCGCTGCAGCGTGTATCGGATATTTCGCGTGCGTTTCCGGACAAATCAATCTCCGGCATAGGCGGGATAAGAGGGTTTCGGGAAGCTTTCAATTTCATTGTGCATGGAGCTGGCAACTTGCAGGTTTGCACGGCCGCAATGGAAGAAAAAGGCAGTGGTGGCGTTGGCATCAAGCTCATCCAAGAGCTGAAGCATGACCTCAGCGACTACTTGGACCGGAAGGGCTTTTCATCAATTGAGGACTTTCGTGGTGCTGCACGAGACAGGATTGTCGAGCATTCTCAAGTGCGTAGAAAGAGCGACGCCTATAACGGCGGCTACAAGATCTCAGCTTAGATCTTCTAAATCGCGAGGTCGCCAACACCAATGCACGACAGCATCGGTGAAGTAGACTTGGCTCTTCAATGGCCAAGCCGTATGCGTTCACCGGTGAGTTGCCTACGGGACCCATTGCAGCAAACCGCTCTTCTCAATGATAGTTGAAGGCTGACTTACTGTGTAAGACCGAACTCCACCGTTGCAATCTGGTGAGACTTATCGTGTCCGACCCGTCAAGAAGTGATCTCGTTCGCGAGCCGGTTTTGTTGACCCACAGCAAGACCAAGCGCCTTTCTGAATTCGAGCTGATGAAAGGCAGCAACACCTTTTCCAATGGATCAAGTCGCAGGAAATGTTCGGCGGCCGTTTCCTATCGACAGTTACTCTCGTCACCCTTCATATCTCAACGCATCAATGTGGATGGTTTGTTCGTTGTTGGGTCAACCTGATCGGACTGCAATTGGTCTACACCAGAATTTCGGACATCGAGATAAGCTGTGATTTGTTGTCTGCCGATCGTCGGCAAAGAGTGAATGAGGAACAAAGAAGCGGATGAACCATTCGCCCAAGTTCAATACAGGGTCCGCCCTTCAGGTATTGACAGGCGAGCGGATGGGCGCAGGGCTGGCCGCAGGCGCATCCAACCTGTAAATGTGATGGTCACGGCGGAAAAAGAGTTGCGCTTTAACGGATACCTGCCTTACACGCAGTGCCTCTTTTTGGTCAGCATCCCGCTTTGCTGGAGGTAGTGCGACACATTCATTCCGGATCACTAGCAACGGAGAAGTTGTAGCGTATCTCTTCTCTCGGTACGCATTGGACAGATGACCAGCAAAGACAGGGACATATCATGAGCCATGAGGGGACGCTCCTCTTTCTGATCGCGGTGCTGCCATTCGTCGGCGCGCTCTTACCTGGTCTCATGATCAGGGCGGGGCGTACGGTTTGTGCAGTGTCAACGGCGGTGCCGACACTTTTAGCGCTGATAATGCTGCTCGTACTCGCACCGGCTGTTCTGCGCGGTGAGGTGGTACAAGCCAATATCGACTGGCTCCCGCAGCTTGGACTGTCCGCCTCGTTCTTCCTGGATGGTTTGGGTCTTCTCTTTGCGGCCATGATCCTTGGTGTCGGCCTTCTGATCACGCTTTATGCGCGGTTTTATCTGTCGGGCGACGATCCGATGGGCCAGTTCTACACATATTTGCTGTTGTTCCAGGGCGCCATGCTGGGCATCGTCATCTCTGACAACATCCTGCTTCTGTTGATCTTCTGGGAGCTGACGTCGCTGTCATCTTTTCTTCTCATCGGTTACTGGAAGCACCTGCCCGAGGGTCGCCAAGGCGCGCGCATGGCGCTTGCCGTCACCGGCTCCGGGGGGCTCGCGATGATCGCGGGGATGTTGATCCTCGGCAGTGTCGTCGGCAGCTATAATCTCACCGATATCCTTCAGGCTGGTGACGCCATCCGTGCTTCTGAGTGGTATCTTCCCGCGCTTATCCTGATCCTCCTGGGTGCGTTCACCAAGTCCGCGCAGTTCCCGTTTCACTTCTGGCTGCCGCACGCCATGGCCGCGCCGACGCCGGTTTCAGCCTATTTGCACTCGGCCACCATGGTTAAGGCAGGCGTCTTTCTAATGGCGCGCATGTGGCCAGCGCTCGCGGGCACAGACGCTTGGTTCTACATCGTCGCCACAACCGGTTTGATCACGATGGTCATCGGGGCGCTTATCGCGCTTTTTAAGGACGACCTGAAAGCGCTTCTGGCCTTTTCGACGGTTAGCCATCTGGGGCTTCTCACCATGCTGCTGGGCTTCGGGACAGAGGCCGCCGCTGTTGCCGCCGTTTTTCACATCATCAACCACCTGACGTTCAAAGCCGCGCTTTTCATGACCGCTGGGATCGTGGATCACGAAACACATACCCGCGATATCAAGCGCCTCGGTGGACTCAGGCATCTTATGCCTGTCACTTTCCTGATTGGAACTGTCGCCGCACTTTCGATGGCCGGTATTCCGCTTTTCAACGGTTTTCTTTCCAAGGAAATGATGCTGGAGGAGGCCTCTCACACTGATTGGTTTGGCAGTCCCTACGCCGTCCCGATCCTCGCCACGATCGGGGCACTTTTGTCGGTGGCCTATTCCTTCCGCTTTGTCAGTCACGTGTTTCTGGGGCCAAAGCGCGAAGACTATCCGAACGCGCCCCACGATCCGCCTTTCGGAATGTGGGCCGCACCGGCAATTCTGGCTTTTTTGGTTATCGTCATCGGAGTTGCACCGTTCCTCGCCGAAGGGATCGTGACGGCAGCAGCCAATGCGATCACCGGTGCCGATCTGCACCCGCATCTGAAAATCTGGCATGGGGTCACGCCGGCACTTTGGATGTCCATTGTCGCCGTCTTGGGTGGTGCCGTTCTCCTTACGCTGCACCGCCCGCTTGACCGGGCCTGGATCTCGGCGCCGCGCCCTGAGGCCAAGCCGATGTTCGATGGCCTCGTTGCGGCGCTTGTCGCAGCGAGCCGCTGGATCACTGACATCAGCCATAACGGGGCTATCAGTCGTTATCTGGCGATTTTTACGATCACATCCGTGCTGCTTGGTTTCGCGGCCTATTCCGGCAGTGGCCTGGCGATGCCGACCCGAGGCCTATTGGGAGTGCCGCCGGTAATCGCGGTCGGTTGGATCATGCTGATCGTGGCCACGGTTTCGATCGTCGTCATGCATCACTACAGGTTTCGCGCGCTGACGCTTCTCGGCATCATCGGGCTGTCGATCTCGGCGGGCTTTGCCTATCTGTCGGCCCCCGACCTCGCTCTGACGCAGATCTCGGTTGAGACCGTGACCATCATGCTGCTGCTCCTGGCGCTGCACTTCCTGCCGAAAGTCACGCCCAAGGAAAGCGCCATCGGTCTGCGTATCCGTGACGGGATCATTGCGCTTGCCGCTGGCGGAGGTGTGGGCAGCTTGGCTTATGCTTTCATGATGCGCGATATTGAAACGATCTCTGATTATCACATCGACAACAGCTATGAAGGCGGCGGCGGGACCAATGTCGTAAATGTCATCCTCGTCGATTTCCGCGGTTACGACACATATGGCGAGATCATTGTGCTCGGCATCGCTGGTTTGGTGATTTATGCGCTAATGCATGCCCTTCTTGACGGTCCCGCAGCAAAGCGGCTCAAGAACACGGATTATTCGCAAGACCGGTCCCGTGATCGGCACCCGCTGATGATGGTTGTGGTAACACGTGTTCTGATGCCCATCGCACTGGTTGTGGGACTTTACATTTTTCTGCGTGGCCACAACCAGCCGGGTGGTGGCTTTGTCGCCGGTCTCGTCGTAGCCATCGCACTTCTGATGCAATATATGGCATCCGGTTTTGCCTGGACCCAAGAACGCAAGAAGATTGAGTACCATACGATGATCGGCCTAGGCGTCTTAGTTGCGGGTTTGACCGGGATAGGGGCTTGGTTATTGGGCCAACCTTTCCTTACGAGCGCTTACACATATGTCCATTTACCGCCCATCGAGGAGTTCGAGCTGGCAACGGCCATGCTTTTCGATCTTGGCGTTTTTCTGACCGTGCTCGGTGCCGTCATGCTCATGCTTTATAGCCTGAGCCGTATCGCGCGCTTCGCTGGTGAAACGGTGAACGTCACTCCCATGGACTATGACCCTGGTGGGTATGTCACCGATGAAGAAGCGGAGCGCTGAGATGGAGTTGATTGTCGCAAGCACAGTTGGTGTTCTGACCGCTGGTGGGGTCTACCTGCTTTTAAGGCTGCGTACCTTTCCTGTCATCCTCGGTCTCGCGCTCCTGTCCTACGCGGTGAACGTGTTTCTCTTCGCCAGTGGGCGGCTGGCCATCGACCAATCCCCGATCCTCGCCAAGTATGGAGAGGCGACATACACTGACCCGCTGCCGCAGGCCCTCGTGCTGACGGCGATCGTGATATCCTTCGGGATGACAGCGGTTCTGGTGATGATCGGGCTTGGCGCCTACCTGGAGGCCGAGAGTGATCGGGTCGACATCGAGCCAGAGATGCGAGATGCAACCGACAAAGGGGAGAGCGCTTAATGCATTGGATCATCCTCCCCGTTGTTCTGCCCGCATTGCTCGCACCGCTTATCGGCTTCGTGATGCGCCATGACATCGTACTGGCGCGCACTGCATCCCTTGCCGGAACCGCAGCGTTTTTTGCCATCGCATTGGGGCTCACCACGATGGCCGCCGACGGTGCAACTCATGTCTATCGCTTGGGCGCTTGGCCAGCGCCTTTCGGCATCATTCTGGTCCTAGATCGGCTATCAGCGCTTATGGTACTATTGACAGGAACGCTGGCATTTATCGTCTTGGTGCACGCCATCGCCACGGGATGGGATGCGCGTGGGCGCCACTTTCATGCGCTCTTCCAATTCCAGCTGATGGGCATCTCTGGAGCTTTCCTAACCGGTGACGTCTTCAACCTCTTCGTGTTCTTCGAAGTGCTCTTGATCGCTTCTTACGGCCTGATGATCCATTCGGGCGGCAAGGAGCGGATGCGCGCAGGCCTGCAATATGTGATCATGAACCTCGCGGGATCAACTTTGTTTCTCTTTGCACTTGGCACGCTCTATGCGTCGACAGGCACGCTCAACATTGCGGATCTGGCGGCCCGCATCCCCGAAATCCCGGCTGAGGAAACTGCGCTCGTGCGGGTGGCCGCGATTCTGCTGATGATCGTCTTTGCTGTGAAGGCCGCGCTTTTCCCTGTGCAATTCTGGCTTCCGGCAACCTATGCCAATGCCCCCGCGCCGGTTGCGGCGCTCTTTGCGATAATGACGAAGGTCGGCGCTTATGCGATCCTCCGTGTCCACACAACGGCGTTCGGGCCAGGTGTTCCCGGGACGGAGAGCCTGGCTGGCACGTGGCTTTTTCCGGCGGCCATTGTCACAATTGCCGTGGGAGCGTTTGGGGTGTTGGGCGCGCGTCGTCTTATGCCGCTGATCGCCTTCTCGGTCGTGGGGTCTATGGGAACCCTGTTGGTGTCAGTCGCGGCATTCTCTACAACAGCGACAACCGCAGCCCTCTACTACATGATCCACTCCACTTTGGCGGCGGCCTGTCTGTTCCTGATCGCCGATCTCGTCGTTACGAGGCGGTCGGCTGACACGCTTCACCCTGAGCCGGCGACCGCGCAAAACGGTCTTTTTGCAGCTCTCTTCTTTGCCGCTGCCATCGCCATGGCCGGGATGCCACCTCTCAGCGGATTTCTGGGCAAGCTCCTCGTTCTTGATGCGATCCGAGCGCCGGGCTTCATAGGCTGGGCGTGGTCCGCCATCCTGGTTGGATCGCTGTTTACAATTGTTGGTTTCGCCCGGGCAGGAAGTGCGCTTTTCTGGAAGTCCACAGCGATTGCCGATCCCGTTCCTCAAACCGCCGTCGACGCGGCTGCTGACACGCCATCGCACGCGACAACCGTTCAGGTGGCGCCAGTCATGTTGGGCCTTATAGCTCTAGCTGCCTTGGCGATATTCGCCGGTCCGGTTTCCGCCTATCTCGACGACACGTCCGCACAACTCTTCGATCGCAAAGGTTACGTAGACGCCGTCATGGACCCTGTTGAGGAAGGCTGATCAATGCTGACCCGTCTCGTCCCGCACCCGCTCTTGAGCCTCACGCTGATCCTCGTTTGGTTCGGCTTGGTGAACACATTCACGCTGGGTAACCTGATTCTCGGCACAGCGTTCGGTCTTGCCATCCCGATGCTGACGGCAGCCTATTGGCCAGACCGTCCCGCAATTGCCCGGCCACTGAAGATCGCCGAGTACGCGCTGATCGTGCTTTGGGATATCGTCGTTGCAAACGTGCAGGTCGCGATGATTATCCTCTTCAGGCGTGAAGCGGAGATCCGTTCGCACTGGATCCCAGTCCCCCTTGAGCTCACTTCAGCCGAGGCGATTACCGTCCTCGCAGGCACCATCACGATGACCCCAGGGACAGTTTCTGCGATGCTGTCGGCTGATTGCAACTCGATCCTCGTGCACTGCCTCCACACCGACGACCCTGACAAAGTGCTCCATGACATCAAGACCCGTTATGAACGCCGCCTTCTGGAGATCTTCCCATGATTGAGTATTCTCTTCTCTTTGCAGCCGGCTGCTACGGCGCGGCCCTGCTTTTGGACCTCTGGCGCATCGTCGTTGGTCCCGACGCCGCCGATCGTATCCTCGCCTTGGATACCATGGTAATCAACGTGATCGCCCTTTTGGTGCTCTATGGTGTCTGGCGCGGGACTGCGATCTATTTCGAGGCCGCGATGCTGATTGCGATGGTCGGATTTGTTTCAACGGTCGCTTACTGCCGCTTTCTGCTGCGCGGCGACATAATTGAATAGGTGCAAGCGGATGAACTTTGTTGCGGAATTCCTCGTCTCGGCGGCCCTTATCGTAAGTGGCATTTTCGGCTTCGTAGGTTCTTACGGATTACTAAAGCTGAAGCATACATTGCAGCGCCTCCACGCGCCTACGAAAGCGACGACGTTGGGGGTTGGTGGCGTCCTAATTGCGTCGATGATCTTCTTTTATGCGGACACCGGGCATATCTCCGTACACGAACTTCTGATTACGCTGTTCCTGTTCTTGACCGCACCGATCACGGCGAACTTCATTGCCAAGACTCACTTGGCACGGAACCTTCGGCGGAATGAGCTGCCAGAAAGCACGGGGGACTTTGGATGGTCGGTTTACGACGATCCACCAGAAACCCGCTTGGATACTTGACTGTTCTTTCTGACCTCTTTCCGCTGCACTGTCGACGCCCAGCTCGCTGAAACGTTACTCAAATTCGGATCAAATTTGCTGTCGCAAGGATCTCGGTGTCCGCTTTAGCAAAGACGTCTTGTGCCTATGTGGCCTGTTCTGCCTGCGATGTCGCGCGCAATCGTAGGAGATGTCCAGGGTGCAGAGAACAGAAGGGAATTAGGCGATAAAACCGGGAGTTATCGGAGTGGCAGCATAGGCTTCGCTGTCAGGCAATGAGTTTAGAAGGCTGTAGCTTTTTTGGTATTTCGACCGCTCGTTTGTAAGCCGAAGGCTTGGATAGAAAAGTATAGCAGACTTCCCTGTTGAGGCGGTGCGGCTTTCGTTGGCGCCTGGGCTGACAAGCGGTCAAGTGGTGTCAGATTTGGGTGTCCTGCTTTCACCAACCAGATTGAACACTGCGCAGTGACTGTCCATTAAAGGTGTGCTTTGGCGTGATCTACACGTCCTCTGCTACGCTACTTGCGCTGCGTAACACAAGGTTATCAACTGCCCGAGGCGGTTGATCTTGTGCGCGGCGATGCGGCCGAGGACCAGGGTCGGCCAAGCTTGCGGATCTAGGCCGTTAAGTGTCGCTGTTTGGATGACGTGAAGGCAATAGACATGTCTTTACGCCGCCTTTAGAACCGGCAAACATCCAGTTTTTCGATCTGAAGCCACTGGCCTCATTTGCCGCTCCGCAGAATTGTTGTTCGTCTCCACGGAACCATGTTCGAGGCAGGGACGTGCTTTTGGCATCCGACCAAGGGCGTAGCGGATCGCCCTTGCCAAACCGACGGCAGCCCAGATTCCAAGGACGCCCCCCCCAAATATGGGGATTGCCAACCTAGTCATTCAGTTCCGACAGATGTTTGATTGCTGCGATACTGGGCAGGAACGTATAGGCGCCACCACGTGACGTGATCAGGCGAGGAAATCCGCGAAGTCGGATCGTTCCGCCACTTGGCAAGGACATATCAAACCAGCTTGTCTGTGGCGTATTGGCACCAAGCAGTGGGTCGTTCGAACTGGTGATCCTCGGATCTTGCAGGCCGAGGTTGATCCAATCACACATCACGGCTTCGAATTGGGCACCCAAATTGGCCCCGATGAAATTGCCAAGAAGCCCGCGCTCCTGACTGTCGGGGTTCTTCGGGTCGAAATCCGGACCGTAGGACATACCGCGCCGCACAAGTCTGCGTGTGTAATTTGCGATGCGCTGAACGATCGGACCGCCGCGTGGATTGCCCCGTCGCATATGCGCGCCGACCGGGCATCGCGACCTGTGCGAATAGTCGAAATTGGTCAGAGAAACCCGCTCCTCGGGATACTGCGCATCGGGCGATAACTCGTAAGGCACACCGTTGCGCCAGCGTCCGCACATTTGCGCCGCCACGACTTCGCGCAGGGCACCGTGCATATCCAGACCTTCGCCAATACGTTCCAGGCGGTGGGGATCGGCCAGCTGGTTCACGTCAGGATGAGTCATCAACTCAGTCGCGGCGTCGTTAAGATAGGTCTCAAACCCCGCTGCATCCTGCGCGAGGATGCGAAAGGCATTGAAAGATCCGTTGAAGCCGAGATCGCGGGGTGAGGGAACGCGGAAGGTTACACCCTCTTGCCGGGTCGGATAGCCCAGCAGCGCGGTACCGAGCGGATCAATCGGTTCGTCCACATCCTTTTGTGACGGGTCGTCGATGTGGTTGAAGCGGGGTTGCGAGATGCCGTCCACATAGCCAAAGAAAACCCGGCCTTCTGGCAGATTCCGCCCGTTTCGGACACCGAGTGTCGTAAAGGCTCGCTCTACCTGCGCTTGGGCCCGATCAAGGGGCCCCTCCGCATCTGCATGGATCGAGGCGATGATATGCACCCGCTCGGGCTGGTCGAAAGGCGCAGGCCAGTGTTCCGGCGCGCTTTCGCCAAAGTCACCGATCTTAATCGCGCGTTTGGTCATGCCCTGCATGAATTCGGTGGGGAATGTTTCAAGGTGCCGCGACGGGACCCGCAAGGCCCGCAGTCCTTCGAAGGTGATGCCGATATTGAAACAGAACTCGGGCTTTGTCGGCCAGGTCTTGTCGGGCGTGATCGCAGGCACATCCGGGCTGTCTCCAGCAACGGACAGGCCCAAAAACCGTCGCGCAACCCCCGCATTCGTCACTTCGAGAATGAGATGGCGCACAAGGTTGCGGCGGTAGCCCCGCAGAATGTTGCCTTGAATTTCTTGGGGGTCGAAAGCCTTGGTCACCAGCCCTGTCCGAATTTGCGGCGCACCTGAGCGGCGGAAACACCGGGGTAAGCGCGATAGCCTCCGCCTAAGGAGATGTTGCGATTTGCATGCAATTGCAGGATCAGGTCCCGCGGCAACGACTCCAGCATGTGCGGCGGTTTGTTTGGGGCCAAGCCTTTGGCGGCATCCTGCAATCCAAAAAGATCCGTGGGAAAGTCGGGGGCCTGAAACAGATCGTGATCGTGAACCCAGTCGATGAATTTCTCTACATTGTGCTCGGTCGGCAAAAGTGCCTCGCCGCCCTCTACCAGCGACACCACGTCGTCAAAAACGCTGCCGATTGTGGTGATGAAATCACGAATATAGTTGCTGAAGTCCCCATCATAGACTGAGATCATGCAAATGTTGTCGTCGATCAGCAAAAACCGCGCGAAATGCACCGTGCCCACATTGTCGAGGCCTGCAAAGATCTCGTCCACGTTTTGGGCGATTGCCATGGTTGCCCGCGCCCGGCCCGCGGGTGATGGATCCTTGAGCGGCATGATCAGGTTCATCATGCGCTGAACGCTTTCGCTTGGCTGAGGAGAGGGACGTGGCCCGCCGGGAAGCTTTGGCCTTGGTTCTTTCCAGATCCAGTAGGGCACGACGACGTATCGCGACAGGAAGTTGAACCACCCGCGTTCCGGCAGGGTGTTGACGTAGCGATTGAGCCAACTGTTGGGGTTGGTCATGGCGTCACCTCTGCGAAAACGGGCATGGTGTAGCCCCTCGCCATTCGCTTGAGATCTCGTAGGATTCCTTGCGGATGTGCAGCACGGGATCGGCGGAGGCTTCGATTCCGTCGGTCAGCAGTCCGGGATTGAAGCTGAGTTTTTCGCACAGCTCCAACTGATTTTTAGACACCGCATCCAATGTCAGGGTGCCCATCATTACGCGGATCCTATGGGGTGGCCACGGACGGGAAGGATCTTCAAAATCATCCCCGATCTCGCCGATCGACATCATCAGTGAAAAGCGCGCAGGTTCCTTGCCCAGTCGATCTTGCAGTTCTGCATCAAGGTAGTCGTCCACCGGCGGCAGGTTGGGATCGGTCCTGAGAACCCCGGCAATGGGCTGCCACGTAAAGCGGACCCAACGCTGCGTTTTGTCTGGTGCGGTCACAATGAACGTGTGGACCGCATGATAGGCTGCGCGCACGTAGCTTGTGGGCGCCCCAATCGTAGCCGCCTGCAAGACGCCCAGTTGCGCATAGGCGTTCTGATCAGCGAACCGGATCGCACCGTCATCGGGGCTGATCGTTTCTCCCGGATAAGGATCGCGCTTTGGTAGCTTTAGCTGAATCAAGCTGAGGATCTTTTGCCATGGCGTTTGACCTTCATAGGGGGCTGGTGCGGCCTCTTCCGCGAATTCCAGGAAGGTCTTCGGCGTTGGTGCAAAAAACTCGGGTAGAGTCATCGCGATCAGGTCGGTATCGCGGTTGTCTGTCAGGTGAAACCGCACGGCCATCCCGCGCACATCAGACCAGCCATCGCGGCGCGTCGCACTGCCCGAACCGTTGGAGAAACGGACGATCACACCGGTCTTTGCAGTGTTGAAATGCTCGGCGACGCAAAAGTTGCCGGCAATTGGTGACGGTTCGAAAAAGCCTGTCGCGCTGATCCCGAAGGTGTGTACCGGTCGCAACGCCGTGTCGCCATCAGGTCGCTGCAGCACGCGCACAAGTTTCTCGGCCATGCCGGTGTCGTCCATATCCCCCCCCGCTTGGGTCTTTGAAATGTATTCGCTCTGACCCGGCAGAACATGCAACATATTGGCGTTCCAAGAGACAAAAGGGAACCCAGTTCACAACCGGTGGTTCAAACTACCAGGTCCTGAGCATTTCGACTGCTTTTGTCCAGGCCAGGCTATGCATCGCCCATTCATGGGATTTTTCCATCAGCGCGTAGGCTTCAGGCGTGTAGGTGTCGAGCCCGACAACCTTCGGCAAGGGTGGGTTCAGACGGACCAGGCGGTCCTTCAGGATCATGCGGGCCATCCAATACTGGTTCTCGGCTGAGGTGGTCAGCAGCATTTCGAGCAGGGCGCCCCTATGCGCGCCGGATGTCACGCCAAACCATTTCAGCAAACCCCAATCGTCGGGATTCTTGATCATCTTCTCTGAAATGTCCGCCGGTTGCTGTCCGGTGCCGATGGACAAGGCCTCAATATCCTGAATACCACCGGTTCGATTGGCTGCGATCGCCATGTTGATCCCGTTCAACACGGGGTTGTTGGCGAAGGCGCCGCCGTCAGCGAAATAGCCATAATCGACGCCATTTGCTGTGATCAGATGCGGTGGGAAATAGGCTGGTGCGGCAGCGCTGGCCATGGCGACATCCAGCAACTTGACAGGCGTCATATCAAGCCAGGGTCCATCGCCCAGATCCTGATTGGTGACCGAGAATGGAGCCCAGCCTATCTGATCGCTTCTGTGTAGGCAGACTGTGTTGACCGCCAGGACCAGATCCGGCGACAACGAACCAACCGTTCGATCCGCTACCAGGGTGCGACCGATCTCGGCCAGTCCGGTCGCTGTGTATTGCGCGGCAAGGATGCCCAGCCCGCCGTTTAGATTGAATTTCTTCAGTACCTCATCAAAGGCTTTGTCCAAGAGATTGCGCTCATTCTCTTGGAAGATCTTGTGGGCGTCATTGCGATAAAGCGATACCAGATCGCCGATCAGACCTGTCATATCCTTGCCTTGCGACCGGCCATCCGCCAGGGCGACGGCGATCAGGCCACCGGTGGATGTCCCGGCAAAGCCATCAGCTTTTTCCAGAAATCCGGTTGCGTCCTGAAGTTTCTGAAGAATGAGGCAGGTGAGGTAGCCTCTGATCCCGCCGCCATCGCAGGACACCAGCTTGAACACCATCCGATCTCTCCCATTCATCGCCTGTCCTGACGGTCGCGGCATCCGGCATATCTCCACGAGATACGTCGCTGGCAGGTACACGCAGTCGATCTTGCGGCATCATGTATAGAATCGTTCACTACGCAAGAACGGTCTTTGGGAGGCTTCGGGCCACCGCCTAAGATCTGGGAACCGTTTCGGTTGGATAAGAATTCCAAACTCCGGGACCGGATGGGCGCCCCATGAAAGCGAACGCAACCGAAACCAGGTCTGATCAGTGACGTTCCACTTCAAACAGCTTCCAGAGCCTTTCGTGCAATTTGAAACTTATGAGCGCGGGCAAGTTCTTGAGCGATGCCGGGCAGCCTCGCTTCCGATCCGGGTTTGCCCACAATCCGCTTGCCGATGAAAAGATCGTTCTGATCGGGCCCGGTAGGCGGCCTTAATATAGGCCATCCCGGTGAAGTCAGAGGTCGTGTGAAGCGTGTAAGCGCGTCGAAGTACCCGAGTTTGTCAGCAGATCTGTCGAATTTGGCATTGTAATCGCGCACTCGGTTCCGGTCTCGTGTAGCGGGCAGATATGGAAATGTGCAGATGCCAGTGACTGGCAAAACAGCGCACCGACGTCAGAAAAGCCAGCCCAAACCTTTGATCGGATCGTCGTCATCTTGGAAAGGTCGCCACTTTAGCGCGCTTTATCCCGGTGGTATCCTTCATGGATACGGGTCAGAAATCCAGGCGACTGCTTTGGCGCCACGCAATTGAGGCGCATGAGCCAGTGGATGGGAAACGGCACCAGGGCGCCTGTCTCGTGTCCGACGATCTCGCCAGTGGTTTTGTCGATGCCGCGCTCAAAAAACTGAGGCATAGGATCCTGTCTGACCTTGAAATCACAACGGCCAAGCTTGCTTTCAAACGACTGCCATTCGGTCAGAGTGTTTGCTTCGCAAGATGGTGTGTCATCTGGCGCCCAAAGGGCCATTTTTGAATGTGTTATCTGCGCGCCATCGTTTTCTCTAAGCAGTGATCAAATGAAAGCCAGATCCTCGACCGTCCAAGCAATCGGGCCCATGCGGGCGAAATGATCAAGGTCGTGAGTGCTCGGCGGCGTCCGGTCGCCGGGCCCGACATCTTCGGATATGAGCAGAGATGTATTGTCACACCAGGCCGCCTGTATCCGCTAAGAACAGCCAAGATCGGTCCCGATATGCAGAAGGCTCATCCCGTTGGCCACAGCGGCTGCTCCGCCGGCCGAACGGTCGCAGTAGGTGAAGTCCGGGCTAGGCGGGTTCGACATTCGCCCCCGTTGCGCACCTCGAATGCGTTGATCGTTGCCTTAAACTGGTCACGTTGGTCTGCCAAAAGTCCATATAGAGTACAGCGCGTCTTTGTGTGTCCGCCATATCGCTTGCAATCTGACGCAGTGAGAAGTTGAGGCTTTGGGTGATGTCTGTCTGCATGATCCTCTCCTGCAAGTGTGTCGCCGTTTGAATCTAACATCAACAAACCCAGCGCTTTCACGTCTGTGCTTTTTTACCGGCAGATGGATCAATGCTGTCGTGGTGTTCTTTGATCCATCGTCCGGGGACGTCAAAGATGTCTCGAACATCCATTCTGGCCAGATCCGCAACGCGAGACGCCCCTATGCCACGCGCGCCGTCCGATAACAGGTCAGATGGACGATCGGCAGGGGGTCGTCGTGATGCGGAAAGATCGCGAAAGGCCCGGACGGGATCGTAGCCCAATTCTGGCGTCAGCGCAGGCTCAGTCTTTTGTCGGTGACCGCCCCGAAATGGGCCGTTACTTCCAGATCCTCGAACGGGGGTGGACGCTGGCTGTAGCCCGTTCCGAAGGACGCATTACAGACTCCACTCTCATGGACCAGCGCCGCAAAGGCCGCGCCCGACGGCGAGAGATCCGAGAAAAAATGTCCATCAACCATGCCTTTAGCGGCTCTCCAGCGGCGCCACTGATCTGGCATGGTAACAAGGTCATAGGCCCAATCAAATGACCGTGGCTCGATTGGTTTCAGAAAGGGTTGCGGCTCAGCGTCGCCTTTTCCAATCACCGACTTTAAGCATAGACCGCCTCAGTCTCACCAGTCGTGGCTGCAATCGTCTTTGAAAGTGATGTTCTGCCATGCCGCAATTCTGCGCCAGATGGGGGATGCGGTGCCGCGCGCTCAGATAGTGTTCGATCATGCCAGAGGTTTTGGCGACACACTCCGCTGTCATGACGTGTTTGATCCGACTTGAGGCGGGGGCTTTGGCTGCCGACACACGGCTGGTGGGGTGCTGGGCAAGCGCTTTCAGCTTCTCAATTGGCCCGTCGCTTACGGCCCTGGGGATATGCAGGAAAGCTTCTGCGACTGGCGACGCGAACAGTCGCAAAATCCCTTGAACACCGGTGAAGTGGCCCTTAGAAGGGCGCAAATTTGCTGCGCCGAGGGGCTTCCCCGCCGGCCATCTAACTCATGGAGACGATATGCAGGTCACTGAAACCCTGAACGAAGGGCTGAAACGGGGCTATGCCATCACCGTTACGGCTGCCGAGCTGGACGACAAGGTCAACGAAAAGCTGACAGAGGCCCAGCCCGACATCGAGATGAAGGGCTTTCGCAAGGGTAAAGTGCCTATGGCGCTGCTGAAAAAACAGTTCGGTCAAAGGCTTATGGGCGAAGCGATGCAGGAAAGCATCGACGGGGCAATGTCCAAGCATTTCGAGGATTCAGGCGACCGGCCCGCGATGCAGCCGCAGGTCAAGATGACCAATGACGATTGGAAAGAGGGCGACGATGTCGAGGTTGAGATGTCTTACGAGGCGCTTCCCGAGATCCCCGAGGTCGACATGGGCAAGATCAAGCTGGAGAAGCTTGTTGTCAAGGCGGACGATGCGGCGGTTGAGGAAGCCCTTGGAAACCTGGCGGAAACCGCTCAAGACTTCAAAGCGCGCAAGAAAGGTTCCAAGGCCAAGGACGGTGACCAGGTTGTGTTTGACTTCGTGGGCAAGGTTGACGGCGAGGCGTTCGAGGGCGGTTCGGCGGAAGACTATCCGCTGGTTCTTGGATCAGGCAGCTTCATCCCTGGCTTTGAAGAACAGCTTGTCGGCGTAAAGGCCGGCGAGGAAACCGCGATTAACGTGACCTTCCCGGACGACTATCAGGCCGAGAATCTCAAAGGCAAGGAAGCCGTTTTTGATTGCAATATCAAAGACGTAAAGCAGCCTGTTGCGGCCGAAGTCGATGATGATCTGGCTAAGAAATTCGGGGCCGAAGACCTTGCTGATCTGAAGGGGCAAATCTCGGAACGACTTGAGGCGGAATATGCTGGGGCGGCGCGGGCTGTGATGAAGCGTGCGCTGCTGGATGACTTGGACAATGCTGTGAGCTTCGATCTGCCGCCGTCGCTGGTGGAGGCCGAGGCCAAGCAGATCGCGCATCAGCTTTGGCGCGAAGAAAACCCCGAAGTTGAAGGTGATCAACAGCCCGAGATCGAAGCCACGGACGAGCACAACATGCTGGCCGAGCGTCGCGTCCGGCTGGGCCTGCTTCTGGCGGAGCTGGGCCAGAAAGCCGAGATCGAAGTGACCGATGCGGAGATGAGCCAGGCGATTATGACGCAAGCGCGTCAGTATCCCGGGCAGGAGCGTCAGTTCTTTGATTTCGTTCAACAAAACCAGCAGATGCAGCAGCAGATGCGCGCTCCGATCTTTGAGGACAAGGTCGTTGATCACGTTTTCGAACAGGCGGATGTGAGCGACAAGGAGGTCAGCAAGGATGACCTGCAAAAGGCGGTCGAAGCGCTCGAAGACGAGTAGCAATTCTCCCCCTTCCAAGCGTAAGGAGACCACCCGTGCGGGTGGTCTTTTTTGTGTCGGACGATGGCGGCGGGGGCGTATTCGCCGATCCGGAGACAAATGAAACCAGCCGGGTCAGAACGCTGTGTTAACCAGCCGTTTTGCAGCGTCTCGGCCCTTTGAGATCATGCGGGATGTACGTTTGGGCTTCTGAGACGTACATCGACAATGCTCCCGACCGGCTTGGTTTGGGGCCATTTCGGAAGTCCCCGTACGTTTCGAGCGGTGAGATGTACAGATCGGCCAGGACCACCTGGCGGATGAGATGAAACCGGTTAATATCGGGCGATATGTCGCAGGGACATCGGTGGATCGCCCCCAAGAGCCGGAAGACGCCGTAGGCGCGCGAGGTCGGTCGCACCCATCCATCGGATGGGACCGACTGGTCAGCCCTTTGTCAGATCTTGCGCCAGCATAAGCGCGTTGCCGTCCGGATCATAGAAGGTGGCCAGTTTGACCATGCCGTCATGATGTATCGTGTCGCCGTCAAAGCGGACATTTGCGGCCTCCATCGCCTTGCGGGCGCTGTCCAGATCGCTGACCCCGAAGACCGGGACGGTATTGCCCGGTGCCGGTTCGGTCTGCTCGCCCAGGCCGAGTGTCACACCTTCGGTCTTGGTTTGCATCTCGCTCCAGCCGATATCGTCGGCGTGGTACAGTTCGGCGAAGCCCAAAGTCTCTGAATACCATTTCGCCGCCTTGTATCGGTCGCGGACCGAGATCGAAATCGTGATGGTGTGATCAAGTGAGACAGGCAGCATTTATATGTTCCTTAGGTCTAAAAGTATGGTAAATATAATTAATGGACATAGCTGCAATTGTCAATCTGACCCGACGGCGCTGGACGCTGGCCATTCTGGCGGCCATGGCCGTCGGTGTATCAGGGCGGCAGGCGCCGTTGATCGCGGCGACGGGGGCGCCACGTTCGGGCTTTCTGGACAGTCTGGAGCATATGATCGCGACCGGTCTGTTGGAGCGAAATGCGGGCCACGGTCATCCGCTGCGGCCGGAATATCGGCTGACGGCGGCCGGGACGTTGGCGGCCCGGATGGCGGCGAAGACGTTTGCGGAAGTGCCGGATGCGGGTGCACGCAAACTTTTGCAGAAGACATGGTCACTGCCCATTCTGGTTACCGCACGGCGCCCGGTTTTCTTCGGACAGATCCGGTCTGCCCTGCACCCCATCACGGATCGGGCGCTGTCTGAAACGGTCAAACCGATGCAGGAGATCGGCTGGCTGACCCGCGAAGTGGATGCCGCATCGCGGCCACCGCGCGCAATCTATGAAGCCGTCGATCAGGGAATGGGTATTGCGGAATGCTGGAATGGTCCCGTCAGCTTGGGGTGAGTGGAGGTTTTGCGGGACCTTGCAGCAATTCGTCAAAGGATCGCCCGTGAAAGCTTCTGAAATCGACGACTCTTCTTCCCTTCAGTAAGAACCGTTGATGAAGTGAGCCAGACAGGAGGGTGGTGAGTGACAATACAGAGATTTCCATACGAAGGATTGGGACGATGTGAAGCGGTCGTCTCTGACGGACTGGTCTACGCCGTGGGGACCGACCCCCAACTCGATGAAGGCATACTCGCTCAAACGAAGAACACGCTTGATGAATTGGCCCGTATTCTCAGAGTTTCGGGAAGCGGCAAAGCGGGTTTGCTGAACGCAACAGTATATCTAAGCGACATCAAGCAGAAGCATGAAATGGACAGGGTGTGGATTGATTGGATCGGGCCAGAAGAACACTGGCCCCAGCGCGCCTGCATCGGCGTTGACCTTGATGAAGGTTGCCTTGTCGAAATCGTTGTGACGGCGAAGGTTCTTTAACTAGGTTGACATTGCGGACAAAACCGCCATTGGTGCCCGATCAATAAATAACTTCTGCCAGCCCACAGCCGACATTCGAAAATGACCATTGAGCGGGTAAGGTGCAGGACTTAGCTGCCGTTCAATTCTTTCAGATGAATGGCTGCTTTGCCTTAGCTACAATTCTAGCAGCAGTGGGCAGTGATCGGACACTTCTGGTTCATAGATCACTTCGAAATCCTGGATTGCGTGATCTTGGTTGATAAGCATGTAGTCTGCGAACTTCACTGGTTTCTTGTAGTGAGAGGTCCGGGTAGTAGCGAACCCGCGTCCAGCCACCAGCTCCAAGAAGCCAGCCTCGTTCAGTATCTGAAGTGTTTCGCTATCGGGTTCGACATTGAAATCGCCACAGATAATCGACAAGTCGCCCTCCGCGGACACATCGCGCGAAAGGTCGAGCAGTCGTCGCGCCTGCGCAGCACGTTCTGGTGTGTCCATCTTACCTTTCGGATCGCGAAGGCCATGCATTTGTGTCACGCTGATAGGGCGCATAGTCTCATAGTCATAAAGGCGGACGGCGTGAGCGCACCGAGACCGGGGATGATCACCGTAACCCACAGGTGAAAAGTTCTTGTGGACGAACCCTTGCGCTTGGCCAATGATCGGCGAGCTCTTATGGACGTAGGTGGCGAGACCCCATTGCGAAGGGATGGAGTGTTCCTCATCCCACAAAACCCCCTGCGCCGCAGGGCAGAAGACCGCAACATGCTCGGGCAGTGAATTGCAAACATCTCGGAAGAAGTTGGCGCGCTGCGGCAAGATGTGGTCGCCATCACGGTAGGTCAGCCATTCTTTGTCAGAGGCAGGCGTGTGGACCACTTCCTGCAAGCATAGGACATCAGGCGCTGTGGTTTGAATGTATGGCAACAAGACTTCGTGAAGTTTACCACCCCAACCATTCAGACACATGACTTTCATAGCTCTTTCCCTGTCTTGCAAATTACGCGCAATGTTGCGGTTCTGATGCGTATGGCGCTAAGGGAGCGAAACCGCCTCGCCGAAAACGCGAACTGAACTGCCAGTCGCATCAGAAAGAGACACACGCACCCTTGAGCGGCACCCCATATCTTCACCCTGGATGAACTCTAGGCTGTTTTGATGCGGCCAATTCATGTCGCGCAAATACCCCGCGTATGCTGCACTGGCCGAACCTGTCGCCGGGTCTTCGTACACTCCACCAGATGCGAACGGGTTTCTCGTATGAAAGAGTTGATTTGTCTCGGCAAAAGCAAGAATCACGGTGATCCAGCCTTCGCGCAGCATCAGCGCTTTGCCGGCGGACAGATCATACGTCATGTCCAAAATGGCTTGCCGGGTGTTCAAAGTCAGGGCCATGTGATCCGACCCCGCGTTGATTAGCATTGGCGGCAAACGCGCATCGAGCTGATCCCTTTCGTAACTAAACAAGGCCAGAGTTTCCGCAACGAGCTCGGAAGGCGGTTCTGCGATCGACGTCTTTGGCGATTGAAATGCGCCGCTGACCTGTCCGTCCGAAGACATCCCCTCGACGGTGATCTGGGTGTCGTTCAGTTGCAACTTGAAGACATCGTTGCCCATCTGCATAGCAAGCACCGCACCCAGGGCAATGGTGGCATGCCCGCAGAATGGGACTTCTGTCTCAGGCGAAAAGTAACGCACTCGCCAAGCATCTTCCTCTTGGCAAGCAAAGACAGTTTCGGAATATCCAACGTCAGCCGCAATTCTCTGCATGCGCTCTTTCGTTGGCATGCTGCGGACGATCGCGACACCGGCGGGGTTTCCGCCGGACCCACTGTCAGAAAATGCCGATACTCTGTGAATTTCCATTGGGTCAGTTTCTATACTTGGATCCGAAGGTTGCCGTGGAGAGTGCCCGAAATCAATTGGCCCGATGCGCTGACGCTGCAAAGCAGCCGGGCTTCGCATTGTGGATATGTACATAAGCAATGGCGTCGTTGTCGAAAGCGGCTTTCAATTCCTGGGCGACTTCCTCGCCAGCGACGACATCTGCATCGATCATCATGTGGTTTTGATCAAAGTACCTTAGGGAAATGAGCCGGGATGAGATCACCGCAGGGACCTCATTGACGTCAAAGCTGGCCTGTTTCGCGTTCTGCCGAATAAAGACGGCGTGGCTCGCTTTGTATGGGCTGTCTTTCGGCTGATGCTCATAATTGAACAAGATAACAGTCTCTCCGACTTCAGCATCTTGCATGCTGACACGGCATGGTGTTCCGGGGTTGGTTTCTACGACTTGGCGGCATGCTTGTTGGCTAGCCAGCTCCGCGTCAGTGAGGTCGAAGAGATGCGCAAAGTCCCCGCCTCGCAGTGGTTTGATGTGAAAGTCCATGATGTCTTAACTCCTTTTGATATGGTTGAATTTACCAAGGGCATTGAGATTGGAGCGACCCGTTTCATGCGCGTTCAACATGGATTGGGCGTTTACACTCCGAGGCTCTGAATCTCGGCTCTCCGATTGTCCATCAGGCCGGAACTTCATCCTGAGACAATTCCGAGAAGCTCGATACGTATCGCAAGTCACTAAACAGCGACGCTAGAAATGATACGGCAAATGCCAGTACGACAAAAAGCAGGCCCGCTAGTGGTCCCCAGGAGCCGGCCATTAGCCCACCTGTCAGCGCTCCAATGGGACGAACTCCGTAAATTGTAGTCTGAATAACGGCATTGACGCGCCCTAGGCGCGCGGCGGGCGTTACAAGCTGGCGAACCGAGTTTTGGGTCACAAGCCACATCGATGGCCCGAAACCAAGCAGGAAGGTGCAAGCGTAGAAAAGTACAGGCGCACCGCCAGCAGGGATCATGGCCATCCCAAAGGCTGCAATAGCGCTGCTGCCAGGCCCAAAAAGCAGAATGATGTTTGGCGCGATCCGATCCGCGAAGTTTCTCATGACCCAGGTCCCGACAATTGATGCCAACCCAAAGGCGGAAAGGCCGATCCCGAAGACCCCTGCATCCATGATGTAGACTTGCCGGATCGTCGGAACCAAGACGGCAAGCAAAGCGGCAAACGCCAAATTCCAGAAGATCGCACACAGCGAGATCGGCAACAAAAGGCGGTGACGCAGGACAAATACGCCCCCTTCTGCGATTTGTCGAAAAACCGGCGAACGGAAAGGCGGTTGCATGTCAACCCGTGGGATCGTGCTGGTGAACCCGAACGCAATCAACGACGCACTTGCAGCGACAGCGACGATGAAAACGGGCGGAACGTTTGTAAAGTAAACGCCAATCAAAAGCGGCACAAAAAACGACGCGAAAGCCCGTGGCACCTCGATGGCCGCGTTGGCCCGCGACAGACCTTCCCGCGGCGAAATCTTGGGCAGGATAGAAAGTGCGGAGAGAACAAATAGAACGACGCCAAAGCCAGCAAATACCACAGATGCACCGAACAGGAGGATGCTCTCGACCAGTATGGAGACAAGTGCCGAGATAAACCCCACAAGGGACACAAGACATGCGGCAATCGTGAGGTTTCGCTGTTGAACGTTATCAACCAAAATTCCCAACGGGATAGATCCAACGAGATGGGCCAATGATTGACACGCTACGAGGACGCCGATCACCTCAGGTGAGGCGTCGAACACCAGTGCCGCGATCAACGGAACCGAGACCAACGCAACCTGATCAGACAGATGCACGCCATAGGCAGCACCGGTAAGGCGAGAAACTGTTTGCATATCTGCGGCTCCATTGACGACCTCTTTGACCTGATTTAGCCGCGCCAAATCGCGTCAGACGACCCGTTTCGTGCGCATATGCTATAGGGCGCAATGTCCGAGTTGGATGCCGGGCGTAGAAGGTCAGGCTCTCTTCAGGCCGTAGCTTAAAGAAAATGAAGTTGTTGGGCTGGCGGGTGGCGTTTCCGTTTTTTGGAACGCTCGAAGAGCGGCTACAGGTTAAGCTCAAGAGTACGAAGTTCCTTCGGTATTTCGCGGGTTTAGGTGCTTTAGAGCACTCCACTTTGCCCAGACCAAACCTCAAAAGCCGGGACACCATTAGCCTCTTGCTATGAACTATAGTTCATAGCGTAGCGAAGGGTGGTCAAGAATGGAGGATTCTATGGATTGCCCCACATCTTCGGTCTTTTGCACCCTTTCGCAGCCCGAGTTGAGAAAAAGGAAAGCGGAGGTCCGTGAAGGCCTGACACCGCATCTGACTGCGTCACGTTATTCGTGTGGCGTGTCCCAGGTGACTTTTGCAAAGCCTGCAGTTACGCATGCGAAGCTTAGGCATCTGATAGAACTCGAGCAGGCTTGCTGCCCCTTCTTCAGCTTCGATATTGAGGAAACAGACAGAGAGTTGATGCTGATCATTTCAGGGCCGGAGGGCAGCGAGAGTTTTGTTCACGATCTCTTTTCGCATGACCAAGATGCCGGGTACGGGTGGGCAGGCTGAACCTCATGGTCAGATCGTCTTGAGCGTTCTGATGCCATACGACAATCACACGCCTTTGTAGATGGCTGCTGTCCGGGGCAGTCTGCTGGCGATCAATAACCTAGCGCTCAGGAGGCGAGTATGCGCATTTCAGAAGTCGCCAAGAAAACAGGGCTAACAGTCTCTACGATCCGCTACTACGAAAAGCGCTCAGTTACTCGCCTTCCAAAAAGGAACGGTCGAGAACGTGTCTACTCTGAAGACGACCTTCGTCGCCTGCGATTTGTGCAGAAAGCGCCCTTGCTTGGTATGCCACTGCGTGACATTGCAGAAATTCTACAGAAGCAGTGGAGCAAAGGTGAGATGGCACCTGTGCTCTCTCGTCATCGCCGAAAAATACAGTCACAGATCGAAGCTTTCAAACGTATGGAAAATGCACTCGCTCAACTTGAGACGTGTACATGTAGCGGTGTGCTCGATTGTGAATTGGCGAACAGTGATGGTTGAAGGTTTTGGTCTCCTCGCTGTCTGCATGATGGTGGTGTTTTATGCTTTTGAGGGCAGAGCGGCGATTTTCACTCTCGCATTCGCGGGAGCCTGTCTTTGCGCCGCGACATATGCGTTCATGATTGGGTCTTATCCTTTCATGATTGCAGAAGGTATCTGGGCAATAGTTGCAGTTCGAAAATGGATTCTACTTCCGTCGACTGAAACTTGATGAGCGGACATTTGGGCAAGCCGCAGCATTGGTCAAAATGGGCTCTTCGGGAGCCTTAGCTGCGCCCTGCATGAGCGTCTCAGGGCAGCCCTTTGCGGACATTGGATCAGCGGAGGCGAGATGGGAAGATGCGGACTTTGCTGTCGTTCGTCGAGGCGCTTCCGAAGTCCGCTTTTCGATCCACCGGCAACCTGAGCTACAATCATGCTTCTTCACTCTGGAGTGCGGCATCTCGGGTCGCAGGCCGCATGTAAAGACCATCCAGGAGACCATCGGATGCGACACTCAGGCCATATTCGATCAAGCCGTTCTCAAACTGTACGTCGAACACATCGAAACCGTGATCATCGACATGGCGGAATGAGATTTGTTGCACTGCGCCCAGCCGCTCCAACTCGTCCATCAGCAAAGAGCACTGGTCGCGTACAACCTGAGCCAGCGTTGGCGTCATGGCAGCATAGTCGGGCGTTCCGGCCCGGTGTTGGGCAATGATGCCACGCAGCATATTGTGACTATCGGGCGCAGCAGCGGTGCGTGCGGCACGCGCCTTGAGCGCTGCTTCTGCGTCGGCAAAGCCTGTTTCATCCGTACGCGTGGCTGGCAGTTCCAGTCCGTCTTGATGAATGGTTAGCCCGGCGATCACAGCGTCGTGGTCTCGGTCGAAGACAACCTGAGCGGCAACGGCTTTGAGGAAAAACTTGTCGAGAGCCTCGGCAAACATCTGAACCCGCATCTGGCCGGACATGCGCAGATAAATCTTGGCATCTGTAACTGTGATCTGAGCGACGGCATCGTCCGAGAGCCTATAATACCCGACATACTCGGTCAGTTGTTCGGGATCACTTTCAACCTCAACGCGCGGACGCATCTGTTCGTAGCGTTTCCATGCGACATCATGTGTTGGGGTGTTGGTCATCTGCATCTCCTTAGCCAGTGTCACAAGATCGGCGACTGTCAAAATTTCTCCGCGCGCAGTTTTTTCCCGCAACGCCATGACCAGACTAAGGCTGCTATCAAGGCGTTTGCGGTGATCGGTCAAACGGGCTTGCTGCAATGCCAACATGGCATCCGTGGCGCTGTCATGGCCCGATAACAATTCAGCGATCCGCGCAAGGTTGAAGCCCATCGCTTTGAAGGTCAGGACTTCGTTTAAGCGGCTGATTTCGCGCGCGCCGTAAAGCCGCCAGTTCTTCGCCGTACGCTGCGGAGACAGCAACCCATGATCCTCATAGACCCGCAGTGCCCGAACCGTGATCCCGATTTCACGGGCGCATTCGGCGGCGGTCATGCGCGGCGTGGTGTCGTTCATATCTGTTGCTCCATTCCTCTCGAGTCGAAGCTCTAAGCTATGACGCAGGGTTCGGCTCAAGAGAAAAAATGACTGAAGAGTTCCGACACCATCCCAGTGAGTTTCGCCTTATCCAACACTCCTTCATCGTATACAGCTGGTCGCTCTGGGCTCTCCTGCATTTCGCCGCCCTGTCGACACGCATCGGCTTTCAGTATTGCCTATCGCATCGCGCTCGGACGACAACAGGGCGGACAAGTCAACTAATCGCTGCGGCTGCGCTATTGGTTGCTGCTGGCCAACGTGATCTAAACAACACCCACTGGACCCGACGCCACGCTAGAGTCCGATCACACCTAACATGCCCTGCTCAGCCGACTTGACTTCAACCTTTTGGCAGCAGCGAAACCGCAGCATGAACCCTGTCTGGGTCATTGTAGAATGGATCCGTGCCAGCAGGCTGAAAGATGACTTCTCTGTCGGCTACGCCTTTCGGATTTGTCGCAACTCTCCAGTACTCTTCAGCTATCAGTTCCGGATCGAACGGCCCATCCTTTTCAACGATGCCGCAGATCGCCAAGACCGCGACATGCACCCCTTTGGGTGAAAGGTCCTTGAACAAGGATATCGCCAAGTTACGAAGCGCAGCCTTGCCCAAAGCCAAGGACGTCCATTCAGGAAAAGGCTCAAGCGAGAGCCCGCCGCCGGTAAACAGGATTGCGCCCCGCCCGCGTTCAATCATGCTTGGAGCGACGATCGAAGCAGCTCGATGCGCTCCGAGAACGTTTACTTCAAATTCAGTTGCGATCTGATCCGTGGCAATGTCCAAAGGCTTGCCTGGACGGAGCACTGCCGCATTGTAGATCAGCACATCGCACGCGCCCATCTCGCCGATGAGTGAACCCATCGCGCCTGACAACTCCAGCGCATTGCCGGCGTTCGCCGCCGCCCAATAGGCATCGACACCGATAGCCCTGAGATCAGCAACCAGCGTTTCGAGGTTTGAGACACTTCGAGAGATTAAGCCAACGCGGTATCCCGCTTTGCCAAACCTCTTTGCGACGGCTTGGCTTACCCCTTCGCCTGCCCCGACAATGACGCAGTTTTTCCTCGTTTGCCCCGTCACGCGCCGGCTCTCCTTTCCCGTTCAGAAGCCACAGCGCTCTAGGTTCCCCACGCTGGATTGGCCAGTTCAACCATCGTGAACGGCACTTCTGTTTGCTTGAACAAAAGGCTTCTCAAAGCGCGTTTCAGACCAGATCCGTTGAGACCATCTGTGTTCATTGAGCTAAGACGCATTTGAGACAGCGGCACGTGCGGCACGTCCGGCAGCTTCCAGATATACCGGATCGCGGTGCACCAGCACCGTAGAAAACGCACCATCCATCAACAGCACAATGTGTCTCGCCAGTTCTTCCGGATCAGCTTTGCCGAAAGCGCTGAACACCTCTGTCATCCAGGCCTCAAACCTCTTCTTGTGTGCAGCGCCAACCTTCATCGCTGGGTGCCCGGGCATGTTAGTGAGTTCGGCGGCTGTTCGAAGAAACCCACAGCCCTTCCACTTGGGATGGCGCGCCGACTGCGCCAGCTTGATGAAGATCGCTTCGATCTTTTCGTCCAGCTCCCCCTCAGCCTCATCGAACCACGTCTTGTAGAGCGCGATGTTAGGCTGGTCACGAGACTCTAGGTAACCAGCAATCAAATCATCCTTGCTATCAAAGTGATAGTAGACGGTCATCTTTGTCACACCGGCCTTCTCGGCGATGGCGTCAATGCTCACTGCGCGAATACCCTCGCTATAGAACAGGCGGTTTGCGGCATCTAGGATGCGTGACTTTGCGGTGTGTTTCTTAGCAGCCATGACCAACTATACTGTACAGTAAGTATACGTCAATTCTGCACCTGCTTATGGTCCCCTAAAACCCAATGGAGGGCGTGATGTCAGACCTGGTGATAGTGGAAAAACGAGACAGCATCGCGTTGCTGACGTTGAACAGACCCGAGAAGCTCAATGCGTTGAACTATGCCACCAATGACAGGTTGTTGGCTCTGCTTGATGAAATCGAAGCCGACACTGCAACCCGGGCTGTTGTCTTAACGGGAACGGGGGATCGCGCCTTCTCCGCTGGGGGTGACATCCATGAGTTTAATGAGAGCGTGAAGCAAGGTGTCGACATCGCGACACGTGATTTTTGCCGACGCGGCCAAACCATGACCGCTCGGCTTGAGAGCTTTCCAAAACCGATCATCGCTGCGGTCAATGGCATTGCTTTTGGCGGTGGATGCGAGATCACCGAAGCTGTCCATTTGGCCGTTGCAAGTGAGAAGGCGGTGTTTGCAAAACCTGAGATCAACATCGGTATTCCTCCGACCTTTGGTGGTACACAGAGATTGCCACGCCTTGCAGGACGGAAGCGGGCGCTTGAGTTACTTCTTACGGGTGACACGTTTTCTGCAGAGCGCGCCTACGAGCTTGGACTGGTCAACAAGGTCGTCGCGCATGACGAGTTGCTGCCGGCAGCGTTTGAACTTGGTGAGCGCATCCTCCGACACTCTTCACTGGCTGCAGCACGCATCATCACTGCTGTAACCCGAGGGATCAACACCACCATGGACGAAGGGTTGCGGATCGAGCGAGAGCAATTTGCTCGCATGGCCGGAACGCAAGACGCGCAGGAAGGCTTGGATGCCTGGATTGCGCGGCGCATGCCGAACTATTCGGGGGTATGAAATGAGCAGCAACTACACCAGCTTTTCCAAAGACACTTGGGACCAGTTTAAGGCAGATCAGCGCCCCGGCCCCATTCATATGTTGAACTTGATTAGACTTCGTGAGACTGCGGACTATCCAGATAGGCGATCCTGCTCAGGTCTGGAAGCGTACAAGACATACAGCGACTTAAGTGCGCCGGTGTTTCAGCGGCTTGGCGGACGAATTGTCTGGCGCGGCGGCCATAAGCTTACAATGATTGGACCCGAAGATGAGGCTTGGGATATCGCTTTTGTGGCCAAGTACCCGAGTGTTGAAGCATTCATGGCGATGGTAAAGAACCCAGCCTATCGAGACGCGATGCGACATAGACAGGCGGGCGTATGTGACAGTCGGCTCGTGCGTTTCTTTGCAAGCGAAACCGGTGAACGCTTCCTCGCCTAAGCATCTCGGTTTGGGCTCACTGCTGACATCCGCCGCGTTCAGCTCCAAGGTCACGGCACAGCCCGAAGCGGACGTTTACCGTGCACAATAGAACCGCTTGGGCTATGGTGCACTTTGATGCAAAATTCGCCGTTTGGCCTACCTGACTGGCTATCTAAGAAACTCCCAGGAAGCATCACGACAGTCGAAATATGAGAAACGATAACAAGCCAGAAATACAGCATGTCGTGCCCAAAAAGGCCTTACTATTAAACTTTGCTTTCAAGGGAAAAAACGGGTCCTCCTACCACGTCTACTTGTTTGACCGATTGAAAGGCGGGGTTGTTTCAACCCAACCCAGCGTTAACAACGTCATGGGACAGCGAAATTTCTATTCAGTTCAGTTAGATGAATTTGTTTACACTGCCGAACATGGCCTGACGGCACTTGAAGACAAGGCTTCACCAGTCATCAAGAAAATCGTCTCGGCTGGATCATTGGCGTCGATGTCAGATGAAGATCGTCGAACACTGAGCACCTTCGTTGCCGGACAATGGCTACGCGCCCCAAAAAGTACGAGATAGTCAAAGTGCTATGTGGAAAGCGATCGCTGAGAAAGGTAAGCGTTTAGCTCCAGATGCCGCAAACCTCGAGCAAGTAGAAGCATATGCCTCGGACACCGCCGTAAAATACTCTTCTATTAAGCTGTTGGGCGACGCCGCTGCCGAACTAGCGGGGATGGTCTATTCTTACAGATGGTTGCTTTTTCGAGCCACAAAAAACCAGAGTTTTTGGATTTCAGATTGTCCTGTGGTCATGCACAGTCACGAAGACTTTGGTCCTTACGGCACCCTAGGTTTTGGTGTGCCTGGCGTTCAGATTACTATGCCGTTGAGTTCTGAGTATGTGCTATCAATTTGGCACCCTAAGATAGTGCGCGACAAACAAATCGAACTAGAAGAAGGTTCAAAGACCGCCCAGCACTTTAGGGCGTCGCGTACGCTGAGCCCCAACACTCGGTTACAAGTTCTTGACAGCAGGGTTGGTGAACTTGAAACGGCTCTTGTCGGCATACGCACTTTGCTAGCCAGCTTGGATAAAGGTGGCGCAATCCAAGCAAGCGAAGACAACATGGAACATTACAACTCGTTACAGTTTGATTGGTCGCTCAGATTTATAGCCAGCAAACAGAATGATTTTCACTTGGCCGAGAAAATGTTTGCCTCCGAGCCTGAACGAGGAGTGAAGTTCAGAATGGACTAGTGCGCGAAACTTTGCAAAGCCCGCTTTCTGCGCTTCGCTGACATCGGTGCAAACAGCAGTATCTGACACAATCGGCTCAGCTCAGTGTTTCGCCGCGAAATGTGCCAACATCGGTCCATTCAGAGCGAATGGCAGTGCACACGACGTCTCGCCACATGTTCAATGGCTTGACCAATCCTTGCGGTGTCTGGTTTCGCGCCGCCACAAGGCGCGAAGGCGCTGCATCTGCATTGGGCAGCTCTGAGCCCTTTATGACCAGCGGACAAAACCCAAGATCGCCGATCCGGCATAGAACACCTGCAATGCCAGAAACGCCCATTTGCGGTCAATGACAGCCCAACCGGAAAACAATGTGGCAGACGTCAATAAGAGTGCGAACGCCAAAATCTCATTTCCGGTATTCGATGCGATTAGAAGGGCATAGATGATCCCAAGCGCAGAGCCGAGCCACTCAAAAACTGTAATCCACACTCTCCGGTTCATCATCTCACCATCTGGCTTTGAGTTTCTTACGGTGATGCAATCTGGCTTAGCAGTCTGTTGAGCGCAACCGCGCAAGCGATGTCGGGTTTTTCCGACGACTTGAAAACTGGGCTCGCGAACTTCGCTATGGGGCGCATCAATGACGGTTTTTTCGGCTGCAACGCGGCACCAGGTTTCTTGCTCGTGCGTCGAGATCCTCGCGGCGTGCGCACACAGCACAAAATTGAGTGACTGAGTTGGGCTCGGTACCGAACAACATCGCATGAAGGCCCGACCTCCGCTTCGGACTGGCGAATGGCAGTACCGTTCGCCAAAGTGGCTCAGATATCGATGCGCTCCGCGATGCTCAGGGCATCCTCCAGTTCAACGCCAAGGTATCGCACCGTGTTGTCGACCTTGGTGTGCCCGACCAAAAGTTGCACT
>ERZ1740067.138-NODE-138-length-59394-cov-7.511856_pt1 | contig 59394 bp, 47 predicted proteins | sample MGYA00581736_ERZ1740067 | MGnify/ENA primary metagenome ERZ1740067 (study PRJEB43018, sample SAMN04849236) | marine metagenome | isolation source: floating plastic debris | place: Pacific Ocean | collected 2008-08-27 | study: EMG produced TPA metagenomics assembly... | reverse complement strand
ACTAATCTACCGCTGTCACCCGCTTCAAATCCAACACATCAGACAATTTGCGAATATGGGCAAAGGTTTGGTTGAGGTGCGCATGGTCACGAATATCAATCCCTAAGTCAATCTCAGCAATCTGACCAGGATGTGTCTTCACACCCGCCTTGTGCACGTTGATTCGAAGATCCGATAGCCGCGTCAGAATATCTTTCATCACGCCAACTCGGTCAATCACCTCAATTTTCAGCTGAACGGGATAGGTATCTGGCTGTCCAGCAGTCGCACCGGCCTCATTCCAACGCAGGGGAATTAATCGCTCACCCGGAATATTTTCTACATTTGGGCAGCCCTGCTTGTGGACTGCAATGCCTCGGCCTCCGGTCGAAACGACACCCAGAATGGACTCGCCCGGAATGGGATGACAGCAGCCTGCAATATAGTGCAGCAGCCCCTCAAGTCCAGCAATTGGCGCATGGCCACCACTTTGTCTATTGACTGGTGGCTTGATATCAGGCAGCTCATCTTCCAGGGTCGCGGGTGCTTCCGCTTCTTCAATGGGCTGCGCCTCTTTCACCGCTTCTTGCAGACGATTGACGACCGCATTGAGCGTCACTTCCCCATGGCCTAAGCCCGCGAGCAAATCATCGACACAAGAGTAGTTACAGCGCTCGGCGGTCGCTTGAGCAGGGGCTGTTTTGAGCATCGCATCTAGCCCGCTTTTGCCCATCACTTTTTCAAGCATTTCATGGCCGCGATCGCGATTCTCATCTCGATGAAACTTCTTGTACCACTGGCGAATGCGATTGCGCGCCCCCGTGCTCACCACAAAGTTCATCCAGTCAAGACTAGGATGGGCATTCTTCTGGGTAATAATCTCGACAATGTCACCATTTTGTAGCTCCGTATTCAGCGGCACAATACGACCGCTCACCTTCGCCCCAGCGCAGTGGTTACCCACCTCAGTGTGAATGCGATAGGCAAAATCGACCGGCGTTGCCCCTCGAGTCAGCGGAACCACATCGCCATCTGGCGTAAAGGCATACACCTCTTCATCAAAGAGATTGTTTTTGACATCAGAAAGATATTCCTGAGCATCCTTAAACTCGTTTTGCCAGTCCAGAAGCTGACGTAGCCAGGTAAATTTCTCTTCGTCTTCACCGATGGCTGTATGGCTATTGCCAACTTCCTTGTACTTCCAGTGCGCTGCAATCCCGTACTCAGCCACGTGGTGCATCTCTACGGTCCGAATTTGAATCTCGATGGGCCGACCGTGGGGACCAATCACCACAGTGTGCAAAGACTGATAGCGGTTAGGCTTTGGCAGGCCGATATAGTCTTTGAATCTACCTGGAATCGGACGGTACAAATCATGGGCAACCGCAAGCGCTCGATAGCACTCATCCTTTGTATTTACAATCAGACGGACGGCGGCAATATCGTAAATCTCTTTGAATTCTTTCGCCTGCCGCTGCATTTTTTTGTGAATGCTGTACAGATGCTTGGGGCGACTGCTGACGTCTTCGCAATGGATACCGAGCTTGGCAATCCCTTCTTGCAAAACGCTGCTCACTTTCTGCAGGCGCTTCTCACGATCGGTGCGCTTTTCGACAATCAGCTTTTTCAGCGTGCTGTAGGCTTCAGGCTCCAAATACTTAAGGCAAAGATCTTCCAGTTCCCACTTAAAGCGACCTATCCCCAACCGGTTCGCCAAAGGTGCAAATATTTCTAGCGTTTCACTGGCAATGCGCACTTGCTTCTCAGGCCGCAGATGCTCGAGCGTACGCATGTTATGCAGCCGGTCGGCCAGCTTCACCACAATGACGCGAATATCTTTCGCCATTGCCAAAAACATGCGCCGAAAGTTTTCAGCCTGCTGCTCTGTCTTACTCTCAAAATTGAACTTAGATAGTTTGGTGACCCCCTCTACCAGGTGCCGAACCTCTGCGCCAAACAGAGTCTCAATTTCATCGGCGCTCACCTCTGTGTCTTCCACCACATCGTGCAAAAAGCCAGCGGCAACCATAGCGCTATCTCCACCCAGGCTACGCAGCAACCCCGCCACCGCCACTGGATGAGCAATATAAGGATCACCACTTGCTCTCATTTGTCCTTTATGCAGCTGATAGGCAAACTCAAACGCACGACAGAGCAGCTGATCCCCATCTTCTGGCAGGGTTGGTTTTCTCAGGGTTGGGCTGTCTTCGGCAGCAGATTCGAGTGCGGCAATAACGTCAGCGTCTCCTAGCTCAGCGTCTCCTAGCTCAGCAGTTTCTTGCCCAGCACCTTCTGACCTAGCCCTTTCTGGCCTAGTACCATGCGCAAGGAGGCAGGAAGATAGCCAGTCTGGAAGGGCACAATCTTGAGGGATGGCAAGGGCTGTAGCGGTCATGGCTGCACTCTCTTTACGATGAAATGTGGATTAAGCAGAAGGGATCAGCGGTGGAAAAACGGATAGACATAAACAGAACTAAACGCAAGGCTTAAGCCGTAAACATCGACATCAATAACCAGCATCTCAGGACTGAATTGCAAAGATAGTTAAAGTAAAAATTCACTCTGAGGAGACAAAAATCACACTTAAATGGGATTAATGTCCAATAAATCTGCTAAGAAACGAAGCCTCAAAGTTCCGTAAATACCGAAACACACCTCCTCACTGCACTTGGCAGGCAAAAGTCAAAAAATATTAGGGGCTTTGGACCAAGAGACACCCTCAATAATCGTTACCAGTCAGCTGTTGAGCGGGTCTTGAATTATCTTCCTCCAAAGGAAGCAGCCCGCAGATAAACTACTACAGAGTTTAATCTTTAAAGTGAGGAACAGGGCCCGATGTGGGATCGCACTATGCGTTTCCTGTCGGGCACTTCAAAGCTTTTGAGAGTCCAAAAAATATCAAAAACTTTGACCAGTTCTCTCTTGCTCTTACCTTAGGTTGGAGCAAGAGCCGTCTGTGTAGCCTTGTATACAAGATCTATGCATTCAATCATAAACAAAACTGTCCGCCTTGAACGAATAAATATTAGGAAATCATTAAGGCGTTCGATCTAACATGGCATGTTCCCAGCAATCTCCGGCCAACGCTGTGAGAGAAAATTATGGAATTAGGCAAACAGCTATCGTCATTCGAGACAACGCTTACAACGCTTCAATCAGCACTGAGCCACTCAGCACTGAGCGATGTAGACATACCTGAACCCTCACAGCTCAGTGCCTCACAACCTGTCCCAACGCCTGTTCCACCATCTGATCCATCGCTCACTGCTGAGCAGATTGCTCAGCAGGCCACACAGCTTTCTGCACAGTTTCAAAAGATCATGACGGCGCTTAGCGACACCCAGCTCAATGCCAAGGCAGAACAGCAGATCGGCACCTACCAAACCGAAGCCCACAGAAGACTAAGGTTGATAGGTATAGAGGCCATGCGGCTAAAAACAGCTAGGCAGCCGACTAGCATTTCACGCGGGCGATCGCAGCTACACACACACCTCAATCAGCTCCAGCAATTTGTACAGGCCATGCGGGCTACCATTGCTGACCCAGAGGGGTAAGCATTTGCCCTCATCTGCCCAAGCTTTCAACTAGGCGAACTTTCAACTGGCCAAACTTTTACTCGAACAGCACCGCTTTTAACTATTCGGTGTAAGCTAATCGCTAACTTAAGCTGATAAGCGAGCTGATCGCTTGTCAAACTTGTTGCCTTATCTTTTATTGCCCTGTCAAAGCGGCATCAGCGTGTGCACTGCCCCAAAGAACCTACGAGCGAACTAACCTCGACTCAGCTAACCGAAGGCTTGGACGTAAAATGCTGTCCCAGCTGTAGCGGCAACTGGATCCCAAAGTTCAACTATCAGCATTGGCAGGCTCTGAACGCAGGGCTAGAAGCCATTCCAGAGCCTGTGCTGCCGCTGACCCTAGAAACGGACTATCAGGCCGCACCGTTGGATGGCCGCGCCGGTCTATGTCCAGAATGTGGCACCTACTTAAAGCGATCGCGCATTAACCTCAAAAGCACAGCTTTCTATGTGGAGCGCTGCCCCATCTGCGAAGGAATGTGGTGCGATCGTGGCGAATGGGAGGTCTTTGAAGCCCTCGGGCTGCATATTCAAATCCCCATTGTGTTCCATCCAGACTGGCAGGCCAGCGTCCGAGAAATGGAGCACGTCGAACGACAGCGCCTGGCCGTCATTGACAAGCTCGGCCCAGAGATTGCCAGCCGTATCTTTGAACTGAGCGATCTCATAGAAGGCCATCCCCACGGAGACTTTGCCGTCGCCTACCTAATGAGAAAATTCGACAAATAGTTTATCTATATATTGAGTAAAAGATATTTAGATACGAGATCTGCCAAACAATTTTTTCTGCTAGACAACATTTACGGACAAACAGCGCCTGCAACCATGAGCGACCCTTCCCGGCCTTCTGAGAGCACCTCGATAGAAACAACAGCATCGTCCACCTCTCTGTTAGCGGTCAAAAACTTTCGGGTGTCTTATCCAGGTCCGCTCACGTGGGCAGTCGATGACGTTTCGCTGTCATTGCAACCAGGTGAAAAGCTAGGACTGGTGGGCGAATCGGGCTGTGGCAAAAGTACGCTGGGGCGAGCCGCCATGCGACTGTTACCCAAGGGTTCGCGCATAGAGGGCCAAGCCACGTTCGAAGGCCGCTCAATTGTTGATTTTTCGCCCGCAGAGCTGCGCAAGTTTCGGGGCGAGGCGGTCTCGCTGGTGTTCCAAGACCCCATGACGCGGCTAGATCCGCTAATGACCATCGGCGATCATTGCCTGGAGACGCTGCTAGCCCATCGACCCGAGCTAGATAGCAAAAAGGCCAAGGAAATTGCCATCGCCACTCTAGAATCAGTCAATATTCCTGCCGAGCGCTGGCGACAGTATCCACACGAGTTTAGTGGCGGCATGCGGCAAAGGGTGGCGATCGCCCTTGCGCTCGTCCTCGACCCTAAGCTGATCGTGGCCGACGAACCCACCACCAGCCTAGATGTCACCGTATCTGCGCAGATTCTCGATATGCTCACCGAGCTCTGCGCCGAGCGAAATATGGGCCTAATTTTGATCTCCCATGATTTGGCCCTGGTCAGTGAGTATTGCGATCGCATCGCCGTCATGTACAAAGGCAGTCTCGTCGAATTCGGCTCAACCCAAGACGTCTTCTACAATCCTCAGCACGAATACACCCAAAGCCTGCTCGCCGCTGCACATCAGCTCCAGTCTGCAGGCGCGCAACATTCTACAGATGAGCAATCCGAAAACGCGCCCATTCTAAAGCTGGAGAACATCACCAAGCACTACACCTTAGAACAAAGTTTCTTGAACAAGCTATTTCGTCAAGAACCACCAGAACCGATTAAAGCGGTCGATGGCGTTTCACTTGATCTTTATCCTGGCGAAATTCTAGGACTCGTCGGCGAATCGGGCTGCGGCAAAAGCACCCTATCGCGAACGCTGCTGCGCATCGTAGAACCCACCTCCGGCAAAATCACTTTCCAGGGCGGCGACTTCACCTACCTCTCTCGCTCAGACTTACAGGCCAAACGGCGAGATATTCAAATGATCTTCCAAGATCCGCACGCTTGCCTCAACCCCATGATGACCATCGGGCGAGGCGTTGCCGATCCGCTCTTAATCCACGGACTGGCTACCGCAGCGGAAGCAAAAACAAAAGTAGAAGCCATGCTTGAGCGGGTAGGACTGTCCCCGGTTGAGGATTACTACCATCGGTATCCAGGTGACATTTCGGGAGGTCAGCAACAAAGGGTTGCGATCGCCCGCGCGCTGATCACTAGGCCCAAGCTTGTGGTGTGCGATGAGCCAGTGAGTATGCTCGATGCCAGCGTACAGGCTCAGGTGTTAGAGCTCATGCTGGATCTCAAAGATGAGCTGGAGCTAACCTATCTCTTTATTACGCATGATCTTTGGGTGGCGAAGTATTTGTGCGATCGCATCGCTGTCATGAACGGCGGCAAGATCGTTGAAATTGGCCCCACCGAGCAAATTTTCCATGCCCCTGCCCACTCATACACAAAGACACTACTAAAAGCTGCCCCTCTACTTGCTAAGACAGAGCAAAGCTAAGGACATAGTTAAAACAGTGGCGATAGCCAACACGATTCAAACCAACACAGTTTAAGCAGATAACAGCCAAACTAAAGAGCCCCTTGCAGAAGAGCACGTATGGGGTGAGCTATCCGAACTGCTGCCATAGCCAGTAAATTACTGCCACAGCAATCACAACGCGTATCACAATGCTGAAGGCCGAGTACCCCAACTTTGCACGACGACGTTCTACCGCGAAGGGCAGAAATCTCACGACACGGCTCCAAGGATTAAATCCAAACTGATAAGTGGCTTCAGCTGTTGTCAGCTGCAAGACAAAGACAGGAATGAAGAGCTGCCGCATTTCAAACAGCACAGCTTCCTGCACGGCAGCAGCCGGAATAATCCAATCGCCACATTCAACCCGGTCGTCAAAAACCTTAAACCACCCGCGACGTGACTTCACCCAGGCCGCACCACGGCGCGGCGAGCCATTCTCTCTATCGGTGGCTTTTGCCTGGCACTTGTATCTCAATTCACTCATTTACGGAAATCACACCAAAGAGGAGATCGCTCTCAGCTTTTGACCTTGTTACGATACAAAAAGACAAAATAACCGTATCAAAACGCTATTAGGCAAGAGAGCAGCGTATGCCAATTAAAGAGAAAAAGCTACCTCAAAAAAAGGCAAATTGGGCATTTTTAATCCTCAGCGCGGTGCTGCTAATCAGCACTTTCTTACCGCAGTCCTTTGGTCAAGCAGAAAATAAAGTCCCCTACAGTACCTTTATTAGTCAGGTAGAAGCGCATCAGGTTAGCAGCGCATCTGTGGGTGAAAAAGCCATCCGTTACCAACTGGAAGGTGACGGTGCGATGTATTCCACCAATCCAGTCTTTGACCTGAATTTGCCAACAATGCTGCAAGAAAATGGCGTTGAGTTTTCAGCGCAGCCCCAAGGGAATCAGTGGTTTAGCAACTTACTGAGCTGGGTTATTCCACCGCTGATTTTTGTGGGTATTTGGCGAATCTTTCTTATGCGCGGCCAAGGTGGTAGTGGCGGTGGCCTGTTTTCCATCGGGAAAAGTAAGGCCAAAGTCTACGTCGAAAACGAAGATACCAAAACAACGTTTGAAGATGTCGCAGGCGTAGACGAAGCTAAAACTGAACTCGTCGAAATCGTTGACTTTCTAAAAAATTCCAAACGGTTCACGGACCTCGGCGCACGTATTCCCAAGGGGGTGCTGCTCGTCGGGCCACCAGGAACCGGTAAAACGTTGCTGGCAAAGGCCGTTGCTGGCGAGGCAGGTGTTCCTTTCTTCAGCATCTCTGGCTCCGAGTTTATTGAAATGTTTGTTGGCGTTGGATCTTCCCGCGTACGCGATCTTTTCGAGCAGGCAAAGAAGCAGGCGCCTTGCATCATCTTTATCGATGAGCTGGACGCTATTGGTAAATCCAGAGCCTCTGGCGGATTTTACGGCGGTAACGATGAGCGCGAGCAAACGCTGAACCAGCTACTGGCTGAGATGGATGGGTTTGGCGCAGACGAAAATACGATTATCGTACTCGCTGCGACAAACCGACCAGAGACGCTAGACCCGGCGCTTTTGCGACCCGGTCGATTTGATCGACAGGTACTGGTTGATCGACCAGATTTGAAAGGGCGAAAGGCGATTTTGCAAATTCACGCAGAGGAGGTGAAGCTGTCAGATGAGGTAGATTTGGATGCGATCGCAACTCGCACCCCTGGATTTGCAGGCGCAGATCTGGCCAACCTCGTCAATGAAGCCGCCCTACTTGCCGCCCGCAACCATCGCGAAGCCGTCGTACAAGCCGACTTTGCCGAAGCCATTGAGCGCGTCGTTGCGGGCCTCGAAAAACGCAGCCGCGTCCTCAACGACAAAGAAAAAGAAATCGTTGCTTACCACGAAGTTGGCCATGCCCTCGTTGGCGCTGCCATGCCCGGCTCCGACCAGGTCGAAAAAATATCCATCGTCCCCAGAGGCATGGCCGCCCTTGGATATACCTTGCAGCTCCCTACCGAAGACCGCTTCCTCCGCGACGAAACCGAACTCAAAGGCCAAATCGCGACTATGCTCGGCGGTCGCTCCGCTGAGGAAGTCGTCTTTGGATCCATCACCACAGGTGCAGCTAATGATCTGCAACGGGCCACAGACGTTGCTGAGCAAATGGTCACCAGCTATGGCATGAGTGAAGTGCTAGGCCCACTGGCCTACGATCGCAGCAAACAAAACAACTTCCTAGACAACGGCGCTACGCCCAACGCTCGCCGCCTCGTCAGCGACGAAACGGCCAAAGCCATCGATGAAGAAGTCAAGAGCATCGTCGAGGCCGCCCACCAGCGAGCACTGAGCATTCTCAAAAACAACCGCGAGCTGCTAGAGAAAATCTCACAGCGGCTTTTGGAAGAAGAGGTGATAGAAGGCAACGCTCTCAGGGAAATGCTGGCAGAAGTACAGCTTGCAGGCACAGATATGCCATCGAGCACTCGGCAGCACGTTGTGGAAATTGGCCAAACTTAAATCAATCAGCACAACTTCAATAACAGTCATCAAATCAGTGGGTAAGCGTCGCCAACTTTAATAACGCTTACCCACTGATTTTTTCGTTGAGCCGATCCGTTAAAATATTGGCTAGGCCTAATATCGCATCACCGTATTAGCTGCAAAAACGCTCTACGCTCGATGGTGAGAAGGCCGACCCAGATACATCAGTAGACGTACAACTACCAGCCACGGACGCTTAACCTATGGGCATCGAACGAGCACTCCGTCGCAAAAAAAATTCCACAAGCGCGCTTGCATCACAACCTCGGCACAATCGCAGCAAGCTCTCCCTCAAAACAGGCCCTTACAAATCAACAGCCATTGTGAAAAGTACGCTGTCCGTCCTGATGTGGACCACCTTGCTTTCACTCACTACACTCCTGGCAAGCTTGGCTTACATCCGCTATCAGCAGCAGTTTCTCACCCCATCTGTTGCCCTTGTGTTGGGCGGTGCACCTGAGCGAGAACGCTTCGCTGCCCAATTTGCCAAAACTCATCCCACCGTAGAAATTTGGGTTTCCTCTGGCAGCAACCCAGAATACGCCCAATGGGTCTTTGATGAAGCCCGCGTTCCTGTAGAGCAGTGGCACTTGGACTACCGCGCCGTTGATACCGTTACTAACTTCACGACCCTAGTCGATGAGCTAGAAACCAGAAACGTCGGAGAGATATACCTCATCACCTCCGACTATCACATGCGACGAGCCAGCGTCATTGCTCAAATTGTACTCGGCAGCCGTGGCATCAACTTCAAGCCGATTGCCATTCCTACCGAGCAATCTCCCGAACGCCCAGAAACGATGCTGAGGGAGGTCAGAGATGGTGCCAGGTCAATTCTTTGGGTCGTTACTGGCAAAACCGGCTCTGAATGGAAAGCATTGCTCAAAGACAAGTCATAGATAGGAAACTGTAATGGCATCAGCGACCCAACACTCTCCCTATACCCAGGCTCAAATTCAAGTATGGCTCCGTGGCCTGCTCACAATCGCTTGGGCCGATGGCCACTTTGATGATGAAGAAAAAAACATCATCAAATCCATGGTGGAGTCTGAGTTTGCCCCCAATATGGACTTCGAGCCATTAGAACCCATCGCACCTCAGGTCCTTGCAGACGAACTCCGCTTAAACAGCGCTGCCGCCCAAAACTTCCTCCGCATGGCTGTCATGGTAGCCATTTCCGACGGCATTTACTCCGAAGCCGAAAATGCACAAATCATTGCCTTCGCCAACGTTCTAAATCTTGACTCTGCTATTCTCGAGTCCCTGCAGTCCACACTCCAAAAGCTCAGCGACGCCAGTACGGATTCGGCCAGCGCAACGGTGCCAGAGCATTCTGAAACGGCTACTACATCCAGCACTAATCCCATCAATGCCATCGGTGACAAACTGAGCCACGCCGAACCGCTCAAACCTGTCCGCAACTGGCTGGATCAACTCAGCGTAGAAGATCCTCGCCTTGCGCGCTTCGTCTGCAAGCTTGTTCCCTCCCAGTGTCCCTTCGAGCGGGATGTCAAAATCTTTGGCAGTAAAGTGATCCACATTCCACCCATGTGCAAAATTAACCCCCTGTACGAACAGCTGGTAGGCTTACGGTTTAGGGCACTCAGCTACCTCGCAGATGACGTCGGTGAAGATGTAATGCCCTACCTGTAAAACCGACGGTTAAAGCTCACGGCACACTATGGACTCACTCACCGCAGATATTCTGGTTGTCGGAGGCGGTACTGGAGGGACAGCGGCAGCCATTCAAGCGGCCAGACGGGGACGAGCAAATGGCACAAGCGTCATCCTAGTATCAGAATTACCGTGGCTAGGCGGAATGCTGACTTCTGCGGGCGTTTCCGCACCAGATGGGAACGAGCTTGAGGCGTTTCAAACTGGCATTTGGGGCGAGTTTTTAAAAGAACTGAGCCGTCGGCATCCTGAAGGGCTCAACCAAGGCTGGGTCAGTTTCTTTACCTACAATCCGGCAGTGGGCGCAGCGGTGTTTGCCGATTGGGTTGCACAGCTACCGAATTTACAGTGGATTTCTGGGGAGCGACCGCGAGAGGTTCTGCGGCAGGGCGATCGCATCACAGGCGTCCGATTTGATCACATCACCATAAACGCCACCCTTACCCTTGACGGCACAGAACTCGGTGATCTGCTCGCCTTGGGCAACGTACCCCATCGCTGGGGGTGGGAAACACGCGATCGCTGGGATGAACCCAGTGCCCCCGTATCTTTACGAGACCCAACTGACCCACTACACAAAATCACGCAGCAATATCCAATACAGTCGCCGACTTGGGTCGTGCTTATGCAAGATTTTGGCGAGGACACAGCGCCCAAAATTGACCCACCGTCTGCGGATTTCACGATCAGTAACGTTGAAGGCAGTAGCTTTGAAGGCGCTTGGGCAAAATACGGCGACGAAGACACATCCGCCGGAGAAATGTGTCTCAACTACGGTCGACTGCCCGGCAATCTATTAATGATTAATTGGCCTCACAAAGGTAACGACTACGGCATTGGGCTCCATCGGTTGATCGAATCCGATGCGGCCAGAGCGCAATACGGCAAAGAAGCCCAGCAGCACTCTCAGGCATTTGCCCACTACATTCAAACGCAGCTGGGGAACCGGTACGGCCTAGCCTCTGAGATTTTCCCAAAGACAGCGAGTTCACTAGGCGGTGCCTTTGCGCTAATGCCCTATTACCGAGAGAGTCGGCGACTCATTGGCATGAAAACCATCAGTGAACAAGATGTTTTACCAGCTCATGACTCATCGGAGAACAAAGAGAAATCAGCAGTGAGGACAGCAGCGCTACCGCTCAATGAACAAGGCGAAATGGAAGCGATCGCCTTCGGCAACTATGCCAACGATCACCACTATCCTGGCTTTGAAATGCCCCTGGCTCCCAAATCTGTCCGTTGGGGTGGACGCTGGACCGGCACCCCTTTTACCATTCCTTTTGGCGCACTTATTCCTGAAACGGTAGATGGGCTCCTTGTCTGTGAAAAAAATATTTCAGTCTCACATATAGCCAACGGTGCCACCCGCCTACAGCCTGCAGTTCTCGGCATTGGACAAGCCGCCGGCATGGCAGCCGCGCTGTGTGTAGAAAAAACCTGCGAGCCCAGAACCTTGAGGCAAAATCATATCCCTCTGCTCCAACACGCCCTGCTCACAGACCCCACCGCGCCCACAGCTGTAGTGCCCCTATTTAACCTGCCCCCTACCCATCCTCACTGGCTATCTATCCAGCAGCAATACCTTGCCCATCCCCAGAACTACCCACTCAGCGGCCACCACACCTTCCACCAGAAAGAGCAAGTCCAGCCTATTCTCGGAACAATCCGCGAAAAAAAATTACAGCCTCCCGCCAACGCACGCAAGCCATCTCAAAAATCTCAGCCAATTTCTATAAAGGGAATATTTAGCAGGGATGAAGACAACATCTACCAACTTCATCAAACTACGGTCGCAAACCTCCCTAAAAGCATCAGCTTAGTGACGATTAGATCGGAAATCACGGAAGCTTTTTCAACCCTCCAGACTAATCAGCCAGTACATGTTCTAGGTACATGGAACTCTGCCGGTAAATGGCTACTTTGCTGCGCTCTAGAGACTCTTTAGCTAAGTCAAGTCTTCACATATATCTTCCTGACTTCACAGGGAGCCAATGTAACACTGAATAACGACTTGGAAATCACTTAGCAATCATGCTGACTTCTTCTCACTATCTACTCGGCGGCTTCTTAGCCGCTTTTTGCACTATAGGAGGGTTACTACACCCATCAAGCTCAGCAACTTCCAACTTGCCACAGGCACACTTCGAAGCGTCTACCCTCAAAAGTTTCGATATTTCTTATCGGGGCAGCGGTCGCTCGAGCAATCAACCTATGCCAAAGAAGAATATCTACACCAGCTTTTATGACGGAAAAACCGTGATTTCTCATCGCGGCAGCGGTCGCATCCGTCCATCCTCTATATAGCTTCCATATATTGGATAGCCCTTGTAGCACTCATAGAGATGCAGGTTCTTCGATGCAGGTTTTCCATAGAGATTTAGCTTCTATGGACTTTTCCTCTCGAACTTTTACTAGCAATGGGCTACCTAACTCTTCTATCTTTAGGCTTTATCAACTCACTTTATTTAACTAGCCCTCTTTACGTAGAGTAAATTTGGCCACATGGGCAAAGGCTAATCAGCCGCTTGAAAATGTGGAACGTGTTTACTAACGAACGTATACCAAGGGGTGTAGAATATGTGCTAAGTGAAGGCCCTTTGAAGTCGGACACTTGCCCATGTAATTTTTTATACCTGCAGATAAATATTTCACAGTAAAGAAGGTGTTACCTTCCAGCTGTTTTTTGTGCATTCTATATGTTAAGCATTTTCGCTTAATTGAGTTTTTGATGACCAGCAACACCGACTTAGTTAAAAAGCTAGACCCTAGCGCAATTGATGAAATCATGATGTACCTGGCATTTAGCGCCATGTGTACAGGGGGACATCGCCACGGTGCCTTTTTGGATGCCGCCGCCACTGCTGCTAAATGTGCCATCTATACAACTTATGTAGAGCAGGGCAAAAATCTGCGGATGACCGGCCATCTTCATCACATTGAACCCAAGCGAGTGAAGGTCATTGTCGAAGAGATGCAGGGCGCCCTCACTGAGGGTCGCATCTTAAAGATGCTGGGATCTCAAGAGCCCGGCTACTTAATTCAGCTTCCCTATGTGTGGCTACAGCACTACCCCTGGGAGTCTGGTAATTACCGGGTACCGGGAACCAGTCTCAGCACAGCCGAAAAGAGACAAGTAGAAGAGCGACTCAAAGCCGCTGACTTGCCGGAGCCTCTCCCTGATGCACAGCTGCTCAACGGCTTTCAGTTTATGGAGCTCATTGAGTTCCTGCATTCTCGCTCTCAAGAGAATTTGCCGAAAGGCCGTCGGATGGCGCTTAGCGATGCGCTCGCCGAACACATCCGGCGGCGACTGATTTATGCAGGAACGGTTGCGCGGATAGATTCACCCATCGGTGGTATGCCATTCTATGCGCTCACCCGCGCATCTTACTCGCCAGTCGGAGAAGAAGAAAGAACTTACACCATGATGGAGGATACCGCACGGTATTTTCGCCTGATGCGTGAATGGGCAGACACTAAGCCCGGAACGCGTCGCATCCTTGAAGAACTCAACATCCCCATTGAAAAGCGCGAAGCGGCCTTCGATGAACTCGACCAGCTCATTAGCCAGTGGGCCAACAGGTATCATAACGACAAAGGTCATCCTACCGTCGTACAAATGGCGATGGGAGACAGTGACTCGCCACACTAAAGCTTTGGTTAAGGCTTAGATTACAGAAGTAGAAAATGAAAGCTCTGGAAGTTATTGCTGGTTCCAGAGCTTTATTTTTTAAGATGTGGATTTTCATTGCGACTTTTAATCGCAGTGATTCTATAGCGTTTCTCACTTGGCTTAGGTACAGCGGCCAGGCTACAAGCCTTACGTGCCGACAGATAAAGTGAGCAACGGTCTTGTGTACTTTGCGTCACCTCCGGGCGTTATGCATCCGGGGACCTCTATCAGCTACCGCTTGAAACTGCCTGCCTTAGCTTTTTCAAAAGTAGGGAGTTGAACAGCAGACATAGAACCGATTTTCTTTTGAGTACGCAGTGGGTTGACTGTGGGTGCAACTTCAGATGATTCACGGCTATCGAACGCAGGCAAATACTCGTTTGCATCGCTGTTATCAGCGGGGAAGGCTGATGAACGAACCGCTTGTGTGAGCGACTTTTCTAGCAGTGGTTTGCCCCAGGGAGAAGGCTCAGTAAAGTCGACTTCAGCAGTGGGTTTCCGTCCCTCAGCAACTGTGCAAGGGTCAATAACAACGGCCCTACTATTGGATTCTTTCTGTTCTAGCGCTTGGATCAGCGGTTCTTTTTCCGATGATTGTTCATCTTGTTGCTCATCAAAAGACTCATCCAAAGAAACGTCATTACGCTGCCAGTTCAGCCTAGGGGCTGATGAACTCGCTTCAGTCTTTTCAAGAACTTCGGTCTTTTCTGTGACTTCTGTTTCTTCTGTGAGTCCTTTCTCTATTACTTCTTCCGCCAACTGTTTTCCCACTGGGGCATCTGCAACAGCGTCAGTATTCTTTTCAGGCATACTCTCTGAGTGCTTTTCCCCAGCAGATCCAGTCACATCCTTTTCAGTGCTTTCTATATCTTCCACAAGATGAGGTGTTGCCGCTTTAGTAGAATTCTCAATCACACGCTCCATGTCCTGCCAAAGCTTGTCTTCAGCAACATCAGGAGCCAACGATGACTGTGACGTAGTGGATGAGTCGCGATGCAGCTCTGAAGAGATGGGGGAGATAGAGTCAGATTCTATTGCTGGTTTAGGTATGCTTGCATTACGAATCAAGCTTTCCAAATGAGGGTCAATTCCTTCAAACGGTGAGGTGAGCGCACTGGCCCAAGGCATAATCTGCTGGGCTCTTGGCATAGTGACGCCGCCAGCAACAGGGTGAGGGGTAGAAAAAGGTGTGGGCTTTGCTGGGTGAAAAGGTCGCTGACCTCTGTCATCTGGCACAGCAGCGCTAGCTGAACGAGCAGTCACCGTTAAAGATTTTTCGAGCGCTGCTTTGAACTGAAGCGTGTAGCGTTGCTGACGATGCAAACGCGATCGCAAGTCTCGAATCGTTGTTTCTGCTTGTGCCCTAGCTTGAGCTTCTTCAGCATGTTTCTGAGCGCTCACCGCACAGTCATGCTCAAGCTGGCCTACCCGCTCTTGTGCGTTGTTCAGTTCAGACTGAAGCGTTTCATTCATCAGCTGCTGACGCTGTAGCGCCTGCTCAGCAGTTTCTAGTTGAGCAACAAGCTGAGCGACTTGCTGCTGCGCATTCTGAGAAACCTGCTGGGCATTAAGCTGCTCAGCAGAAAGCTGCCCAGCCAGTTTTTCTTTTTCTACGCGAGACTGTTTGCTGGCTTCTTGCAACAGCCGCTTGGAGTCATCTAAAGCCGTCTCTAGCTGAGAAACCCGTGAGAGTAATGCATCATTGCACTCGTTTAAGTCATGAATGAGCATTAACAATTCGCTTTCACGAGCACTATCAATATCGGAGGCAAGACCAGCCGTTAGCACCTCAGATGTTGGCTTTACAGCTGCCGACTTTACATCAACCGTACCCGGGAGATGAGCTGTTTCCCAGGATTCTCCCACAGACGGGGCGTCCAAATTTGTCGGCAGCGCGTCCGTTTCTGGCACGTCTACACTTTGGGGCAAGTTTTCTTTAGGAGAATTAGACTCTGCTCTGGGAGCAATATCATCTTCGGGCTGCTGAGCTGACTCAATCGTCATTGGCTGTTCGCTACCTGCTAGGGGCTTATTGACGCCGTCTATCCTACTACCTCGTGCGTTTTTATTGTCAGCATGGGGGACCGGTTTGGATGACTGATTTTCGCTCATAGCTGAATAAGTAACGAATAGGTAATGAGAGATGATGAATTAAGTTTCCTAATTTAGTAGCACAGAAAGTCAAATAAAAGTTGACATATATGAAAACTTCTGAAATTTACGTATAAACAACTACAAAACCTTTCTATTACAGGCGCTGAGGCGCCAAGTTTCTGTCATACTGCGTAACATTTTCAACCCTTTAGAACAGCTAAATACGCAAATTATCGCCCTCTTTCAAATTATCTATTTCTCTCTTTCAAGCGGCGAAAGAATCATCGAACCTCAGCTTTGCTAGTCAGCACTTCCGAGAGCAAATCTTGATGCATTAGCGCCTGATCTACGCGGGCACTCACCTGATCAGGCGTCAGTCCATCTCCATTGGCATAAAACTCTAGCCATGCCTTACAGAGGCTATTAGAATCTGATGGCAAAGCAGGTAGAAGTGTCGGCGTCGGCGATAGATCCCAACCAGGCAAACTTAGGGATTGGGCCAAGGCATCTACCTTAGGGTCATAGCTGATTGCGAAGCTACGGCACCCCTGTGCAGCAGACATCACTAGGGCGTGAAACCTCATACCAATCGTCATTTCAACGCCTCGAAATAACCCTTTCAGCGCTTGAGGTTGAGTGAGGGGGTAAATGTGATGCGGACCTGTAAGATAGCCAGCAATAAACTCTGCGATCGCTAAATCTTTGACCGGCTGAAACGGCACGAGCAGTAGACACGCGTTCGTAGACTGCTGAAAGCTATTGAGCGCGATCGCAATTGTTTTCAAGCGCTCTTCTGTGAGGTGCTTGTGCGGCCGCAGCGCCACGGCTACGCGGGGGGCGGGCAGCTCCCATAGCCCTTGAACGGGCTCAGACGCGAGCGCCCACACCGGATCAGGAGCCAGTAAGCAAGGGCGATGCCACTGCGCCAGTAAGGCAGCAGAATTGCGATCGCGCACACTTACCTGTTGACACTTTGCCAATGCCCACCGGGTTAACCACCGGCTCGACTTTTTGTTCAAAGGGCCAATGCCTTGGCTCCACGCAATCGTTTTTAGCCCCATTAGCTGAGCTAACAGCATCAGGCCCGCGTAGTACACCGGGTTGAGTGCGCTGCTTGCGTCCTGCATCAGGCTGCCACCGCCCCAAATAAAGGCATCCGTCTGCCGCAAGGCCTTGAACACCGCACCGATCGACTTGCGCGGCACTGCTTCTTTGACTTTGTGCAGTTCGCGAGTTTGCGCAGGATCGCCTGAGAGAACCACAGGCGTGACATGCTCAGGCAGCATCTGCAGAAGCGACGCTAAGAGCGCTTCATCGCCGCCATTGCCCATCCCGTAGTAGCCACATAACACCGCTCGCATAGTTTTCTTGCCGTTTTGTGAACGGATACTGTCAGGTCTTTAGAATACTTAGGTCTTTAGAATACAGAATTACATAAGGATGCGATGAATCTATGCACGCGCTCTCAGTTCCCACATGGATAGTTCATATCTCCAGCGTTATCGAATGGATTGCGGCGATTTGGTTTATTTGGCAGTACGCCGAAGTCAGCGGCTACGGTGCCTGGCGAACCATGTCTTTTGCAATGCTGCCGGCCCTAGTGAGCGCAATGTGCGCCTGCACCTGGCACTTTTTTGACAATACTATGGGGCTCTATTGGCTAGTCACCGTTCAAGCCGCAATGACAGTTGTTGGCAACTGCACCGTCTGCGCATCAGCATGGTGGATCTGGAGAAAATCATAAATGGGAAGAAACCCAGAGGTAAAAAATGACCAAAGAATCGCTGTTTGCGCTCTCCCTATTTCCCTATTTAGGCTTTCTCTGGTTTATGACCAAAAGTCAACAAACACCGCGGCTTGCGCTGATCGGATTTTATGTGCTGCTTGTGTTTGTGGTCGTCACGATTCCGGCCGGAATATATGCTAAGCAAGCCTACAGCGCCGAGCTGGCAAACGTAGATTGGCTGCACGGTAGCGCTGAGTCTTTTCTGTCGCTATCAAATATTTTAGTGGTGCTAGGGTTTCGCCAAGCTGTGAAACAAATGAAAGCAGCTCAGGACTGATGCAAAATTAATCGATTACCGTCTGGGTCGTAGGCGTAGAGTTCTCTGCCGTGGGAAGCGTGGATGATATCGCCAGGTGGAGGATAGCCGAGGTTGGTGAGGTGAGCAATCATAGCGTCTAGATCATCCACTTCTACACAAAGACTCATCGATCCACTAGAAGTTTGTGAGAATTCCTCAGCATGAGTCGCACTGGGCTCAAAGATAGCCAGCTTCAAACCTGCGAGGCGAAATTCACAGTAACTCGATGTGCTCACAGTGGGCTCTACAGAGAAGCATGCTTTGTAGAAAGCCATTTGCTTCTCGACCTGATGGCTAGACAAAGCAACAAACACTTCGCGAAAGGATTCGATTTTAGAAGCAGTCATATCACTCTCTACTAGGTAGATGCGATTTTCTCTTCAATCGCTTTTCCCCAAGCTTTCACCAGTGCCGTTTTACTGTTTCTCACAGCGTTGCTCACAGCTAAACGTGCCGTCACATATTAGCTATTCGCATTCTAACTATAGGTTAATGTAGCCTGTTAAAAATCGCGCTACCTTGATGCGACAGTCGTTCAGTCATTCTCGGGAGAGTCACTATGGTTGCTACACCCACTCGGCCAGAATCTGATCAGTCTATTGCTGATTGGCTAGGCGATGAGGCCGATAATTTGCTTAGCTATCAAGCCAAGATCGACAAAAGTCAGCTGCATTTGCCAGGACCTGACTGGGTGGAGCGAATTTTTGCGCAGAGCGATCGCACCCCTCAAGTCCTCCGCAGCTTACAGCAGCTCTACAGCACAGGCCGACTCGCAAACACAGGCTATCTCTCTATTCTCCCGGTTGACCAGGGTATAGAACACTCCGGCGCAGCCTCTTTTGCGCCTAACCCTATCTATTTCGATCCAGAGAACATCATTAAGTTGGCGATCGCAGGTGGCTGTAACGCAGTCGCGACCACCCTTGGCGTATTGGGAATGACGTCTCGTAAATACGCTCACAAAATCCCCTTCATCCTCAAGCTCAACCACAACGAGCTGCTGAGCTATCCCAAGGAATACGACCAGACCATGTACGCCTCAGTCAATCAGGCATGGAATCTGGGCGCAGTAGCGGTGGGTGCAACCATTTACTTTGGCTCCCAGGAATCGACTCGGCAAATCCAAGAAGTCGGCAAGGCATTCGCTCGCGCCCATGAACTAGGAATGGCCACTATCCTGTGGTGCTATTTGCGCAACGATGTCTTCAAGCAAGACAAAGACTATCACCTCGCTGCCGATTTAACGGGGCAAGCCAACCATATTGGCGTCACGATCGAAGCCGACATTATCAAACAAAAGCTACCGGAGACCAACGGCGGATACAAAGCCGTATCCGATGCAATTGGCAAAGCCTATGGCAGAACAAACGAGACGGTATACACAGCTCTCTCCAGCGATCATCCCATCGACCTCACTCGCTATCAGGTACTCAATTGTTACGCAGGCAGGGCAGGGCTCATCAACTCCGGCGGTTCGTCAGGAGAGAATGATTTTGCCCAAGCCATTCGCACGGCCGTCATCAACAAACGAGCCGGTGGCTGCGGGCTCATCTCCGGAAGAAAGACATTTCAAAGAGACTTTAAGGAAGGCATAAAACTGTTCCATCTTATCCAAGATGTTTATCTTTCTGACGACGTCACTGTCGCATAGCTCTCCAATGACTGAAGTGAAAACAATCAACCTTCGACATCACTAACAAGCTTATCGAGCGCTGTTTGCATTTCACCTTTCACTCGGTGAAAACACATATCCACATAGTCACTATCTCGCAAAGCCCGTGCGCCTGTGCGCTCAAAGTATATAGGCGAGCAAATGCGCGTATGAATCTTGAGCGGAAGCGGGATATGTGGCAGTGGTCCAGCCGCTACGCCCCAGGGCAGTCCTAGGTAAATAGGAAACGTTTCTGGATCGATGCCTAGCACCCATGGCATGCCCATTTCGTGCAGCGCTTTCATCTTCGGATAGATATCGGCTAGCACCCAAAAAGTTGCGTGAGCACCGTATGAAATCATCGGCACAATTGGGACACCTTTCTTGATTGCGAGCTTAATAAAGCCCCTTCGATTGTGAAAATAGATTTTATGACGCTGATTATAGGGGCGAAACACATCTTGAGCCCCCCCTGGATAAACCACAATGCTGGCGCTTTGGTTAAGCGCCGCGATGCCCATTTTAGGATGGGCCTGCACCGCACCCATACGGGTCGCAACACGAGCTACCGACGGCAACACCTTCCACACCTTAGGACTCATCAGCCCATACAACGGCCTTTGGGTACCAAAGTGCCGACACCAGTCGTACAGCAGCATGTGCATATCAGGTGCAGGTAACCCACCATTGTGAGAGCCGACAAACATCACTGGCACATCGGCCGGAATATTCTCCCAGCCATCGCTGCTAACCCGATAATAAACGTCATAAAACCACTGCATCAGAGGCATCATGGCCGCCAAAACGCTAGGGTCACGATCAGCGAGCGACCAGCCATCTAATCGCTGCGACTGATGAGTCGTCTGATTAAAAACGTCACTGGCACGCTGAAGGGCAGGCATCAGTGCAAACAGGGTTGAGAAAGAAGGAAACGTCATACAAATCAATTGAGTAGACCTATCTTAAAACCTGATAGTCCACTGCCCATGACACATATGTTCTGGTGTTCTGGAATGACATCGTATGGATGACGCGCAGCAGATAATCTCTACGCACCCGAAATTGTACGAACATCGAAACACCTGACTGCTTGGGCACCCTGAGATTACGCTCGTCTACTCATAAGGCAACTGTGCTTTAAAATTTTATGCATCGCCTTCTCCAGCGCCAACTAAAACGACACTTAGAAGAATTAGGGACCTCTCCAGAAACAATTCCTGAGGGCTGGGAGAACTTCTTAGATGCAGTCAGCAAGGCTTACGAACAAGCAGACACCGATCGCTTTAGGCTAGAGCACATCATTCAGCAAAACGCTAAAGAACTACTAGCACTCAATTCACAAATGCGAGCCGCGATCCCAGACACATTTTTGCGTCTGGATAGACAAGGCATGATTTTGGACTACAAACCAGGCAAAAATCAAAGGCCTTATCTATCAGCAGAAACCGTGACCGGGAAGCCGCTCAGCAGATTTTTGCCGGAGAATGTCAGCTCTAAATTTTTGGATGCGATCGCAAAACTAGACCACAGCGACCTAGACGAAACCAGCATTTTCCACAAGTTGGCTGATGCTGCCAATGACGACTGCTTCTACGAAGTACGCATTCTTCCCTTTTTAGACGAGCAGATTGTGGCCATTGCGCGAGATATTAGCGAACGAAAAAAAGCTGAAACTGCCCTACACCGTTCTCAGCTAAAGCTAAGAGAAAAAACCTACAGACTTTCTTCCACGCTCGCGGATCTGAAGGATACTCAAGCACAGCTCGTACAAACAGAGAAAATGTCTGGACTAGGGCAGTTAGTCGCAGGCATTGCCCACGAAATAAACAATCCCATTAACTTTGTCAGCGGTAATATTGGCCACATTCAAGGCTATATAGAAGAAATCGTAGACTTGCTCGAGTTGTACGCAGACTACTACCCTACGCCTTCCCCAGAGATTCAAGAGAGAGTAGAAGAAATTGATCTTGATTTCTTATTAGAAGACTTGGAGAAAACCCAGAGTTCCATGAAACTGGGCGTCAATCGGATTAAGGAGATTGTTCTATCGCTGCGAGTATTCTCTCGTCTAGACGAAGCCGAGATGAAAGAAATCAATATTCACGAGGGTATCGAAAGCACCCTGCTGATTTTGAACCATCGATTCAAAGAAACAGAAACGCTCGCTAAAGTAGAGCTCACGAAGCTTTACGGTGATTTACCTCCTATCGAATGCTATGCCGGACAGCTCAACCAGGTTTTCATGAATGTGCTGGCCAATGCCTTAGACGCGCTTGATGAAACGCGCAGTCTTTCTAACGACAAAACACCCACCATTGAGATTGTGACCGAATGCCTACCGAATAACTATGTTGCGATTCGCATCGGCAACAACGGACCCAATATTCCCTACAGCATTCGCGATCGCTTATTCGATCCCTTTTTCACCACTAAACCCGTCGGCACTGGCACCGGGCTTGGGCTCTCTATCAGCTATCAAATCGTAACCGACGGACACGGTGGCCGTATGCGCTGCTATTCGCTCCCTGGGCAAAACACTGAATTTTGTATTGAAATTCCGATTCGGCAGGCCTGAGAAAGAAGATATGGCAAACGTACGGGTGAATATCGCCAAAGGCGAGGCTACGCCTTGGCCTTGCATTACGCCCGTTTGCGCGCTACTTAGCCCTAAGAAGTCAACGGTTTCAGAGAGCAATAAATTAGTGAGCTAAGTGGCCAACGCTATAGTGCCATTAACGCGTTGTGGCAGTATATTTACTGTAAGCGCTGGCGATCACAGTGTGATCAAAGTTCCAGTAGCGCTGTGCACTACCTACATTTTTTCGCTCATATCTCCATTGCATGCAGCCCTATGGCGATACATGCGGTGCTTTAGCCATCGGGCTTTTCGGCACGTTTTTCGATGGCACATGAGCCCTATTGTTCTTCGGTACATCGTCATTTAGGTTGCTAACCAATGATGAAGAAAAAGCACGTCTACCTTTTGCTGCTATGTCTCGTGTTGACGGGTAATGCTGTCTACGCACAATCCCCCGCACCGGACAGCACCGATGGTCCTGGCAGCGTAAGCGATATAGATAGAGCACCTTCAGCGACAGAAACCCTTGCCGAAGCCAATCTGCTCTCCCAGCGAGCAGCTGCGCTCTATCAGCAAGGCGAATATGCCCAAGCTGTTCCACTCATGGAACAGGTCCTGGCAATTGAAGAAAGTGTCTATGGCGCAAGTCACCCAGAGGTCGCAAACACACTGAGTAACTTGGCATTACTGCACCAAGAGCAGGGGCGCAACAACGCAGCTCAACCCTTCGCAGAAAGAGCGCTCACCATACGACTCGACGTGCTTGGCGACACCCATCCCGATACGGCATACAGCTTGGATAGCCTCGCCGGCATCTATAAAGACCTGAGCTATTACGAATCGGCCCAGCAGCTGTACGAACAGGCGATCGCAATCTACGAAATCGCCTATGAAAGGAATGCCCATGCCAACTACTTAGGCATTGCCACCAGCCTGAATAACCTTGCTGGACTGTACAAACTACAAGGAAACTACGTCACAGCAAGAGCGCTTTACGAACGCACGCTGAGCATATATGAACACACCCTTAGCCCAGCTCATCTCAGTATCGCCACAGGGCTGAACAATCTTGCAGATTTGGACCGCTTAGAAGGAGACTATGAAACCGCCCTAACTCGCTACGAAAGCGCATTAGCTATTCGGGAAGCGCAGCTCGCCCCTCAACATCCCAGCATCGCCAACAGTTTAAATAATTTGGCAGCACTCTATCAAACACAAGGAGACTTTGCTCGGGCGCAGCCGCTCTATGAAAGAGCCCTAGAACTTCGCAAAGCAGCCTTTGGAAACCAACACCCAGATGTCGCTGCTAGCCTCAACAATTTGGCAGAGCTGCACCGAATCCAGGAAGAATATGGCATCGCACTGAGATTACATGAGCAGGCATACGACATTTGGCAGGTAACTCGACCCAACAGACATCCAGACATCGCCACCAGCCTAAACAACACAGCAGAGGTATACCGAGCACTTGAACAGTACTCTAAAGCGCTAGAACTCCATGAGAAATCACTGTCCATTCGCGAGAGTGTCTTCGGTGACAATCACCCAGCAGTAGGAACGAGTTTGAACAATATTGCAGGTGTGTACCAGGATATGGGCGATTTAGAATCAGCCATCCTATTTTATAAACGGGCATTGGCAGCTATGCGCACTGCTTTGGGAGAAATGCATCCAGATGTCATCACAATCGCTGAAAACTTGGAAAGAATAGAGGATCAAATCCCGGAACACTAGCCATTGAGCTGGCGAATTTTGTTGAAATATTAAGTTTCAATACTGGGCTTTACTGGGCCTTTAAGTGGCCTGCTTTAAGTGGCTTGCCCTATAAACCTATAAAAGGAATGAAGGGTAATCCTTGAGCCTTTCTAAAAATATCTGAAGAATTTGACTTATGTGGGCATTTGGTAATCTGGAAACTTCAAAATCGATCTAGGGTAGTATACTGACCCATTTTAGAGACCGATGCAGGCATGGTACCTGCACACCACACATGAAGCTCGCTGCCCGAATTACAAGAGTCACTCCGTCAATGACATTAGCTATTTCGGCCAAGGCCAAGGCGATGAAAAAAGACGGGTTAGACGTCTGTAGCTTCAGTGCAGGGGAGCCCGATTTTGATACGCCGGGACACATATGCGCGGCAGCAAAAACAGCAATTGATGAGGGGAAAACGCGCTACGGGCCTGCCTCTGGAGAGCCCGCCCTCAAGGAAGCGATCGCCCAAAAACTCCTACAAGACAATCAGCTGACCTACGCCCCCAACAATATCATGGTGACCAACGGTGGGAAGCACTCACTGTATAACCTGATGATGGCGGTCATTGAGCCGGGCGATGAGGTCATTATCCCAGCACCGTACTGGGTAAGCTATCCCGAAATGGTAAAGCTAGCAGGTGGCACGCCCGTCATCGTGAACACAACCTCAGCATCCAATTACAAAATTACAGCAGACCAACTCCGAGAGGCCATCACGCTAAATACCCGTCTGTTTGTGCTCAATTCACCCTCAAATCCTACAGGGACAGTGTACTCACCTGCTGAGCTTGAAGCACTGGCGCAGGTAATTGTAGACGCTGATATTTGGGTGGTTGCCGACGAGATTTACGAAAAGATTTTGTACGACGGCACACAGCATGTCAGCATTGGCAGCCTGGGCGAGACGATATTTGAACGCACGATTGTGAGTAATGGCTTTGCAAAAGCCTATGCCATGACAGGTTGGCGGCTAGGCTACTTGGCTGCACCCGAGCCGATCATCAAAGCAGTCAACACATTGCAAAGCCACAGTACGTCCAACGTGTGCACATTTGCCCAGTATGGTGCGATCGCAGCGCTCACCGGTCCCACGGATAACCTGGAAATTATGCGAAAAGCCTTTGCTAAAAGACGCCTCGCTATCCTAGAGATGATTCACAATATCGACGGTCTCAGCTGCGTAAAACCGATGGGCGCGTTCTACATCCTGGTAGATATCTCCCAGGTAGGACTAGATTCGGTCACCTTTTGCCAGAAGCTACTCGAAGAAAAGCACGTCGCCACCATACCGGGCGTTGCTTTTGGTGCTGAGAGCACCCTCCGCATTTCCTACGCAACTGATCTAGACACGATAGAGCGTGGGATAGAGCGTCTTAATGGCTTCGTTAAAGCCTACACATAACCCACGCTCCAAGATTGGCAGAGTCCTCAAGCGACTGTCAGACCATCGATGGCTGCGCGCTTGCAATCGGCTTGCCGTCCTGCCGAGTCACTACGGCTAGCGCCTGTTTCAAGGCATCGGTTCTATTCGTCAAGAACCGATCAGCTGGCACGATATCAAGCAGACCCAGGCGAGTCAGGCGTTTATAGGTTTGGCCAGTGGCACCCACAATATACACAGCGCGATCGCCATCCACCGCTTCTTGAATCGCATTTTCTAAGGAAAGAGAAGTCGTCACACCCAAATGGGGCACCTCACTGATATCCAAAATAAATGCTTTGCAGTTTTGCACGGCCTCGCGCTGACGTGCGATCGCCTTTGCCACCCCAAAAATCATTGGCCCCTTGAGGCTAAAGAGCAAAATTTGATCGTCACCCTGATCGAGCAGAGCCTTTTCTTCTTCGGTCAAATCAATAGTGTCATCATCATCGGTAATCGCCGTCACACCCTTGTCTGCACGCAGCTGACTCAGCTTCTCGATAGTCAGCATATTAGCCACGAACACGCCAATACCTACCGCAATCACCAAATCCACAAACACCGTCAAAAAGATCACCCCATACATAATCGCTGCTGACTTCCGCGAGATGTAGTGCGCCCGCTTCAAGAAGCCCCAATCGATAATGTCGATACCCACCTTAATAATGATGCCTGCGAGCACCGCCAGCGGAATATGCTGCGTTAAACGGCTAGCCCCCAGTACAACGACCAGCAAAATAAAGGCGCGGATGAGTCCTGAAAGCGCTGTTTTACCACCAGCCTTAATGTTTACCACCGTACCCATGGTGGCCCCAGCCCCCGGCAAACCACCGAATAAGCCAGACATAATATTGGCGATCCCTTGACCGACCAGCTCTTTGTTAGAGTCGTGCTCTGTACGGGTCAAACTATCGGCCACAACCGATGTCAATAGAGCATCGATGCTACCGAGCATCCCAAGCACACCAGCATCTACCAGCATGATCTGCAGCTGGGAAGCTGAGAATGTAGGAACAGTCAGCTGCGGAATCCCCAAAGACACTTGACCAATTCGATCGATTGTTTCCACATTGGCAAACAGGGTCAGTGAGATTACCGTACCGACAATCATAGCCACCAGCTGAGGCGGCGCAAACTTGCGCAAGTTTTTAGGGAAGAAAAAGATAATGGCCACCGTTAGCAGCGCAAGTACCGTTTCACTCGGCTGAATGCTAGCTAGCAGAGAGGGAAGTGAGCGAACGGTGCCAATCACACCGCCGCTCGGGCTTGCCAGACCCAAAGTTGGACCAACCTGCAAAATGATTAAAATCAATCCGATGCCAGACATAAAGCCTGACACAACGTTGTAGGGCATGAGTGTGACGTATCGCCCCAGCTTCAACGCACCAATAATAATTTGAAAAATGCCCGCCATCATGACGACAGTAAAGGCCATCGCTAGCCCCGTCTCAGGACCTTCTGCAGCGACCAAGCTCGCAATCACACCGGTAATGACCACGGTCATAGGACCGGTAGGCTCAGAGATCAAGGTAGGCGTGCCACCAAAGAGTGCTGCGAAAAAACCAACGATGATTGCACCGTAGAGGCCTGATTCAGGATGAGTCGGATTGGCTGCATAGCCAAAAGCCAGTGCCATAGGCAATGCAATCACCGCCGCGGTTAGGCCACCAAACAAATCGCCACGGATATTCCTAAAGTGGATGCGATTGGTAATTTTATAAGCTCGGGACATAGATGAGAGAGCCTCTAGCAGAGCAACTTACTCTAGTCTCTCATCTTATTTACACTTAGTTACATAATCAGCTATACACAAATTGGATACCAGCCATTGGAGTAATCCTATGGAAATAATTAAGAAGAGGACGTCATATCTCACACATCATCACCGCAAACTGGTTCAACCGACCTTCAACAGACGTTGCCGTCGATTTATTGGGACAGACCTTAGTCAGGCAAATAGATGACGAAATTATCCGTAGCCAAATTGTAGAAACCGAGGCCTACGAATCGGGCGATCCTGCAATGTATGCCTACGAGCGTAAGACCGAGCGGAATGCGGTTGTCCATGGCCCTGCTGGATTTGCCTACGTCTATCGCATTTATCGGCAATACCACTGCTTTAACATCGTTACCGACCGTGACGGCTTTCCCAGTACTATTTTGATTCGCGCAGTGCACCTAGAAAAACTACCGAGCTGGCATAGCCCTAAAAAGAAACCCGACAAGCTAGAAAAGATCGCTGCCGGACCCGGAAAACTTTGCCGCGAGCTGAAAATAGACGAAAGCATGAAGGGCGTCGCAATTCACCCAAAGTCCCGACTCTGGATAGAAGCAACGCCCTACAAAAGAAAATTAGAAATTACTCAAACAACGCGTATTGGGCTCTCGAAAGGGACAGAGATTCCCTGGCGGTGGTATCTCACCCATTCGCCTGCGGTTTCTCGAAAGCGCCAATAACAAACAGCAAATGAAAAACTTAATAGCTGTTACTAAATTCAGCCCATAGTGTTCCTTCACCAGGGACAACTACAGTAACATCGGCGTCGCTCGCTACAGCTGGCTGAGTGGACTTAGCGGCCAAACTAGCGCGAACAACGGTGTAGCCCAAAACAAACATCACACCCGCAACAAGGACGCCTGCGATCGCCTTGTCTAGCCCAGTGGTCTGAGTCGAAGAGTTGTAAGTCATAGAGAAACGGATCCTTAAGTGCAATTGCTATATGCACTATCGTCCCAAAAAATTTTGGTATCCGTCGCTACCATTTATATTTCTTGACTAAAAATCATGTTCTAAAACAGAAATCTTAGTCACGGCTCTAGGAAACCCCTTAAAAGGGAATGCTTTGACACCCCTTATATTCCCCAAGGATCAGACTCTACTAAGGGTGCCGCTACTTGCTCAGATAAGGACATCGGCAGAGCCATCATGTGAGAAACCGCTCCGTGCGCCATACCAGCAATCAATCCTAACGTAGCGGGTAAGAGCAAGGAAGCTAAGTAATTCATAAATGACAAAGAATCATGCGACCCCTACACTGTCGCAATTCCCAAACGGTAAAAATGTAGTCATCTTTACCGTTTGAAACAAACAGACACATCAGAATGCGCCACCTGCATTTACTCAATGCAGGTGGCGCATTCTAAAATCACACATTGATAGAACAAACTTGAAAACTACTGTCCCGTAGGCATTAGCTTCCCGAGGTCACAGCGTCTGCCTTACGCTTGAACAAATCTGTTAGGAATGTAATCACCCGGCGCTTACGAAGCTTGATATTCGCATTCAACGACATCCCGGAGCGTAATCCCAACGGCTCACCATTAGCAATAAACTCCTGAGAATCTAGCTCTACTTCCGCAGGGAAACGGTAATAAGGGAACTGCTGATCGGGGGGTAGGGCATCTGTCGCAATGCTGGTGAGCGTTCCTTCCACATCACCAAACTCACTAAATGAGTAAGCGTCAATCCGCACATCAACCTTCTGCCCGATTTTCACAAATCCAATATCTGCGTTAGAGATAAAGACCCTTGCTACCAGAGCATCTTGAGGCACAATTTCCATAATCGGCTCAGTAGAATTAGCTACGTAACCTGGACGGTTCGCCGTCAGGTTAAACACCGTACCTTCAACCGGTGCAGTTAGCGCTTGGTATCTGATGCTTTGCTCTAACTGAGTTCTTTGGCTAGCCAGTTCAGCCAGCTGCCGCTCGTTTTCTAATATGCGCTGGGTAATCTGGCTGTCAATATCTGCAATCCGCTGATTGTTCACCGATATTCGATCTTGCAGGTTTTCAGTCGCCTCAAAGGAGGTTCGACCGACTTCTTCTTGCGCCTGAGAGATTTGGAAATTCAAGCGCTCAATCTCTTGTCTGAGTGTATTCACCTGAGCTTGCGCGTTGCTGACCTCCTGCTGCTGCTGCAAAAAGTTGAGCTCTGCAACCGCACCTTCTTCATTAAGGACTCTGAGGCGCTCTAGGATATCTTTGTTCGTCGCTAGCTCGCTCTCAGCATTGGCCAGCTGAATGCGCGTCTGACTCAACTGCTCTCTAAGCTGATCAGTTTGCAGACGGTTAATGCCCTGCTGTGCACCGAGTCTAGACTCGGCAGTTCGGTAGCGGTCAAGCTGCTCAGCATCAAGGCCAGAGGTATCACCACTAATTTGGGCGCGGAACAGCTCGTTGCTTTCAAGTAGCTCAGCGCGATCACGGCCCCGCTGAACCAAATCTGCCGTTACCCCTTCAGGGACTGGTCCGTCCGACGCCCCCGAAAGCTGACCACGGTAAAAATTATTCTCTGCATTCAGCCGAGCCGCAATTTCCTTATTGGCCTCAATCTGTGCTTCTGTCGAGGTTTCATCCAGAGTAGCAACGACTTGGCCTTTCTCAACCAGCTCGCCTTCCGTGACCAAGACCTCTTCAATAACACCACCCACAGGAGCCTGTACAACCTGTACAATCCCTTCGGGTTCCAGCTTTCCTTGGGCAGCAATGGTCTCTTCTACCTTTGCCAAGCAGGCCCAAGTTACAGACGCTGTGGTAACACCCATGAGGGCGATCGCAATACCCTTTGCCCAGCCCGGTGACTGCCGCAAAATTACTGGCTGATCAAAGCTCGGCGGTACAAAAGAGTCTACATCAGGTCCACTGCCATTCGGCGGCATCGCACCGTTGCCCGCAGAATCAATCGGGTTGACCTGTCGGCCATTGTCATGGCCATTGACTTGGGCTCCCACCTTAGCCGCCTGACCATTCATGCGGCCATTGCCATTCACTGAAGATTTATCAGAAGTACTTGTCATTGGTGGTTAGTCTCCCTGCTGCTCGTATAGGCAGAAATAGCGACCTTTGAGGGCCATGAGTTCATCGTGCGTACCTAGCTCCACAACAGAGCCTTTATCCATTACCAAAATGCGATCGGCATTGCGAATCGTGCTGAGTCGGTGCGTAATGAAGAACACCGTGCGGCCATCCGCCCAGCTTTTCAAGTTGTAGCAAACTTGGGCTTCTGTGTCGTAGTCAAGAGCGCTGGTAGCCTCATCCAAAATTAGCAGTCTTGGATTCTGCAAGACAGTGCGGGCGATCGCAATCCGCTGCCGCTGTCCACCCGAAAGCGAGGAGCCTCTTTCACCCACCCTGGAGTTATATCCTCCAGACAGATTCATAATGAATTCGTGGGCACCCGCAATCTTGGCGGCTTCAATGATACTCTCTGTGCTCGCTTGGGGATTGGTCAAGGCAATGTTGTCCTGAATACTGCCCTCAAACAGCAGAGAGTCCTGCGGCACAATACCCACCTGCTGGCGCAGAGAATACAGCTCAACCTTGCGGATATCATAGTTATCGATCAAAATTCGGCCCGACTCCGCGTTGTATAGGCGCGGCAGCAGCTTCATGAGCGTACTCTTACCCGAACCACTCTGACCGACAATGCCAATAAACTCACCGGCATGAAACTCCAGATTGACATTCACCAGCTGCAGAGGACCTGAAGGCGCAAAACGGAAAGACAAATCCTCGTACTTCACATTGCCCCGAATGTCAGGCATTGGGATCTGCGCTCGATCTTCTTCGAGCTGCTCTTGAGGATGGTCGATAATGTCGCTCAAACGCTCAAAGGACAGCGCAGTCTCTTGGAAATTTTGCCATAGCTGGGTCAGGCGCAATAGCGGCTGAGTCACATAGCCAGAAATAATCCTGAAGGCGATCAACCCACCCAAGGTCAGGTTGCCCTCTAGCACCAGGTAAGCGCCAACCCAAAGAACAAGCAGACCAGAAAGCTTATTCAAAAATCCACTGGCAGAGCCGGCAGTCGTCGACGTCAAGACCGTCTTAAAGCCATCACTGACATAGCGGGCATATTTCTCTTGCCACTTCCAGCGGGTTTTGAGCTCCATGTTCTGAGCCTTCACCGTCTGAATACCTGAGAGCGCTTCCACAAGGAAAGACTGCGTTTCCGCATTCCGCTCAGCCTTGGCCCGTAGCTGTCGTCGAACAATGGGCGAAACAAAGAAGGTCAGCGCCATAAATAGCGGAATAGTTGCTAACGACACCACCGTCAGCTTCACGCTGTAAATGAACATCACCAGGATATAGATCACCGAGAACAGCGCGTCCATTACTACAGTAAGCGCGGTTCCGGTCAGAAACTGACGAATGTTTTCCAGCTCATTAACTCGGCTAGAAAGTTCACCCACTGGACGACGATCGAAGTAACGCAGCGGTAAGCGCAAGAGGTGATCAATAATTTCCGCCCCCAGCGTCATATCGATCCGGTTAGTGGTATCCACAAACAGGTAAGTCCGCAAACTCGTCAGAATCGCTTCAAAGATAGCGATAACCACCAAAAAGATGCCCAGCACGTGCAGCGTATCTGGACTGTTTCGGCTGATGACTCGGTCGATAATCACCTGAACCATAAGCGGGTTAGCCAAGCCAAAGACCTGCACAAACAGCGAAGCCACCAGTACCAGACTCAGCGTCGTGCGGTACTTCTTCAGTGAAGGAATAAACCACCCCAAATCAAACTTTTGCTGCGGCGTTTGCTCAGTGGTCTCTACCAGCAAAATCTCGCCTTCAGGGCCCCAAATTTCGGCAAACGCCTGGGGAGAGTAGCGAATAACTTTATTTTCCTCTGGGACACCGATGACATATTCATCTGAGGAGGTTTCGTAAATAACGCCAAAACCGTCACGCCACTGAATTAAGCCCAACTTAGGGAGGCGGGCAATCGCACTGGCTGGGACCTTTGCCAGCTGAGGCTTAAGCCCGAGCAAATCAGCCACCGCACCACAAGCTGTCAACGACAGGTGACCCAGCCGCTCTTGCTGATTCAGCAGTACTCGCTGTACCACATCTCGCTTGAAAGGCATACCCAACTGCTGCGCAATCATGGCAAAGGCCGACAGCGCTGAGCCCACCTCACCACGCCCGCGAATCACCGGATACTTAATCGCCTTAGCACGAGCACTCCCTTCTTCAACGATATTGGAGTCGTACTGTAGGTCCGGCGCATAGGGAATATCAGCCGGAGGGAGTGTGTCAGAAACCGTTAGGCCATTTGAGCTCTGGCCGTTACCGTTAAGATCACTGTCCGCGACTGCACTGCCATTTTGCCCAGCGACATCCTGCACCGCCCCCGCAGACTGTGTTGCTAGCTGACGAATATCAATACCAATCAGGCGGGTATTTTTCTCCCCAGAAATGCGGCCATCCATCATTTCTGGCAGCAACCAGCTCCCTGCTGGATGGCTTGTAATGCTTTGCGAGCTCACAAACCACAACTTATTGGGATCGGGATTATCAATCGCAATGCGTCCAGCGCGGAGGGTCAGTGCCGTAGCATCTTCCTGAAGCTGCCGGGACGTTGACGCCAAATCAGTGACCGTACGGGCCTGAGTTTGAAAGTACTGGCTCACCAGGTCGAACACTTCCGACAGGTACACATAATTCGTGACAGCCTGGGCGAAGTCTTCGTTCGAGCTGATGAGTTGTCGTACGGTGCTAATGGGTACTGCGATCGCCTCGATTTCAGAGGAGGCAATCACCCCTTCACAAGGCACACCCCGGACCAAGCTAGCCAAGCCCAGCACGGCCTTAGGCTTAAGCAGATCCAGCGTCATAGGCGCTTTTTTGTAGGGGTCGTAACCCAGCAGCCGCCCGCGACCTTTCACAATCACCACCAGCTGGTGGGGCATTGATTCTCGGCGCAAAATAGGCTGGCCAATGTGATAGCGCAGCCGCTGGCTCGCACGCCCTAGCTGCTGCAAGGCAGGCTCTGGCAGCTGGTCAAAGGGAAAAATCTCCCCCAGGGTTTGGTCAAGCGAAACGTCAGTATAGGTCATAGCAAGTAGGGACTAAGCGCAGCACATCGAAAAAAGCCAATGGAGAACAATGCCATATTCAAGAGAGTTATTTAGCCAGAAACTAGGCAAGTTGTGCTAACGCAGATCAGTTTCGAATATCAAGTTTAAGAATCGGATATAGAGAAGATGTCTAAGTGAGAGAACACTGAATTTTTGGTTAGCTCACCGCCGGTGACGCTTCAGAGGACAAATCAGAGGGTAACGAGGTTGAGCTATTTGTTGAGCTATTTAATGGGGCCTCAGCAATGTTCCCACTCGGCATGCTCCCATCCGGGCTACTTTCACCTGAGGCTGCATCACTTGGGACTCCATCAGCGAGCAAGTCATTACTCGGCAGTTGATCACCTAGCGGTGCCGCATCACCACGGATTTCGTTAACCTTGGTCGCTTGCAGCTCTTGACGCAGCCAAGTCTGAAACTGCTCAGTGAGCAGCCGCTGACGCATTGCATCTGTAAACTGTGCTGGCTCAAACTGCTCTAAGCGGGCAATAACCAGCCACTCACCAATCTGAGTCGGTGCCCATAGCTGTCCCGGCTGGCTCACCGAGAGCATTCTTGCCAATACAGGATGGGGAACGTTCAGCTCTACTGGGCCAATAAAGCCGCCAGTCTTAGACTCTTGACCCTCGGAATACAGGCGCGCCAAATCGTTAAATGAAGCACCATCATCGTTGAGTCGAAAATAGATTTCTTGGGCCAAACTCGCATTCTTAGTTCTAATCAGCGAGTAGCACACCCGATCTAGCTGTGTTTTTCGCTGCAAGAAGTAAGATTCGATCTGGGCTCCCCAAGTTTCTTCCTGAAACACCCCAAGTTTGTATTCACGCACAGCCGCTTGGAGCATTCCCTGAGGTGATTGCCCCTGCTGCTTGCACCAAGCTTGACGCTGTTCCTCAGAAAACAGTCCACGCTTAGCGCAAAAGCTCTCCATCGCTTTGGATGGATCGCATTCTATTTGAGCAATCGCCGTGTCAATGACAAACTCTTGCACTAGCTGAGGCATCAAGCGATACTGCTTCAGCTTTTCGATCAGCTGTGATGCGTCCAGCATTTGCTGGCCGATTTGAAGAACTGCTGGCATACCCTGACTCTTTGTATCAAGCACTTTTTATTAATCCCAGAAGCACGCAACCATATCAAAATATATGTTTGCACAAACAAATAGATATACCCGTATTGATGAAGACATCCGCATGAAAGCTTTACCGTAACCTTAATAAGGAGCACGGTTGGAACTCAAATATTTATTTAGAACCTATATGTTTAGGTCTTAAGCATTCAAATCCCACAAAAATTAATCCTGACTAAAATTTTAGTAAAACATGCTAAAGCCTGTTAATTCGTAAACGAATCTATAAACTCCAGCAAAAATTGCCGAAGACTGCTACTGATCTTGCCGCCCTGTGCAGAAATACGCACACAAACTCAAGCTCTTATAACTAACCTCGACAATGCCTGCAAAGAGTCAAAAGCAATCCGCTGCTAGCAGGTATTTACTTAAAATCTACTAATAAACTTATCGATAGTGACGAATCTACTGTCAAATGAGTAGACAGCATACATAGACCAAGTATCTGTTAATTGCTACTTGGCCATTAAATCAGGATGAGGATTATCAGGATAGTGGGCTATCAGGACGGTGGATGATGACTTGCACATAGTCTTTTGCACCTTGTCTTTTGCACCTTGTAAGTATATCTTCGCAGAGAAATCATGCTCTCAGGCTAAATTTGGCCGAATTAAAATCTAGAGGAAACAACCTGCAAGTCGTTTGCTGCCAAAGGGCATGCTAGAGCAATACTTTTCCATTCAACGCCTTATTCATTCAACGCTTTTCTATAAAGATTGACCAAGCGCTTTTGAGCCTACGCCGCAATCTACCTGCGAAATAGGCATTTCGAGCCATATCCTCAGCCGATTCATTCAACAGGAGTGAGCCACTGACTCGTCTATTACGTTTCCGACAACTTGCCCGTGATTAAGCGACTCCTTAGGCTTATTACTGCCTGCTTGAAGCCATGGAAATTAATTCAGAGAAAGCACCAACGACAAACCCACTCAACAGCAAAATCTAAGGCTTTCCTGTCAAGAGAACAGCAGCCTCAGGCCTCCGAAGCGCGAGCACCTGATCGCATCACCTACAGCCTACCTCGCAACGAAGTCGTCGCATCGCTCAATCGCACTTTCAAGCATGGCAAAATCAACCGTCATAACATCGCGACACCTCCATCTCCCCATCCCGAAGCCAATACAGCTGAACTCATTCCAGAAGAAGAACGGCCCAGTCTTATCAGGTCACTAGCAGACTCCGCTTATCTCTGCGAATGTCAGGGCCGTCTTAGCAAAGCAGAAAAGCTTTACCAGCAGGCCCTCACGCTTAGCATTCACCACTTTGGAGAAGGGCACTTGGAACCCGCACAGCTGAGGTGCGAACTGGCAAAGTTCTATTACCGTCAGCAGCGCTATGCCCAAGCCCTACCATTGCTAGAGCAAACGCTTAACATCCAGCAGCAGTATCAAGCAATTCACTACCCAGACCACGGTGAAACGCTCTACCAGCTGGCAAACATCTACCGTTCTCTAGAAAACTACGCCAAGGCTGAAGCGCTCTACCAGCAAGCACTCTCGATATTTCGATCATCCTTTGGATCAGAGCATGAGCTAACCCGAGCTGCATACAGTGAACTGATACAGATGCTTACCAAGGTGATTGCCGCTGGTCAGTTTGAAGCACTGACGAGCGAGTTGTCCCCTTTAGACCTCGAGACATTAAGTGATACCTACAGCTGGGCTAAGCCAGCCTGGATGAGAAGTTCGCCAACCAGTGAAGACTACAGCTGGATAAAGCTTTATTCGCCACCTTCCAATAAAACTAGCAAGGAAGCTCAGTAAGCTACTGAAGCGTCTAGCGAGCGCCATACTTGGCGAGTAAATCACCTACATCTTTTGGCTGCACATGATAATGCTTTACATTGTCGGGCAAGAATCGGATGTTGGGGCCACGTTTGCAGCCGCCCAGACAGCCTACAGCCTCTAGTTTAAAGGGCTTTACAGACGCCGTGTCTTTAGCCGATTCGAAGGCAGACCAGAGCTGAGTACCCCCTTTCTTACAGCAATTTTTCTTTTGGCAAAGCTGCACAGTCACTCTCTTGGCTGCTTTTCTCTTTTTCGACTTTTTCCGCTTCTTGGGTGGTTTTACTTTCTTTGAGTACGCTTTTTCCAACTGAGATTTTGATGGAGAGGGTGCCACGCTGTTTAAGTTATCTGTAAGCTCATCGAGTGCTACCTCAGACTTAGGTGATAAGGGAATTAGCTGTAGGGCTTGTAGAGATTGTGACGATTTGCCCCCATTCCCAATCTTGGCTTTTTTGCCCTGCTTGCGCTGAGTCGTCCATACTCTCAGCGCATCGCCTAAAGTGAGTTCATGCAGTGCGATCGTCCGCAACGCCTTTGGCAAATGAACAGTTTGTACACCGTCTTTCGTCTTAATTTTAAGACCCTTAAGCTCGCCACGCTTAGAATTTACTTTCTTTAAGTAGCGCCCCTGTAAAACGTCCATCTACTTATACAGTCAACTTATGTTTGCTCCAATTTTACAGGAGCACTCCCGTACCGACAGCACCTATCGCAATAAATTTAGGCTTCCCTGTTTGATTTAACCAGACCGGTCGATCTGGTTTTCGCTACTTGATATCTCACTCAATTCGGAAAAAGATTAGGAGGAAGCGAATTTGGCAAATCTACCCAAGCACTGCTTATGAAAATTGCTCTACTATTGATGATCAAAGGGTACAGACGATTTCTGTCACCGTTGTTCCCTCCAACGTGCCGATTTGAGCCCACCTGCTCTTGCTATGCCATTGAAGCGATTGAGCGCTTTGGCCCGCTGAAGGGAAGCTGGATGGCGGCTCGCCGCATCACTCGCTGTCACCCACTACACCCCGGCGGGTATGATCCTGTGCCAGAACGAACGGATTCAGAAAAACCTTCAAAGAGAGATTGACTCAGAAAAAACGGGTTAGAAATTGCCTGATAAGAAAACATCCGGGAAAGCAGATTGAAAGTCAGGAGTTCTAAAGATTTGGCGTTAGCCCTACCCCCCTCTTTAGTCGTAGCTGCTAGAGTGATCGCATAGGTCACTGTTTCCCAACTAACTTTCGATGCGTACCCTATGAAAAAAATTTACGTCCTCGATACCAACGTGCTACTGCATGACCCTAATGCAATACTGCGGTTTGAGGATAACGAAGTGGTGCTGCCCATCACAACCATTGAGGAACTTGATCGCTTCAAAAAGCGCCCCGAAGAAACCGGACGCAATGCTAGGCAAACCTCTCGCATGCTGGATGGACTGAGGCAGCAAGGGAGCCTCGTTGAAGGCATCGGACTTAAGAATGGCGGCAAGCTCAGGGTCGCACTATGCCAGAGAGAAACCCTTGAAAACCTCCCCGCAGAGTTAAAAGGTGATGGGGGAGACAATGCTATTTTGGCGGTGGCGTTGGAGGTAAAACAGCAGTGTGAGTGCCCCGTAGTGATGGTGAGTAAAGACACCAACATGCGGATCAAAGCGGACACACTTGGGCTCACCGCTGAAGATTATGAAACCGACAAGATAGACGTTGATGAACTGTACACCGGCATGGGTGAAGTACTTGTCAGCGCTGAGCAGATGAGCGAGCTATTCCAGCCTGGGGGAACGGCACTGACCAGCACGCCGCTGGACGGCAAGTTTTTCCCCAATCAGGCGCTGACGCTAGTCGATGTCAACAACCCAACGCACACAGCCCTAGCCATTATGCGGGCCGATGGTCAGCTAGAGCCGCTGCCTAAAATGCCCTATGGCGGCATTTCGCGGATTCACGCCCGGAACCGAGAGCAGCGGTTTGCGCTGTCGCTACTGCTAGATGATCGAGTGCCGCTAGTGACGCTCGTGGGCAAGGCAGGTACAGGGAAAACATTGCTTGCGATCGCAGCCGGCCTCCACAAAGTCACCGAAGAAAAGCGCTACACCCGTCTACTCATCTCCCGGCCTGTCGTCCCCATGGGCAAAGACATCGGCTACCTACCCGGCGACATGACCGAAAAGCTCACCCCCTGGATGCAGCCGCTCTACGACAACTTCGATCTGATTTTCAATACCCAAGACACAAACGACAAACCGGCCCACTGGCGACGCGGTCATGAAGACCTCATGCAGCTAGGTCTTTTACAAATCGAAGCACTCACCTATATTCGAGGACGCACCATTCCCAAACAGTTCTTCGTTATCGACGAAGCCCAAAACCTTACCCCTCATGAGGTCAAGACCATCCTGACGCGGGCAGGTGAAGGCACCAAAATCGTCCTCACAGGCGACACCGCCCAAATCGACAATCCCTACGTCGATGCCGCCAGTAACGGACTCACCTATGTCATTGAGCGTTTCCGAAAGGAACCCTTAGCCGGACATATCACGCTATATCAAGGCGAAAGATCAGACCTAGCAGCCCAAGCAGCAGCATTGCTGTAGCCATTCAACATACCGGTGGCTGAGCGGAGTCAGTCGCGGAGCTTTCCGTAGGAATAGTCCGGTATGATTGGCCTATTCTCGCTACGGGGCCGAGGCCATGGAAGGCATGAGTAAAGCAATTATCGATCCAACGCTGAAGCGTTACAAAAGCGAGATCGCCACCCTGCTCGCTCAGCTGGCACAGTTTGCTAAGGCTATTGATAACGCCTCCCTCACTAAAACAGTTCAGAGTCTGCAAGAAAATATCAATCAGCCCTTTCTCTTCGTCGTCATTGGTGAAGTCAAGGCAGGCAAAAGTAGCTTTATCAACGCCCTCCTCGGCAGCGGCGAAATTTGCGAAGTCGGCGCAGACCCACGCACTAACATGGTGGCCAAAATCGTCTACACCGAGGGCGAAGGCTACAGCCGCGAAACCAAACCTGGTGAACTGAGAGAAATCGGCAGACCTGTTTCTATCCTGGAACAAATCGCCATCGTCGATACTCCCGGCACGAACAGCCCCTTCCAGCAACATGAAGACATCACCAAGGAATTCATTCCAAATAGCGATCTGGTTGTCTTCGTCTTCTTCTCGAAAAATCCTTACACCAATACCGCTTGGTCTCTCGTCGACTTTGCCAATCGCGAATGGAAAAAGCCCGTTATCTTTGTTCTTCAGCAGTCTGATTTGGCTGATGAGAGAGAACTACAAACCTCCAAGCAGTACATCCATCAAGAAGCGCAGCAGCGTCAGATTGCCTCTCCTCAGATTTTCGCAACGTCAGCCAAGCTCGCGATCAATGGCCAAGGTGGCGAAGACGAGGGTGGCTTCCTACCTATTCAGGACTTTATACGCAGCACCATTACCGGCGGACAGGGCTACCGGCTCAAGCTTACGTCGAATATTGGCGCGGCGGAGCAAATTGTAGAGCGGCTGGGGCAAGATATGAAGCTGATTCAGCAGCAGCTGGAAGCCGATGAGGCGGTGGTGGCCAAGATACGCGATCGCCTCGGTCAAGGCGAAACCCAATCCCGCTACGAAGTCGAAACCCTCGTCGAACGCCTGATGGCTCAGTACGAGCGCACCACCTACCAGATCAAAACCGAATTCCGTGAAGGGCTATCCCTGTTTGTACTGGCTAAGCGCTCTTTCTTATCCATGTTTAGTCGGCAGCAGCGGATCGAGACCTGGATTGACCAGCTAAAACAGCGCGCCCAGGCCGACCTAGAAGCGTCTTTAGATGTCACCTCAAAAGAAGGGGCAAAGCGGTTTCTAGACGGCATTCAGCTGCTAATAAAAGAGCTACTGGCAGAGCTGACACTCTTGCAAAATGATAGCCTGCGCCACACAGAGGTCTCCCTACCCCTACTGGAATATCGCTACGAAGTCATTGAAGGTGTAAAAGCCAAAGTTGTCGATTTGCTAAATGACAAAACCTTTATCAACTGCTTGGCAGATAACGCCGAGAGCGTTGGGCCCGGCATCGCTAGCGGCAGCATTCTTGCTGTCATCAGCGGCATCGTCGTCAGGGTAGCGTCAGTCTTCATTATCGATGTCATTGCCAGCGCCTTCTTGGGTCTGGGTGTGCTGTGGGCAGGTGGCACACTCGTCTCCAAGCGCCGTAGCCTGATCAAAAAGTTAGACACTGAACTCGATCGCAACCGCGACACCTTTGAATTCACCATCAGGCAACAGCTTAACGATCGACTACAGGGAATCTATGACGAAATCTCTGTCAGCTTCAATGAGCTGTACCAGTATGTAGAGCAAGAGCGCACCAATGTTGCACCCCTCGTAGCGCAGTTTGACCGAGTGCAGCAATCTACCCGGACCCTGGCTACAGACATTCGCCAGCTATAAGCGCTCTGATTTCCAACGATTTCTCCGGATGAGCAAAGTATCCTCTAGAGATCATTCTCAGTTTTCAAGGCGCTTTGGGGATTCTAAAGGCAAGCGCGTTTGATAGCGCGATCGCGATGGCATCGCCCCACCTTTTAGGGATGAGCGCCTCCTTCGCGCAGCGTCGCCATGGACGCTGGGAAGAATCGCTGTAAAAAAATGCGGTAGAGAAATGACAGGGTGCATCCAGTCTTCTGAGTTTGTTCTAATTGTCGACGATACACCCACAAACATTTCGGTGTTAGCCCAAACGCTCAGACAAGCAAATCTATCCATTCGGATTGCCAACGACGGTCTCAGCGCCCTTGCCCAAGTGCGTAAAATCCGCCCATCGCTAATTTTGCTAGACGTGCAAATGCCAGGGATAGACGGGTTTGAGACCTGCCGTCGGCTAAAAGCGGACGCAGCCACACGTGATATCCCTGTTATTTTTATGACGGCATTGTCGGATAAAGCCAGCCGGGTAGAGGGACTCTCTCTGGGCGCAGTCGATTACATTGCGAAACCCTTTGAACGGGCAGAAGTGCTGGCGCGAATCAAGGTTCACCTCCAGCTAAAGCGACTCACAGAGCAGCTAGAAAACACAGTAAACGCAAGGACTCGAACGCTTCAGGAAACCCAAGACTTGCTGATAGAGCAAGAAAAGCTGGCTGCGCTAGGTCAGCTGATGGCTGGCGTTGCCCATGAAATCAACAACCCCATGACCTGCATCGCCAACAACATTGGGCCTGCCCATGAGTATGTTAACGATCTCACTGAGCTCATCAAGCTGTATCGGGAACACCTAAATACGCCTGTCCCAGCGATAGATAAGATGTGGGAAGCGTGCGATATTGAGTTCGCAATGGAGGACTTACCTAAGCTACTTAACTCTATGGCTCTGAGCATTGAGCGGATTAAGGATCTTTCCACCTCTTTACGCAGCTTTTCAAGGGGAGAAAGTGCTGAGCCAGTGATCTTTGATATTCACCATGGGCTCGACAGTACGCTAGTCATCCTCGGCCACAGGCTCAAGTCAGCCAATGCCAAATCCAGCGTATCTATCTCGAAACACTACAGTGAGCTGCCTCCGGTTCGTTGCTTCCCTTCAGCGATGAATCAAGTATTTATGAACATTTTGGCCAATGCACTTGATGCCTTGGAAGAGCCCGCAGAGCCAACCATTGAAATTGTGAAGCGGCGAGTAGAGAACGATAGTTCAGCATGGGTGCACATTGAAATTGCTGACAATGGTCCTGGCATGACAGCAGAAACGCAAAAACACCTGTTCGATGCGCTGTATACCACCAAGCCAGTCGACAAAGGAACGGGACTAGGACTATCTATCAGCCGTGAAATTGTTGAAAAGCGGCACAACGGTCGGCTGGTTTGTGAGTCCTTACCAGGGCAAGGATGTCGGTTTATTGTGATGCTGCCTGCAGGCTGATGAGGATGGACAGACAGGAATCGCGGCATAAGCTTTGGACTTGCTTCTATAGCGTTGGCCACTTAGCTCACCACATTAGTGATCTCTGAAACCGTTGATTTCTAGGGGCTAAGTGGCAAGCAAGCATACGAATACATCCGTACGCTTGCTATATAATTCAAATACTTTTAATTCAAATAGTCTCAAATAGGAGCCTGCTATCTTGCAGCGATATACGATTCGCCTGGCAGAAGAAGCAGATATCAATGCCTTGCCAGGGGTAGAACGTGCCGCCGCGCAGCGGTTTTTACCCTATGTTGAGCAGCTAGAAATTACTACTAAGCTACTCGAAGGGCTGACGCCAACTCGCTTTTTGCTGCGATCGCAGCGAGAACAGCGACTCTGGGTTGCCATTCCCAATCGCATTCCCAATCAAAGTGCCAATCAAAGTGCCAACCCGCAGCCAGTCGGATTTATTGTCGCAAAATTTTTGCCTGATAGCTGCTTTGTGGTGGAGCTTAGCGTCCATCCTGACCACGGTCGACGCGGCATTGGCTCTGCACTTGTGGAAGCCTGCTGCACAGCGGCCCTCTCCAGAGGCCAACAACAGGTCACGCTCACCACTTTTCGCTACGTACCCTGGAATATTCCTTTTTATCAACGGCTAGGTTTTCAGCCACTGAGCCATGAGTACTGGTCCCCAGACATTGAGGCTATCGTGCAGCACGAAGCTCGCTACGGCTTTGCCAGAAAGCACAGAGTCGTGATGATGCGCCCAGCAAAGCGGCCGATTTCACTCGCGAAGGCTTTCACGAGTCACCCTCACCATGCTTGATGCAGAGCAGGTCAAAGCACAGGCGATCGCACTGGGCTTCCACAAAGTCGGCATTGCCGCCATCGAACCCGCCCCTTCTGAAGCTGAACACCAAGCTAAAGCAGCCTTAAATAGCTGGCTCGCTCAGGGGTTCCACGCCGATATGGACTGGATGAAAAGTCCCAGACGGCAGGACATACGGCACATCATGCCCGAAGCAAAATCAATGATCTGCGTCGCCCTCAACTACTACACAGACGTGCAAAGGCCCGAAGGCGAGCAATACGCCAAAATTTCTCGCTACGGTTGGGGCCGCGACTATCACCGCATCCTCACCAAGAAGCTGAAGCAGTTTTCTGCTTGGCTGCGACTGCAAAGTACTTCCGAAGGAAGCTCGCACTCTCAAGAGAGCCAAACGCCAATCGAAGCACGCCCCTACGCAGACACTGGCCCCGTTCAAGACAAATTTTGGGCCCAGCAGGCAGGCATCGGCTGGAATGCCAAAAACGGCAATGTTATCACCCGGCAATACGGCTCGTGGGTCTTCCTCGGTGAAATCATCACCACCGCTGTCCTTACTCCAGACACCCCTCATACCGCTCACTGCGGTAGCTGCACCCGCTGCCTTGACGCCTGCCCCACCGCTGCGATCCGTGAGCCCGGCGTTGTTGATGCCAACCGCTGCATCGCCTACCACACCATCGAAAACAGAGCCGACACCCTGCCTAACCAAATTTCAAACAATCTAAAAAACTGGGTTGCAGGTTGTGACATTTGCCAAGATGTCTGCCCATGGAATCAGCGCTTCGCCAAGCCTACCGATGTCGAAGGGTTTGAGCCTTATGAAAACAATGTGGGCCCCACTCTTTCGGAACTTGCCGACATCACTGATGAGGAATGGAACGCACGGTTTCCAGCTTCGGCCCTCAGACGTATTAAGCCTTACATGCTAAGACGCAACGCCAAAGCGGCGCTCACCAAAAGCCCCGTCCAAAACCCCATCAAAAACGTGAGACCCAAAAAGCCATACACTAATTGAGCCCTAGAAAACAGACCAGGACCAAATGGCGGTAGACGATAGAACGGATACGAGCAAACAATCACCGGCTCCAGCCAAACAGAAAACTGAGCAAATCTCAGGCTGGAAGAAAACGCTGATCGAAAACGTCCGGCTAGTAGCGATCGCACTCGTCATCGCCATCTTCGTCCGCTTCTTCATTGCCGAACCACGCTTTATCCCCTCCCCCTCCATGGTGCCGACCCTTGCGGTAGGCGATCGACTTCTCGTTGAAAAAGTCTCCTACCATCTCCATCTGCCCAATCGGGGCGATATCGTTGTTTTTGCGCCACCGCCACAGCTGCAAGAATATGGCTACCAGGCCAGTCAAGCCTTCATCAAACGCGTCATTGGCCTGCCGGGACAGCAGGTACAGGTCAGCCAGGGCAAAGTATATGTCAATGGAGAACCGCTAGCCGAAAACTATGTACTCGAAGCGCCCCAATATGAAATGCCGCCCGTGACCGTGCCAGCAGGTCAGCTCTTCGTGATGGGGGACAACCGCAACGACAGCAACGACTCCCACGTGTGGGGATTCTTACCCATTGAAAACGTTATTGGTAGGGCACTGTTACGATTTTGGCCGCTGGATAAAGCTGGAACTATCAGCGTTTAGGTAAATCAGCCCAGATAAATTAGATTCAGATCACTCAGCTTAGACACCTAAAAAGACAAATAATGCAGCAGCTCAGCTGTGACAGCAGTCGTCAGCCGTAGCCGATCCTGCAGGTCTGCCAAGTCCCGATAGGGTCCTTGCTGACGATAGTGAACAATGGCTCGCCCTAGAAAAATATCCAGATTGGGCACGGTTGCTAACTCATCGGCAGTGGCAGTGTTGGCATTGACCGTCGTTGGGGTGAGAGCCATTTCACGGTCGTAATAGCAAAATTGCAGAATCACTTCCCACGGACGAATTTGTTCTACGGGAAGTGCGATCGCTGCTGCAACGTCTTCAATACAGCTCAAGGAAAGTCCTTTTTCAGTGAGCGATCGCAGCGTTCTGGCTTGATGAATCGATAGTCCCGGCAGCCGCAGCCATTCATCCACCGAAGCCGTATTCGCATCGATTCGCAGACCCCAGCTCGCCGCCAGCTGCATCTCCTCAAAAGAGACAAAACGATAGTAGGGCTCTTGCTGAAGACGACGCTTGAGTGGACGTTTCAGCGGATTAACTGCATTGGTCAGTATTTTCTTAAGCATGACTTGATCGGTCCAGGCATCAGCTAATTTCGGACAATAAGTGACGACGTTTTTGCTCAAACTCGTACTCGGTGATCAACCCATCTTTCCGCAGCTGATCGAGATCTCTCAGAGCAACGGATACCTGCTGGGCGGCTTTTGCTTTTGCGTTTTCTAATGACTCACCTGTCCCCCCCTCCTCGCTGGTAACGCCAGCAGAGGATAGCAGCGATCCCGCCTTGGGGAACCGCCCTGCAAAATCTTCATCGCTCTGGGTCAAATACCAGACCCCTTCTACACAACAGGCCACACTGGGGAGCATCGTCGGGGCTAATACCAGGTACGTGATTCCCCACAGATATTCACCCAGGTAAAACTTATGGAGCCAAGTCAGGGGCAAGGGAGTCGGGAGACTGCCAGCAAATGCGAGGGCGATCGCAATTCTTTTCTTGTTAGCAGACGTCAACACAAAAGCACCTCTATTAATTAAAGACTCAACTTAAAAAACTCAACGGTATCGAACGAGCATAGCGTTTTTGGACCCATTTGCAAGCCATAAAACAGGGCCATTTACCTGCGTAAATTCACGGGATATAAGCTTTGCACTTCTAACACAAACTGAGGATCATTCACCTCTAACTTTTACATTTGGGCACAGAGAATGGGCACTTTAGGAAAGAGTTACATGGGAAAAACTCACCCCTTGAGCCGCATTTTTGCATGCCAAACGCTGAACTGTTTACCGACTTAACTAACCTAGTAGACGTAGATCCCTTCGCGTTGCTGGGCATTTCTGTGAGCGCAGACGAAAAGCGAATTGCGAAGCGCTACCGCCACATCGCCAAACAGCTACACCCAGACGCGCTCTCCAGTGACGATGACGATTCTGCAGGACTCACTCCAGCGCTGGCCACCCAAATCATTGCCCGAATCGTCAATCCGGCTTATCAAAAGCTCAAGCACGAAAAAAGTCGCCAAGAAACGATTACACTCCTGCGACTGCGGGTGCGACGATTGGTCCGCACAGAAAAACTAGTGCCCACGTTTCCCGATGCTCAGCAGCTAGAAAATATTGCTGAAGAGGAGGTTGAGGTTTTTTATGAACAGGCCATGAGCCAACTCGCCGCCACACAGTTTCGTTCTATGGGAGATCTACATACGCGTTCTCTCGAAATTGGGCAGCTCAACCTCATATACCTGCGGCGTAAAATGCAGGACATTGTCATCCGGCCCAAACGGGCTGGCCTCATCACGAATACCGTCAAACCGACAGGCGCTACCATTGGGTCAACCTCTGCCTATGCCGCTGCGGCCCTCCAACAACAGCAGGCCAGCGGGCCGCTCAGCGGCGGCGTATCGACAACGCCCGCACAGACCAAAGCAGAGGAGGAAATTGACTACGCTGCAAAGCATACTAAGAGAGCTAAGACCTACCTCACCCAGAAGAACTACGACCAAGCCGTCCAAGAACTTCGAGACGCGCTCAAACTCACCCCTCAAAACCCAGAACTCCACTCCATGCTGGGCCAAGCCTACTACAAACAGCAGCTATCAGGTATGGCCAAAGCCCACTTTCGACGAGCCCTCAAGCTCAAACCTAATCACAAAGTCGCTCAAAAGTACGGCAAACTTCTCGGGCTTTCAGAAGACGAGCCAAAGGCGAAAAATCTCTCTTCAGAGCAGGTGCTCCCTACGACATCTGGCAAACCGGCCGAAGAAACAAAGCCTAGACGCGCTTGGCTTGGCAAGCTGCTAAATCGATAGGCAACTGATGCGCGAAAGAGTAGTGATATCTCACCTTTGCACTCATCCGAAAGAACTCTTACGCTGTATCTATAAGAAAAAATACGTAGGCTAGTAACCAACTTAGTCTAGCGATCGCGTTGGAGTGGTAATACTCATGGGAATGTTCGACTCAGAGCTAGTACAGCAAGAGGCCAATCAGCTATTTAAGGACTACCAGTCCCTGATGGAGCTCGGCAGTAACTACGGCAAGTTCGATCAAAAAGGCAAAAAAATCTTTATTGATCAAATGGAGTCAGTCATGGAGCGCTACCGCATTTTCATGAAGCGCTTTGAGCTTTCCGAAGACTTCATGGCCAAGATGACCATGGAACAGCTCAAAACCCAGCTTGGACAGTTTGGCACAACACCTCAGCAAATGTTTGACCAAATGCATCAAACACTTGAGCGCATGAAATCTGAAATCAAAGAGTAACGGCTTTGACTCCACTCAACTGCCAAGTCAGATTACATATTGGTTGAGCGGAACCAAGAGCGGTAGCCGGGCAGGGTCTCTCCAGAGGGGGAGTGTGCAGTATCGCCTTTGGCGTTAGCTATGGACGGATAAACTCGCTTGGCGAACGGAATTTTTCTACAGGCTCATCACGCAGCGCCTGCTGCATGAAGTTTTGCCACACTGGCGCTGCATAGCCGCCACCAGTTGCACCTCTGCCTAGGGGTCGATAGTCGTCATTGCCCACCCATACGGCTGTGGCCAACTGCGGTACGTAGCCGACAAACCACACATCGCGTTGGGAATCCGTCGTACCTGTCTTGCCCGCGGCTGGACGGCCAATCTGGGCATTGGTGGCGGTTCCTTGTGTAATTACACCTTGCAGCACATCTGTCAGCGCTGCGCTAGCCCAGGGATCAAGCACCAGCTGCGGTTTAGGCGTGTTGTCTAAAACCGTGTTGCCCTTACTATCTGTTACCTGCATGATCAGCGTGGGATCTGAGTGCCAGCCGTAGTTAGCAAAGGTCGCATAGGCTCCAGTCAGTTCTAGGGGCGTGAGATCTACCGCGCCCAGTGGCAGAGAAATCACAGGGTCCATCGGGCTCTTGATGCCCAAGGTTCGAGCGATTTCAACCACACGGTTGATGCCAATAGACTGTCCCAGCTTCACCGCAGGCACATTTCGAGAGGTCTCTAGCGCCTTTCGCAGTGTGATGCTGCCCATGAAGGAGCCGTCGTAGTTCCTGGGCTTGTAGTAGTTATATCCATCTGGGTAGGTCACCGCAGCGTCATTTACGACGCTGCTGGGGGTGTACTTACCGGAGGCAAAGGCCGCGTAGTATACAAATGGCTTGAAGGCAGAGCCGGGCTGACGCCTGGACTGGACTGCCCGGTTGAACTGGCTGGATTCATGGTCCACCCCACCCACCAGTGCTTTCACAAAGTGCGTGCGCGGATCAATCGCCACCAGGGCAATTTGGTCAGCATAGGCACCGCTGCCAAAATAGCGGTAGTAGCTATCGGCCACCACGTCTTCAGCTAGCTGCTGAAGATCCAAATCAATCGTAGTTTGGATACGCATGCCGCCTTTGGCCATCGCTTCTGCGCCAAACTGCTCGGTGAGCTCCTGCATGACCGCTTCGGTCACGTAGGGCGCTTGGCTAGAGCGAAAAGAAGTAATTTCGCCAAGCTTAATGGGTTGATTTTTTGCATCCTGAGCCTCAGCAGCCGTAATCCAGCCTAAGTCTTCCATACGGTTGAGAACTAGAGCTTGGCGGACTTTGGCCTCTTCGTAATCAAGGAAGGGGCTAAAGCTTTCAGGCGCCTGAATCAGGCCCGCCATCATCGCGGACTCGGCCAAGTTGAGGTCTTTGGCAGACTTGTTGAAGTAGCTTTGGGCAGCGGTTTCTACGCCGTAGGTGTTATGCCCCCAATACACCTGGTTGAGATATAGCTCAAAGATTTCGTTTTTCTCGAAGATTTGCTCAATGCGCATAGCAAGCACAACTTCGACGAGCTTACGGCTAATCGTACGCTCTGGGGATAAGAAGAGGTTCTTGACCAGCTGCATGGTGACAGTAGAACCACCTTGAACAGTTTCTCCGGCTTGATAGTTCGCTAAGAAGGCGCGGCCAATACCTGATGGGTTAATCCCTTGGTGCGAATAGTAGTAGCTGTCTTCGATCGCTAGCACAGCCCGCTTGACATCAGGGGAGATGTCGTTCAGGTCGACGACTTCACGGTTAGCTTCATCGTGAACGTTGTCGAGCAGGGCTCCGTTGACGTCGTATACGTAGCTGGTTTCTGAAGGGATGTAGTTACGCAGTACGCGGACATCGGGCAGATTGCGGAAGCTAATGGCTAGTCCCACCAGGCCACCTGCCACGATGGAGCTGCCCAGCATCGTGACGGTAAGCAGGGCCGCAGCACCGACTTGACCTACGTCTTGAATATATCGAAGGGCTTGGGGCGATCGCACCATCGGCTGAGGACGACGGGAACGGGTGCGCACTTTGCGGAAGCTATTAGAAGACACAGGGAGACGATATTTCCTAATTTAGGGGGTGCAAGGGGCTGGCAAAAAGCCAAGTCGCGGTCGTTGAAAGGCCAGATTTTGAGCGCGTTTTGAGCGCAATAGTCACCAAACTAGAACGTAACCAAACAGGGAAATAAATCGTTTTGAAGTCTACGCAAAAGCCAAGGGTTTAAAGACCTGTAGTCCGCTCCTTGCGCTAACCATCCGGTTTAGTTACTGGTAAATATAGAGGATATCTGGAGAATGTCTAGCCCTTTTTTATTGTTTTACCAATTATTTCTGATTTTTTTGATTCCAGGGTGCCGGTTATTAGCGAGTGGTTGGCAAGCCCATCAAAAGCCGCAACCGGATACAACAACCAAACAACCCAAACCACTAACTAGTCGGTTTGAAACTTTCATCAGGTTCGCCTGTGAAGCTACACTGGCATAGCCTCCTATTATATCTGGCGCGATCCTCCTCTGGAGGGGCCACGCCATCGCCCAATACTTTTCCCATGACGGCTCCCGTGAATACTTCAACGACTAAGCAATCTTCTACAAACGGTGCGGCAAATAACGGTTTGCCCGAACAAATCCCAGCAGAATTTGCCGATATTTATAGAGGTGTTAGTGAAGTTTTCCCGTTTCAGCCAAAATCAACCAATGTTGATGACATAAATATAGATAACAACCTGACAAAGCGTCTGGAGAAGTTTGATCGCCCTTTAAGAATCAAGCTAGGCATCGACCCCACCGGCAGTGAAATCCATCTGGGCCACAGCACCCTAGTGCGCAAACTGCGAAACTTTCAGGACGCTGGACATATGGCTGTGCTGCTAATCGGCGACTTCACCGCTCGCATTGGCGACCCCACCGACCGGGCAGAAGTGCGCAAGCAGCTCACCGAAGCCGAAGTCAAAGCCAACGCCGAAACCTACATTGAGCAGGTGCGGCCCATTTTGGACTTTGACACGCCCGGCAGACTAGAGATTCGCTACAACTCTGAATGGCTTAATGATATTGACCTGGGCAAAATGCTAGAGCTGCTGAGCACCATGACCCTGGGACAGATGTTGGCCAAAGAAGGCTTTGCCAACCGCTACGAAAAGGGCACACCCGTTTATCTGCACGAGTTTTTGTACCCGCTGCTGCAAGGCTATGACTCAGTAGCCCTAGAGTCGGATGTGGAATTAGGCGGCACCGACCAAAAGTTTAATGTGGCTGTGGGGCGCGACTTGCAGCGGCACTTTGGTCAGCGACCTCAGTTTGGGATGTTGCTGCCGCTGCTGCTAGGGACAGGTGGCAATCAAAAGATGTCGAAGTCGCTAGGCAATTACGTGGGCCTACAGGAAGAGCCGCTGTCGATGTACTCCAAGCTGGAGAAAGTACCCGACGCGGTCATTGGCGACTACTTTACCTACCTGACCAACTTGCCACTAGACTCACTGCCCGAAAACCCACGAGACCAGCAAAAGCTACTGGCGACGACTGTCACCGCTCAGTTTCACGGGGAAGCCGCTGCACAGCAAGCACAGCAGGACGCACTGACGCTTATGGCGGGTAAAGCGCAGGCGGCAGAAGCTGTCCCTGAGTTTTCACTGGCAGATGTGGGCTTCCCGGCAAAAGTGTTTTACCTTCTAGGAGCTACACCGCTGTGTGCGAGCAGCAGTGAAGCGCGCAGGCATATAAAAGGAGGTGCGGTAAAGCTAGATGGCGAGAAGGTGGCCGATCCGAATCTAACGTTCGAGAGTCCTGACGAGCTAGTTGGCAAAGTTTTTCAGATTGGAAAAAAGAAGTTTGTGAGACTGGTGGGGTGATGAAAGAACTGACACCGTTAGAGCGGATTATTGTGCCGTTGGATGTGCCAGGAGAGAAAGAAGCACTCGCACTCATAGACGCCCTTCCTCAGGTCACTTTCTGGAAAGTTGGCCTAGAGCTTTTCGTTAGCAGCGGGCCCACTATCCTCACCGAACTCAAAAAACGGGGGAAGCGCATCTTTTTGGACCTCAAGCTTCACGATATTCCCAACACAATGGCTGGCGCTTGCCGGGCCGCAGGCCGATATGGCGTAGACCTACTCACCGTCCACGCCGCCGCTGGGAGTATCGCGCTCAGCGCTGCGCAAACTGCCGCAGATGAAGGTGCACAGGACGCAGGATGCGAACCCCTCAGAGTGATAGGCGTTACCCTACTTACCAGCATTAGTGCAGAGGCGCTTTCAGCAGAACTCAAAGTTTTGCTGCCCGTGATAGATTACGCTCAGCATATGGCAACCCTGGCCAAAGATAGCGGTCTGCGAGGTGCCGTTTGCTCTCCTCACGAGGCAAAGATATTGAAAGCGGCTTGCGGAGATGATTTTTGGTTGGTTTGTCCGGGGGTTCGGCCTGCTTGGGCGCAGAAAGGGGATCAGCAGCGGGCGATGACACCAGGAGATACGATCGCCCAAGGTGCAGACTACTTAGTCATCGGTAGACCCATCACTCAAGCAGACAACCCAGCCGAAGCCATTGAGCGTATCTGTGAGGAAATAGCTTCGTGAAGCGCAGCGTTCTTCTTTGCGGTAGCTGGCTATTGCTCCAAGGTTGGTTATTCGTCGGACCGGAGGTTTCTGCACAGAGCACAGGTGATTCAGATTCCTACGCTCCACTACGGCAACAGACTACTTGCCCGACGGATCCTGAAACGCTCACCAGTCTAATACTTAGGGATATTCCTGACTATACCAATCGCGTGTTGCAAAGGACCGTAGCGGTGTTGCCTTGGACAGAAGCAGATGAGCAAAGAGAGCGCGAGGGTGAATTGGTTCGAGGGCCCTACCGGCCTGCGCATGTTTTAGCAGCAGGGCAAGTGAATCTCACACCGTTAGATTTGGATGAGTATACCTACACCACCGAGTCAGAAGCTGGGGGGCCTTTAACCCAAGTATTTTTCACCACAATATCGCGTCAGTATTCTGGCTTGCGGTTCAATGAAGTGCAGGAATATCATTGGCTGTTTTTAGCGACAACAACCGATGGGTGGCACCTAGCTTTTATGTTTTCGTCTGTAGATGATGCGCAGACTACGCGTGCGCCTCTCCCGCCCTACGAAAGCAGCCGTAGTAGCGTTGGGCAGGCTGCACAGCTATGGCTACGAGACTGCCGAGCTGGTTCTATAGCATCTTAAGCATCGGAGTCATGAGAGTCGGCGGTGCGCTACATGGAAAAAGCGCCAGCAAGCATTTCGACTGTAGTTCGGCCCAGACACCCCATTCCTTTAGCCCACTGCTATCATTACCGGCGCATCTTCCAGGAACACAGCAACAATAGACCGCCAAACACCACCCAAAAAGCAACAGCCCCCTGCGACGACAGCGTAAAGGTGTCTCCTAAGTAAGTGATTAGCAATACAGAAGGAATCATGCCGAAAGACGTTGCGGCCGCATAAATTGGGAACGATAGCTCAGCCACCCCGGCCCCATAACTGACTAAATCGAAAGACACAACGGGGAGCAAACGGCTAATAAACACCATCCAGCCCCAAAAGGCATGTCCTTTATTGTTTGAGAACTGGATTGTTCTACCCGATAGGTGACGGAGGGAGGATTGCCCCAACGTGTATCCGATGTAATACGCCACCATCGCACCAAAGAAACCGCCGAGGACAGTGTAAAGTCCACCCATCCAGGGCCCCCAAAGGGCTCCAGCAGAATAGGCCATGGGCAACCCTGGAATTTGACTGATAACCACTGAGAGAGCCAGCACGCCAATGTAAACAATCGGACCCCAGTGACCTAACGGATCCATGGCCTCTCGCATGCCCTCTTTCGTAAAGAGATTCATATCATGACGACGCAGCTCGAAGAACAAGACCGTTAAGCAAGAGATTAGCGCTAGTGCGATCGCATTTTGACGATTGGTAATAACGCTACACCAGCGGTCTCGACAGTTGAGAAGAGCGTGTCGTAATCGGTTAGCTTGAAGCATAGCTCGTAGGGCATATAAAAGAACAGAGTTATATCTTGTTGTTCTCCTAAGAGAAAAGAGAGAGCAACTTTAACCACGGAAAGAAGCTAGACGTCATTCAGTCTTCACTTAATAGAAGCCGCGATGTCATAGCTTTAACGTACAGATAGATCGAGAAGAAGTAGAGAACCTGCTGGATAATTTCGCGATAAAAATGGCTTCTCGAGTTTTTCCCGATTCATTTCTAAGCTCTCTAGCAAGTAAAAGCGGATGTGCCTACCTCTCCGCTGCAACAACAGAAACAACAACACATCTCAGGAGACATTTTCCTATGGGTACTCGCTATGACAACATTTTGGAGACCATCGGTCGTACACCTATTGTCAAACTCAACAAGCTTGCGCCAGCAGGCGTCAATCTATACGTCAAGGTCGAATCATTTAACCCTATGGGGTCGGTCAAAGATCGTCTGGCCTTTGGGGTTATTGAGGCGGCTGAGCAAACCGGTCAGCTAGTCACTGGGCAAACCGTCATTGAAGCAACTAGCGGCAACACTGGCATTGGCTTAGCAATGGTGTGTGCCCAGAAAGGGTATCCGCTTGTTATTGTGATGCCCGAGAACTGCAGCATTGAGCGGCGCAAGATTATGCGATTCTTGGGTGCGAAAGTTGTGCTCACACCCGCTTCGCTTAAGTCAATTGGCGCGGTTGAAAAAGCGGCTGAACTGGCAGCCCGCCACGGCTGGTTCCTGTGCCGCCAGTTTGAAAACGAAGCTAATGCCGATGTGCATTCTCGGACAACGGCCCAAGAAATTTTGAATGATTTTCAAGACACCCACCTAGACTATTGGGTCACTGGGTTTGGCACAGGTGGCACGCTAAAAGGGGTTGCTCGCGTGCTAAAAGCCGAGCGTGCCGAGACCCAAATAGTCGTCTGCGAGCCAGACAATTCTCAGCTGATGGCTAGCGGTCTGGCTCAATCGAGAGACAAAGAAGGCGCGCCTGATGCGAGTCATCCCAGTTTTCGCCCTCACTTAGTCCAGGGCTGGACCCCCGACTTTATTCCTAAGCTGGCGGAGGATATCGCAACGGCCCAGCTGATCGACCAGTTTGTTCCCATTGATGGCGCAGCTGCCCTACAGCTATCTAAAGAGCTGGCTCAGAAAGAAGGCATTTTTGCGGGAATTTCAGCTGGCGCGACCCTGGCTGGCGCACTCCAGGTCTGCAATCAGGTACCTGAAGGCTCGAACATTCTTTGCATGCTTCCTGACACGGGCGAACGCTACCTGACAACGCCCCTATTTGCGGATATTCCTGAAGCGATGACAGCCGCAGAAGTTGAGATTTCTCGCTCCTCTGCCAGTGCTCGGTTTGACGCGCCCCCGCCAGCTGCGCCTACCTCAGCCCCAGCCCCAAAGCCAGTTGTCACGCCCGAGGCAACCGCCTTTGTTCAGGCAGTTGTAAGTGAAGAGCAGCCTGTCGTGATGTTTGCGCTCCAGTGGTGTGAGTTTTGTTGGTCGGTTCGTAAGCTCTTCGCACAATGTGGCATTGAGTATCGCTCGATTGATCTAGACTCTGTTCAATATCAGGAGAATGGTTGGGGTGGAAAAATCCGCGCGGCCCTCAACGAAATGACAGGTTGTAAAACCATTCCGCAAATCTTTATTGGGGGTGAATTTATCGGAGGCTGTACAGAGACGTTTGATGCCTTCAAATCGGGTAAGCTCCAGGCGCTGTTAAGCGAGCACACAGTGGCCTATGACGAACAGGTTAGCCTTGAGCCTTATAGCCTACTACCCGGTTGGTTGCAGCCTAGATAACAAATAGTGATAGCTAGTAGAGGAGCATAAGACTTCTCTGCTGCCATCGATTCTTTTGAGTCTACGACGGCTGAAACGGCTTCTTCATCCAGACGTTACCCGGATACCGGTTGTGCACCAGGGAAATGTGGACATTTTTGCCAAAGACCACTCATCTGTATGACAAGCCGTTGACTGACCTTTCTATACCCACCTGTATTCCCAAAGATAAAGAAAACACCAATTCACAGCATCAACTGTGAATTGGTGTTTTTTACAGTTTCCTCGGTCTAGGTAGATGTCGGAGTAAATAAAGAAAGTGCCCATCAGGGTAATCCTTAAACTTTCTCTATTTCCACTTATACAGAAAGAAACAATCTAATCCTAGAGACAGAAAGTGCAGGGGCAGTGGAGAGCCCTCTGACAAATGCCATGGCAGCTTGACTAGAAATTTTCAAATCCTGATACAGGGGTTGTGTAGTAGATATACTTGTGTGTGGATAAAAGTTCCATTACCTCGTCCCTACCGTCATAAAACGGTCAATTCTCAGAATATGACTCATAGCAATGCCCAAGCGCCTGTTCGCTATCCTGGAGTGATGGTTTCTAGCACGTTCAATGATCTCAAAGAACATCGAGCCGCCTTGATCCAAGCGATCGATGGGCAAGAGCTCAAAGCGGTGAACATGGAAAATGATTCGGCAAAACCTGGCATTGATGTTATCGATTCCTCATTGCAGATGGTGCAGAAGGCATCTGGGTATGTCGGTGTGATTAGTCATCGCTATGGATCAATTCATGAGGATGCGGATCGCAATCCCAATGGACTATCTCTGACAGAGCTAGAATTTCGCGAAGCACAAAGGCTTAATCGGCCAATCTTGCTTTTCATCATGGGGAAAAAACACCCGATCACCATCGAAGATATAGAGGATAATCCTGAAAAAAAGCAGAAACTGGAGGCTTTTCGTGAAAACGCAAAACTGCCATCCGCCTCGTCTGTGCCCCGTATTTATAAAGTTTTTAATAGCCTAGAAGAGTTTACGAAAGCTGCTATTCAAGCAGTAGCAGAGTTACGACGTCTTTTAGATGAACAGCAAGTACCACAGCCAACGCCTGTGCCTGAAGCGCATCCAACTGCGCAGCCCAGTCATCCCGATGGGATTCCTCAACCGCCGACTTTTTATGCGGAGCCTGCTTACATCGGCACCCATAACTTTATAGGGCGGCAGGCTCAACTCGACACCCTCAATGATTGGGCGACGCCTGCTGATCCTCACCCGATTCTTTTGTTTGAGGCGATCGGAGGCACGGGCAAAAGTATGCTCACCTGGCATTGGACAAAGGAATATGCCAACTCAGTTCGTGACGATTGGGCTGGGGTCTTTTGGTATTCGTTTTATGAGCGAGGGGCCATCATGGCGGACTTTTGTCGCCGTGCTTTGGCCTATATGACGGGCCAGCCCCTCAAGGCATTGAACAAAAAGAAAACTCCGGAACTGAGTGAGTTGCTCCTACGGCAGTTGAATACGCGCCCGTGGCTCCTGATTTTAGATGGGTTAGAACGGGTCTTGGTAGCCTATCACCGCTTTGACGCGGCTCAAATGACGGATGAAGAAGCGGGCACAACAGATCAAATTGCCGAGCGTGATCCTTGCGATGCGATTCGCCCTGAGGATGATGATCTGTTGAGAAAGCTAACAGCGGCGGCTCCTTCCAAGCTGCTGTTAACCACTCGCCTTACGCCTCGTGCTTTGCTCAATTGGGGTAATCAGACAATCCCAGGCGTACTACGCGAACGCTTACCTGGTCTTCGTCCCGCTGACGCAGAGTTACTGTTGCGAGCTTGCGGCGTCGAAGGCACGTCCCAAGCGATGCAGAGTTATCTTCAAAGTCACTGCGACTGTCATCCCTTGGTTACTGGCATTGTGGCAGGGCTGGTAAATGATTATTTTCCTGATCGGGGTAATTTTGATACCTGGGCCGCAGACCCTAACCACGGTGGGCACTTTAACTTGGCTGAGCTGGATCTGGTGCAAAAACGAAACCACATCCTCAATGCGGCTCTAAATGCTCTTTCTCCAGAAGGTCGTCAACTGCTCTCTTCTCTAGCTCTGCTCTCAGAATCCGCCGATACTGAACTGCTCAATGCCTTAAACCCGCACTTGCCGCCCGAACTACAAAAAGTATCCGAACCAGAAATTGACCCACGGGAACATTCCGGTTGGCCTGCAGCCTCTGAGGAAGTAAGGCAAGCAGCGCTGACTGAATACGAAGAATCGCTGGAGGCGTGGAAAACTTATCAAGATGATTACAAAGCATGGCAGCAACAAGTGCCCCTAGCTCAACGGAAACTATCCGAAACGGTTAGAGATTTGGAGCAGCGAGGATTGCTACAGTATGATCCCAATACGAAACGGTATGACCTGCATCCAGTGGTACGGGGAACAGCCTCTGGAGGACTAAAACCAGAAGAGAGAGAACGCTTTGGACAACCGTTAGTCGATCATTTTTCTCAGCAAGTGCGTAGCTTCTACGATGATGTTGAAAGCTTGGAGGAAGTGCAGAATGAATTACAGCTTATTCGTACCCTGCTGCAAATGGGCCGTTATGAACAAGTTAGCCATACTATTAACAATTATGGCTTTCGTCTTGCTCTTGACTTCAACCTAAATGCTTACTCTGAGATCTTGTCAATTACGCAACCTCTTTTTACTCAAAACTATGGATTGATAACCGGCATCTCCCATCTAAATGCTTACACCAAGAGTTCTCTCCTTAGCGTTTTAGGTGTAGCCTTTCAAAATCTAGGCCAACCGAAGGAAGCTCTTAAGGTATTCGAAAGAGGTCTGTCAGTTGACTTAGCGCAACAGTATTGGAACAACTTAATAGTTGGGATAGATAATATATCTGACACTTTTCTAAGTCAGAGCCACCTAGCAAAAACTAAGACTACTCGTCTCTTAAGTATAGATATTGCTGTTTTCGGTAGCAAAGAAACAAAATATATCTTTTTTGTAAAACTACAATATTTTAAGCTCCTAACAATAATAGGACAATGGGAAAATGCAAAATCCCTATGGCAGGTGATTGACCCAATGGAACGAAGTTGGTCCCGAAATCTTTATCGTCCTGGATATGCGGAGTTGTGTTACGCATACTTTTTATTCTATCAAAAAAAATTAAGTGAAGAACAGCTTATTTATGCTGAGCAGTTGGTTCAAAAAGGTAAAGACCGCAAATACATTCGTAATCTCCATGAGCTCCGTGGGGAGTGGCATTTAGAACAAGGGCAGTGGCAGGCCGCAGCAGCCAGCTTTCGAGAAGCTATTCGAATGAATCGCGAAGTGGGACGCAGAGATGAGAAAACAGAAACTTTCCTTACACTGACTCAATTTCAACTAGGTCAGCTGTCTGACCCGCGCGATGTTGCGGATAGCTTGGGACATCCCAAGAATTTATCAGCGCATCGTCCTCTAGCAGAACTATGGTTCACCATCGGTGACTCTGAGCAAACGGCTAAACATGCGTTAGCAGCTTACAAATGGGCTTGGGCCGATGGCGAGCCTTATGTACACCGTTATGAGCTGGATAAAGCTCGTGAAATCCTGGAAAAACTTAACGTAGAAGTTCCTGGCTTACCGCCCTACGATCCTGCGAAAGAGGAAACCTATGTCTGGGAGGCAGAAGTAGCAGCAGCCATTGAGAAACTGAAAACTGAGTACGAAGCAGAAAAGGCAGCAGAGCAGGAAGCCGAAAACAATTGAGAGGGCTTAGGTGCTTCTATATCCTCACGACTCAGACATTATGCTCCAGTAAACTGAGAACTTTATTGGCCCATTGGCGATCGCTCTCTTTCTCTTTATCAGAGAGTTCTGTATAAGATGTTTCAGTTTGTCGCCGCCAGCGAGCAATATCCTCAGAGGTCAGGTTATCCAGCATGTAACGAGTCCAGTGAGCCCATTGCCCATGCTCAAGAGCGGCAAGCTTTTCTCTCAAATCCATATTGTTTTTGGATAGTAAGGAGTGATGAGTCCGATTCAAGCAATTATTGAGTTGGCGTAGAAAGCCCAATTACCTCAACAAACACCAAAAGCGTATAAAGCAGTAAGGCTCTGTAGGAATTGCCGTGGATGGCGCTAGATTTAGTGTTTAGGTGCGACCAA
>ERZ1740067.137-NODE-137-length-59459-cov-6.521228_pt1 | contig 59459 bp, 64 predicted proteins | sample MGYA00581736_ERZ1740067 | MGnify/ENA primary metagenome ERZ1740067 (study PRJEB43018, sample SAMN04849236) | marine metagenome | isolation source: floating plastic debris | place: Pacific Ocean | collected 2008-08-27 | study: EMG produced TPA metagenomics assembly... | reverse complement strand
GTACGCACCCGTAGCTCAGCTGGATAGAGCGCCGCCCTCCGAAGGCGGAGGCCAGAGGTTCGAATCCTCTCGGGTGCGCCATTTTTACTTTAAATATCAATACGTTGTTCCATCAGAAATTTGCATTGTGGGTGCTTACGCGCTGCTTACGTGACATCCCATACGCCGTTCTGTGAAAGTTGAAACCGCAGGTTCGAATCTCGTGAGCCCCGCCAGCTGCGAAACGGTTGGCTAGCGCGCGACCGAGTGCTAAGCAGCCCGCAATTAATGCTGACGGTTTGAGTACCACCCGGCGGGCCAGGCGAGCCGATAATGCGGACCATTCTTTCGCTATAGCACTACGATAAGCGGCATGCTGATTGTAGAACGCCGCCCTTCGAAGCGAGAGTTGTTGCAGGTTCAAGTTCTGATGGGTGCGCCATTCCTTCCTTCCCGTGTCTTTTCTACCGCCATGCTTCGTTCGCGATCGCGCGGTTGTAGCCGTACCGGTACAGAGCCCGCATATAGCTGGGCGAAAACCGGTCCGATGGACCATAGGGCACGTCGAAATCCCGTTCGATCATGGCGACTTGGAAGTTCATCCGTGTGCGACCTGCAAAGCGGCGCGCGCTATCGATGGCCTCGGCTGCGTTGGAGCGCACCATAGTGCTGAAAGTCTGTTGCATGATCGCAAGGGTGGACCGGGACACGGGTTGCGGGGCCGGGTCGAGGGTATTGTTGACCAGAACATAGAGGTGGCCGTTCGGGCGGACGAGTTGATCGACGCGCGGGAACGCTGCATCGGGAACGGCAAGCAATTGCATGTTGACGCCGCCATCGACATGCGTTTCGCGGATCCCACCAGCGTCCACGGGCAACGTTAAAGTCACCGGTGGGAACACACCCGGTATGCTAGACGAGGCTAACATGGTATCTCGAAAGAGGTCATCGTGGCCTCGTGCAGCGATTTCACCCATGTTCCAGACGGTCGCGCGTCCGGTGTCCAGATTGGATGTGACCACGAAAAGCCGAGCGCCCGACGCGTGCCGTTCACCAACGCGCGCGATCACATCCGTTGTCGCATAGCTGGCGATGGTTCTTCGGAGCGGCGCGGTATCACTCAGGGCATCCCGAAAAAATCCCAGCGGCCCCCTCGACGTGGCGATATCTTCCAGACCGTGCGCTGTATAAATCTGTCTTAAGACCTGATCATATTCAGAGCCCAGAAACGCAAACGGAGCGATGAGGCTGCCGGTCGAGACCCCGGTGACGACGTCGAATTCGGGTCGTGTGCCAGCCTGGGTCCATCCTGAGAGAACACCCGCTCCAACTGCGCCGTCCTCGCCGCCGCTTGACAGGGCCTATAAGGTCGGTTCGGTTTGCATGCTGGCAAGGTTCAAATGATGTGACCAAGTCTCGAACTCCGAACCCGCGTCGAACCGGATCTCCGCAAGCGCCGCCGCGTCCGGTTTGGACAAGGATGCTAGCCTTGGCGGCGCCGGTGCGCAGCCTGTCAAGGCGGCGGCCCCTGCAATGAAAACGCGGCGATCCATCATGGCCGACGCAGCCGCCCGATCAGTACGACGACGGCCATCAGGCCCAAAACGAGTGCCGGGATGGCAGATCCACCAATCAGCGCGACGTGGGTGAAGATGGCACCGATCATGATGCTGATGATCATGGCCGCACCGAAGACAGCCGTTGCAGGGATCACGATCAGGATGGCTGCGAGGATTTCTAGCAGGCCCGTCAGCCAGCGAAACCATTGACCCAGCCCGATGTCCGAGAACAGAGCGACCATGGCATCGGTGGAGAGCAGCTTTTGGCCGCCCGCGGCAAGGAAGGCCAGCGCTAGCAAACCCTGGCAAATCCAGAGGCCGTAGGTTTTCCAAGTCGAAATCGAGGGAGTGTGAATGATGTCCATCATGTCGGTTCCTTTCCGGAGTCGGTTGAGGAGGTCTTTTGGCTTCAGGGTAGAAAGGTCAGCCCCAACATCAGCACGCCGCCTGAGACGATGAGGGTCACGACGCAGAAACCCATGATGTCACGTGCCGAGAGGCCGGCGATAGCCAAGGCGGGCAGTGCCCAGAAAGGCTGGATCATGTTGGTCCAGGCGTCGCCCCAGGCCACCGCCATGAGGACGCGCGCGGGATCCGCGCCGAGGGCTTCGGCGGCGGGCATCACGATGGGCCCTTGAACGGCCCACTGGCCGCCTCCCGAAGGCACGAGCACGTTGACGAAGCCCGCACTTAGGAAGGCGAGGACGGGCAGAACGGTCGCGTTGGCGTTCGACACGAAGAGTTCAGTCAAACCAGCGGCGAGGCCCGATCCAACCATCATGCCCATGATCCCGGCGTAGAACGGGAACTGGATCAGGATACCGCCCACGCCTTTCACCGCCTCTTCCAAGGCTGTCAGAAACGCGCGGGCGGAGCCATGCAGCGCCAGGCCGAGAAACAGGAAGATGAAATTGACGCTATCGAGCGTCAGGGCGAATTGACCTGCCAAAACCTGCCACACTATGAAGGCTAGGCCAAAGAGGCCGATCCCCCAGCCCAACCAAGGGCTATGTTCCAATTTTTCGGCGGATGTCTTAGGCGGGGCAGAACGGGCTGGTTCAACGTCCTCGAGAAAGGCGATGTCGCGCGCATAGGTGGTGGACCCGCCGTGGTTCAGCATAAGTCGGTTGAGGATGGGCAGCAGGATCACCATGACGCCGATCAGGATGAGGTTGAACGGCGCAAAGATCGTCTCTGCCGCAGGAATCAGTCCGATCTCGCCTTCCAAAAAGTTGCCCGGCGTCGCGGCGGTCAACGGCACCGAGCCGGATAGCCCAGCGTGCCAAATCAAAAATCCCGAGTAGCCGCTGGCGATCAGGACACGGTAGTCGACATCGGGCACTTCGCGGGCAAGGCATTTGGCGAAAAACGCCCCGATGACGAGACCAAAGCCCCAGTTTACCCAGCTTGCCAGAAGCGCGACGAGCGTCACCATGATGATCGCGCGGCCCGGAGTTTTGGCGCGGCGGGCCAAGGCGCCCAGCAGGCGCGAGAAGAGCGGTGTCGAGGCAAGGATGAAGCCTGTGACCAACACCAGCGCCATCTGCATCGCGAAGGTCAGAAGGCCCCAGAATCCGTCACCGAAATAGCCGATCATCTGTGCTGGTGTGCCGCCATCGCTCAACAGCCCTGCTGCGAAGACAAGGAACGTCAGCAGGATGACGATGACCAGAGGTTCAGGCAGATAGTTTTGAATGAACTTGTCCAGCGCGCCGGTGAACCGACCAAACGCGGAGGGCTTTGGCCGGACTTCATGGGACAGATCGGTCATTCTGCGGCCTCCGGCATCGATGTTCCGGCGTTGGGCGAACCCTGCGCCATATCTTCGAACAGGACGGCCGGATCGAAGGTCGCATCGTGACCGATCAGGGCGCCGCGCGTGTCGAGAAATCCGGAGGCCTGTGCGCGCCCGCGCTCGAAGAGCCGGTCGAGATAGGCCCATTCGACGTTAAGCTTGGCCGATGGTGAGAACTCGGCCAGATCGGCGTCGCAGAGTACACGGTGGAGCCGTGTCCGGCTGTGTTCAGGGTGCAGCGTGCGATAGTGCATCGCGATGCGCAGTTCTTTCATGAGCGCGCTGTTGAAGGTGATCTCGTTGAGACGATTTGAGATATCTCGTGCGGTCTTCGGCGTCTCGTCCCGTTCAAACGGGTTGGTCTGGATCAGGAGAAGGTCGACGCCGTGCTGATGCTGGACAAGCGGAAAGAGTGACGGGTTGCCGGTGTAGCCGCCATCCCAGTAGGGATCGCCGTCGATCTCTACGGCCTGAAACAGCGACGGCAGCGCCGCAGAGGCCAGGATCGTATCCACGGTGATGTCGGGTTGAGTGAACACGCGAGCCGTACCGGTGCGGACATTGGTTGCCGTCAGAAAGACGCGCGGGGCCGCATCGGAATTGAGGGCGCCCAGATCTAGCAGCTCAGTCAGGAGCGCCTTCAACGGATGGTGGTTCATCGGATTAGTTTGATAGGGTGACCAGACGCGGCTGATAAGATCGAACCAGAGGTAGGCCGGGTTCAGATCCAGGCTCCAGTTCCCAGACGCCTTGGCAAAGCCGCTGCGCTGGATTGGCGAGAATGATCCCAGCCGTGAGACGGCCCGCCAGAAAGCACGAAGGGCGGCTTTGGCGCCTGTCGGGCCGTTCTTTGCGAGGCCCGAGGCGAAGAACGCGGCGTTCATTGCCCCGGCGCTGGTGCCGCTGATGGCGGAGATATCGAACCGGTCCTCGTCCAGCAGACGGTCGAGCACGCCCCAACCGAGCGCGCCATGGGAGCCGCCACCCTGCAAGGCGATAAGAAGTTGGATTTTATCTTTGGTCATCGGCACCACCGCCCGTTTGAACAGCCGAAGGCACGACGGCTCCCGGCGATCGCTGCCACGTGCCAAAGGGCGCTTGCATGGGGTTCTCGCATAGCCTCAGGTCCCCTTCTCGAAGGGCCCGGTGCCACCGACATCCCCAACGGATTGCCCGTTGAGATAAAGCCCCGTAGCGACCGGTGTTGCCGCAGCAACGCTCTGCAATGCCATGCAGGCCTGGCGACAGTACCCAATGAAGTTGACGAGGTTTTCGGCGGGTTCCTGACTCTCGATGATGAGGTTGAGCTGCATATGCTCAGCCTTGCCGTAGCTGTCTTCGGGGCGGACGTCGCCCAGATCCATTGTCGTGGTCCAGGTGCTGCGCTGTTCCAGCCGTGCAGACGTGATTTCAAACTTCTGGCTTTTGCCGAGCATCTCGACATGGCTCATCATGCACAGGCCCAGCCCCGCTGCGAAATACATCAGCGGAGAGGGAGCCGTGCCGCGCCCGCCAACGGCGGTGCCTTCGTCTTATATCAGCCCCCTGGTGCCGCCGTTGGGTACATTCGAGAAAATGGTGACCTTTTTAAGGTGCATGCCCTCCGGCATGCTCTCGACATTCACATGGGCGTCAAAGCGCATGCGCTCGCCCTGTTTAACCTTTTCCAGGTGCGGGTCTGGGAGCGTGTCTTGTGTGGCTTCGGTATCTACCTTTCGGACGATGGTTTCATCTGACATGTTCCAAACGACATCTTTCATGGGATTTCCTTTTGATGTTGAGGGTTATTCGGCTGCGACTGCAGATGGAGCTGGCAATGCGGTACGGGTCTGCTGGTCGCGAAAAAACAGGGCGTAGAGCACCGGCACGACGCAAAGCGTGAGGATCGTGCCGACGGCCAGCCCCGCAGCCATGACCGTGGCCATCCCGTAAAAGAGCGGGTCGTTCGACAGGATCAGCGGCAGGAGGCCCAGCACGGTAGTGACGGTTGTCATGACGATCGGGCGGAGACGTCGCTTGGCGGCGCGCACAATGGCGTCGTTGCCGACGTGACCCTCGATGCGTTCGATATCGATCCGGTCGATCAGCACGATGGCGTTGTTGAGAATGATGCCCGCCAGCGACAGCATCCCCAGGATCGGCATGAACCCGAAATCGGCGTTGAAAAGCCGCAGGCCGAGCGCCACGCCGGTCACGATCAGCGGTACGGTTAAGAGGATGATCGCCGGGCGGCGGAATGAATTAAACTGCGCGATCAGCAGGATCACGATGATAGCGAGGCAGAGCGGCATGTTGACGGCAAGCGCTGCGCGGCCTTCTCCGGATTGTGTGATGATCCCGTCCATCTCAATCGAATGGCCGGGTGGCAGGTCTGCGCGCAGGGCGTCGAGCTGATCCTCGATCAGGGGGGCCATGTCTTCGGCGCCCATGTGTTCGGATCGGCCTTCGACTGTGACCGTGCGGGTCAAGTTCTCGCGCTCGATACGGGCGAAACCGTTGACCAGTTCGACGCTGGCCACCTGAATCAACGGCACCGCGACGCCGTTCGCGCCGAAGATCGACAAGGTGCGGACCCGGTCGATATCGGTGCGCTCCTCCTCCAGCGCGCGGGCCACGATGGGGATTACGTCCTCCCCCTCGCGAAACTCCGAGATGGCCCGTCCAGATAAATAGGCCGACATCGACCGCGCGACGTCCGCGGAGGTCACACCGGCGCGGCGGGCCAGCGTCTGGTCTACATCCACGACGACATGGCTGACTCGGTTCTCCCAGTTCTGGCGGATGTCGCGCGCGCCGGGGACGGTGCCGATGATCCGCTCGATCTCGCGCGCGGTCTCGTAGATGTAGGCGCGGTCTGGACCCTTGACTTGAACCTCCAAGATCGAGCTGTCCGACGGCCCTAGAAACATCGTCGTGACGCGGGCACTAAGGTGGCCGAACTCCTGCGCCAGATGCGCGCGTAGCTCGCCCACGGCCCGGTCCATCGCGTCAGGGCTCTCAACATTCATGATCAGTACGGCGCGGTTCGGTGCGGGGTCGACGGGCGTGAGGGACAGCACGAAGCGCGGGCCCCCGAAGCCGACATAGGCGACCTGATCGACGAGCCAGTCAAAGCGGTCGTGCGTCAGGGTGGGCAGCAGCGTCTCGATCTCATCAATGGTGTGGCTGGTGGTCACATCCGCAGGCAGATCGAGGTAGGTGATGATTTGCGCGCGGTCGCTGCCGGGGAAGAACTTCTGCGGCGCAGTCGCCACGCCGACACCGCCCCCCACCAGCGCAAGCCCCATGCCGATCAGGACAATAGTTTTGTGGCGCAGCACCCACTCCATGGTGCGTCCATAGGCGTCGATGATCGGATCGAAGACCCTTTCATAGAGCGGGTGCTTTCCGTCCTTGGTCGGAGATTGGGCAAACCGGTAGGACAGCGTAGGCGTGACCGTCATCGCCAGCAGCCAGCTGATCGTCAGGGTGATCGCGATCACGATCGAGATTGACCGGGTGTATTCCCCCGCCACATGCTCGGCCAGCATCAGCGGCAGGAAGACCAGTACGGTGGTGGCCGTCGATGATAAGAGTGGCAGGGACAACTCGGTGCCAACGCCTTCTAGCGCCTCATCGCGACTGGCACCGTCCGCGAGGCGCTTCTTGTAGTCTTCGGCGACCACGACACCGGCATCGACAAGCAAGCCGAGCGCGATGACCAGCGTGGCCAAACTCATCCGTTCCAGTGGCAGCCCAAAGAAGCCCATGATGGCGAGAGTCGAGAGCATCACGATCGGCACGATGGCCCCGACGATCAGGCCGGTGCGCAGACCGAGCAGCATGACCACGACCACCAGCACGATCCCAAGCGTCTGCAGCACATTGATCGAGACGCCGTAGACGGCCTGTTCTACCTGATCGGCCTGGAACGTGACGATATCGAGCGTGTAGCCGATGGGCAGGCTTGCCTCGATCTCCTCCAGCCGGTCCGCGACTTGCGGTCCGAATTCGAGGACATTGGTGCCCTCCTGCTGCGCGATGGCAAGGATGACGGCGGGTTGGCCCTGATAATAGGCGGCCTGGGGCGGAGGATCGACGAGGCGGCGCTCGATCGTGGCGATATCGCGCAGGGCGATGGTGCCACCCTCCGGAACGGTGATCAGCGTCTCGCCGATGGCGGCCAGATCCCGGTAGTCGCCGGTTGGCTCGACCAGCAAGGCGCGGGGGCCGAGGTCGATTCGCCCTCCCGGACGGATGATGTTCTGCGCCGCCAGAGTATTGGCGATGACCTCGGGGCTGATCCCCAGTTCCGTGAGTTGTCCGTTGCGCGATTCGATATAGATCCTTTCGGGCTGGATGCCAGCCAGATCGATGCTGTTGACGCCGGGCACGGAATAAAGCTGATCGCGGATATAGCTTGCCACATTGCCCAGTTCGGCCAACGTGTGATCTGGCGAGCGTAGCGCCGCTGTCACGACGGCCACGTCGCCGACGTTGTCGGCAACAACGGGCGGACCAGATCCCTCAGGAAGATCGGCCGAGGCCAAGGCCATTTCCGCCCGCAGGTCGTCCCAGATCTGATCGAGGGCGAAAAAGCGATCGTAGACCTCAACATGAATGATCGAGACACCCGACGTCGAGGATGAGCGGATTTCCTCGACCTCCGGCAGACGCCTGATTGCACGCTCGAGGGGCTTAGTAATCAGCTCTTCGATCCGTTCGGGCGACAGACCTGGATAGCGGGTTGTCACAATCGCCTCACGGATGGTGATGGCGGGGTCTTCCTGCGCTGGCAGCGTGAAATAACTGTAGGCCCCGAACCCCATCAGCACCGCGACGAGGAAAAAGACCAGTCTTTGGAAGCGAAAGGCGAATTGTGTCAGCATGGCAAACCTCAGAAGTCGTAGCGGGCGATGCCGAAGCCCCTTAGGGAGACCGGCATGCCATCCCGGAGGAAGGACAGGCCCCGTGTCGCGACGATATCGCCGTCCTTGAGGCCGTCGCCAATCAGGGCGAAATCGCCTTCGTAGCCGGACAGAGACACGGCGCGTCGCGTCAGGGTGTCCGAGGCGGGGTCAAAGACGAACGCCACATAGGTGGTGCCGTCATGGGGCAGAATCGCGTTCATTGGCACCGAGACCATGGCCTCGTCACCCCGGTTCGGACGCGGTAGGCGCAATTCGACCTCGGCGCTCATGCCAGCCCGGATCGGGCCCTGCGCCGCGGTAATCGTCAGGGTAACGGGAAAGCCACTGGCGGAATTCGCGCGGGTGCCGATGTCATGGACCACAGCCAGCAGCGCGACGTTCGATCCGTTGAGCAAGCGCGCTGGATGCTCCGATCCGACCTCCAGTTGCGAGATCAAGGCCTCAGGTACGGTGATGGCGATCTGGAGCCCCGCGCTTTCGCCTTGTACCTCGAAGACAGGCGCACCGCTTGCAACGGTCTGGGCGGGCTCAGCATAGCGGGCCGCGACAGACCCGTCATAAGGCGCGAGCAGCGCGGCATCGTCGAGACGATCCTCCGCCTGCTGAACGCCGGTGCGGGCGATCTCAAGGCGACTGATCGTGGTATTCATCGTAGCCTGCGCCGCTTCCAGCCGGGCCTCTGCCACCACGCCGCGTTCAAACAGGCTGCGCTGCCGCGCGAGATCCTGCTCTGCCTCCACATGGCGGGCCTCGGCCTCGACCAGCGCCGCTCTGCGTTCCGCGAGCGTGTTGCGGAAGGTCGTATCGTCCAGCCGCGCCAGAACATCGCCGCGGCGAAAGGCATCGCCAATCTCGACCGTGATCTCTTCGATGCGTCCGTCGGCCTCGAAGGCGAGCGGCGCCCGTTCCGCCGCCTGAACGGTGCCGGTCAACGTCCGCGCGATGATGCCATCGAAGGCGGTGGCAGCAGCCCAGTCGATCGGTCTGGCCGGTTCCGCGCCATCGTCCTGTGGCCCCGGTGCTGCGGGTGGTGGGTAGGACAGATCGGAGGTTTCAGGGAGGACCGCCCCAATACCAGCAACGACCGGATAGAGGGAGGCAGCACGCAAAGCGGGGCTTGCTTCGGCATCGCTTGCCATGAGCCCGCCCCAGAGAAGGGTCGTCGCGATGACAAACTGCCCGCCAGCCAGAAAAATCGGAATGACCCAGCTTTGCTTGCTCGGGTTTTCTTTGCGCAGACGCCGGAGGATCAAGCCGCTGATGACCGTGAGTATCATCCATCCAAAGACAAGCAGCGCGACGGGCGGATGGGCTTCGCTGAAAATAACGATGGCGGCAATCGCGACAAGACCGATGGACGAGATGACCGACAGCATGACACCGCCAAGCATGGCGACACTCAGTAGAGCCAGGAAGGTTGCTGCTAGGAACAGGTCGATCATGGTCATCCTCCCGCCGGAGTGAAGGGTTTCTTTGCTTGATCGGTAAAATAGCCATTGAGATCGGTTCGGAAATGCAACAGAATGGAAAGGCTCGTTCCGTTAATGAAACGGCAAATACTGTGGAGTTGCGGATGCCAATGCAGGGCGCCTTGTCGCTGGACGACTTAAACCTGTTCTACTTTATCGCGGAAGAGCGCGGCATCAGCGGTTCATCGCGCCGGTTTGGGGTATCGAAGGCCAAGCTGTCACGCGCGCTGACGCGCCTCGAAGAGCGGGCAGGAACGCCGCTCTTTGACCGGGTGACGGGTGGGTTGAGACTGACGGCCGCCGGTCAGTTACTGGAACCGATTGCCCGTCAACTGACGCAGACCTCCAGTGACGCAGAAGAGGTTTTGCGATCGGCCACGGGCGAGCCTTCCGGTACGTTGAGGATCGCAGCAAGCGCTTTGTCAGGACAGCTCCTCATCGGACCGGTGGTCGCTGACATGCATCACCGATATCCGGGCGTGGCAGTGTCCGTCACGGTGTCGGCCCTAGGGCCAGACCCCTTATCGGAAGATCTTGATGTTGTCCTGCGTCTCGGCCGGCCATCGGAGCCCTATCTCATAGCGCGCAAGATCGTCGCATCCTCGCTCGCGCTCTATGCGTCCAAAGCCGTCGCGGACGATCTGAACGGCGCGCAAGCGGACGAGCGGATCGATGCGCAGCGCATAGTTATTGGTGTTCCCGGCGTGCCTTCCGATTGGACCCTGTATGATGCCGATGGAACTGCCCACCATTTTACGGGCGCCCCAAAATCCATCGTCGGAGATCCGTCGGTGGCCTTGGGCATCATCATGTGCGGACAAGGCGTGTCTTTCCTGCCGCGCATTTTCGCGCAGCCTTTCGAGAAGAGCAGCGCACTCGTGAGGGTGCGTCCGGATCTGGTGGGGCCGGAGGTGGAAGTCTTCGCCTGCTTTCCGCCAAAGCGTGCCTCTGTTCCTGCCGTGCGCGTCTTCATCGATATGCTCGTAGAATTCGCCGCCACGCGGACCGGGTTCGAGGATCAGGAGAGCCGCTAAGGGACGCGTTGCGGTTCGTCGACCTCATAATTCGAGCTCCCGGCTATCAACACCGATCTCGGAAAAGTTGTAGACTCGTCTTTAGATCTGACCCTGAAGCCGATCCGCATGCTTGATCAGGATGTCCAGAAACGCTGCGACTGCTGGAACGCTCATCCGTCTGGGTGGCAGAACGGCGTAGATCTCGAGCTTAGGACCGGTCCAGTTGGGGAGCGCGCGAACAAGAGCTCCTGCGCGCACAAGCGGTTCACCATAAACCATCGGCAACTTGGCGACGCCGGAGCCTGAATTCAGGATCCCGATCGCCACGGTGGGGTCGCCGACCCGGACAAGGGGTTTGGAGGCCATCTCAACGCTTCGCCGTGTTGTGTCAGACAGCCGCCATCGAGATGGAACCTGATCGACGGCAATCACGATGCGTCCCAGGCTTTCGACCGCCACCGGATCATCGAGATCGATCTCGGCCGCTGTGGATCGAAACGCGTAAAGCGCAAGCGGCGAGGATATCAGGAGGCGAGTTGAGAGATAGGATTCCTCCGGCTTGCCGATCCGCAGCACCAGGTCCAAGTCTTCCGCCACCGGATCGGGGCCGAGCCCCGTGACCTTCAGCGTCGTCTCGACCAGGGCGTAGCGCTTGGCCATCTCGGCAATGGCTGGTGCGACCAGCTGCTGACCGGAGAGTGCGCTCGCGGCGATCTTGAGTTCGCCCTGCGGCGTGCCCTTCGCCGACCGCACCGCCTCATCCGCGTCTCGAACCACTTCGGCCGCGCGCCGGGCCACAGGAACCAGAACCTCTCCCGTCGCGGTGAGCGTCATGCCCTGCTTGGTGCGATCGAAGAGCGGCCCGCCTGCCAGTTCTTCCAGCTTGGCAACGGCGCGCGACAGCACGGATTTCGACATGCCGAACCGCTGGGACGCGGCGTTCATGGAGCCAGACTCTGCGATCAGCGCGAGAAGCCGCAGATCGTCCACCGCGAATTCGCGGGTCGAATACGGGTGGGCGTCGAGCGGTTCCGTTGGGTCATCTTGTGTTCTCATTGGGGAACATACTGTTCTATTTTGCACTCTACTTCAAGCCGCCGCCGTCCTGCATATCAGGGTCAACACGAACACCGATAGCTAGAAAGGCCCGATAATGTCAGAGACGATCCAGATCTTTTCCAAACCCGACTGCCCCTACTGCGAGGCGGCCAAGGCCACCCTCGACGACGCCGGCCTCCCTTTTGAGGCGCATGACGTGACCGCTTCTGATCGCAACGCCGATCTCTCGATCTTCCATTCGGGCGTTTCAACAGTACCGCAGATCTTCGTCGGCGAGACCCACGTGAACGGGTCGACCGACCTATCCGCGCTCAAGGCGGCAGATCGGTTGCTGCCTCTTGCCGCACAGGCTTCCGGACCGCTCGATCTCGATCAGCATTCCGATGCCGAACTGCGCGACGGGGCCAAAGACTATGTCCTGCGTGACGCCATTCCCGAGATCGACGGGTCGCGGTCGGACAACGAAAACGATTGGCCGATCCTGCATATGTACAAAGAGTTTTTCGGTTTTTGGCCGAACTGCTTCTACTACCAATACCACTGGCCCGAGGTTGCCTACCGCCAGTTCGTCTACTGTCATAACGTCGGCGCCATCGGCGGCGGCAAGGAAGTGCTCGGCGCGCCAGTCATGAATGCGCTCGGCTATGCCACCTCCAACGCCCATGGCTGCAACTACTGTCAGGTCCATTCCGCATCCGTCGGCGGCGAAGAGTCCGCCGGCTACGCGACCGCAATCGATGCCGCGCGCGACGGCGACTATTCGGGCGAGTTCGGCCCCTTCGAGGCGGCCTTGGCCGATCTTGTCGCCCACGCCTCGACCAATTCGGTGACCGAGGACGATCTGGCGAAGGTGCGCGGCTATGGCAACGATGCCCGCTTCACCAAGCTGCCGGTCGAGGCCAATATCTCGGCGACGGCGATGATCGCGTCCGCCTTCGGGTTCCTCAACGTATTCAACGACCTCACCGGCGTGAAGGTCGAGGCGGAATGGGCGCAGAAAGCTGAAGATGGCGCGGGCATCGACACGGGCCGCCATGGCGCGTCCGAAGACCGGCAGTCGACCAATCTCGACTACGATCTGCCCGAAGGCGGCCCATCCATGGCTTCGATAATCGCCCATTTTGGCAAAGACGCCGTACTGACCGGTGGGCCGATGCAATACATGCAGAAACATGTCGGTCTGAAGCCCGCATGGGTGGAAGCATGGCCGCTCCCGCTGCGGCCCACTCATGTGCGCTTCTACGTGGGCGTGATGACCGACGAGGACACCGATACCAATGCCGTATCAATCACCCCGGAGCTGAAGCACCTGATGGCCCGCGTCAGCCACATCGCCAAGGGCCACGACTATCTCGCCGCGGTCGAGGGGTATCTTGCCTGGGTTGCCGGAGGAAAATCGGATCAGGCGGTCGAACGGGTGCGCCAGGCCTTTGCCGCCGCACATTCCTCAATGGCGGACGATACGCCGTTCACGGACCGCGAACAGGCAGCGCTGCAACTGGCCTGGGTCTCGGCCCAGACACCGCTGACCACGCCGCACCGCGTCGTACGCGCTGCAATCGAGCACTATACGCCCACTGAGCTGGTCCATCTGATCACGGTCTGCGCATTGGCCTCAATGATCCAGCGGTTCGCCGCCATTGCAAAGCCCATGGTCGAGCGTGAGGTCAAAGGCTTCCTGTCAGAAAACGACCTGCCGCTTGATACGCTGGCCATCAGATACCCGCTCGATCGTGAGCGTAGCCAGGCCGCAGAGCCAGCCAGACAGAGGGCCTAAGCCCCCCGCGATCCGAGTTCGTCCCGCTCGCGATCGCCGCCCGGAAGGTCGTTACCCCCACGGCCTTCCGGGTCCAATTTAATCGCAACCCATCCAACTGAAAGAGAGCCGTCATGACCCACACGTCGAAATCCCCCATCTACGATCTCGCCATCATCGGCGCTGGGTCCGGCGGCATGGCTGCTGCTAGGCGCGCAGCCGAAGCAGGAATGCGGGTCGTGCTCTTTGAAGCTGCCCATGCGGGCGGCACTTGCGTCAATGCCGGCTGTGTGCCCAAGAAACTGATGGTTCACGCCTCCCGTATGGCCGATCACGCCGAAGAGATGCCGACGCTCGGATGGCGGACCGAAGACATGACCTTCGATTGGCCGACCCTGCGGGATGCGGTGGCGGGAGAAGTTGAACGGCTCTCAACCTACCATACCAACCGCCTCGAGAACCTCGGGATCGCGCTGATCCCAGAGCGGGCGACGATCACGTCTCCGACGAGCGTGGCAGTAGCCAGCGGTCCAACCTTCGAGGCGGCCAATATCCTGATCGCAACCGGTGCGCGGCCCGCGATGCCCGATCTGCCCGGCAGCGCTTTCTGCGTGACGTCGGACGACATCTTTAAACTCGACGCTTTGCCCGAGCGTCTCGCGATCATCGGTGGCGGCTATATCGCCGTCGAGTTCGCCTGCATGATGCAGCGCTTCGGCGTCGCGGTGACGGTCTTCGAGCGCGGGGAACGGCTGATCGCTCCCTTCGATGCCGAGATATCGGCCCTGCTTCTTGAGGCCATGGCCGCACAGGGCATCGATATCCGCCTTTGCGCGTCGGTCGATACCATCCTGCGAGAGGGCGATGGATACGTCCTCGACGGCGAGAATGTCGCTGGCTCTGGCACCTTTGGCCGTGTCCTCATGGCCGCCGGGCGCGCACCGAATACCCTCGACATGGGTCTGGGAGAGATGGGCGTCGATCTCACCGAGCGCGGTCATATCGTGGTTGATAAAGAAGGACGCAGCAACGTTCCGACGATATTTGCTGCCGGAGATGTCTCCGAACGGATCGCCCTGACCCCTGTCGCCGTGCGCGGCGGGCGCCGTGTGGTCGATATCCTTGCGGGTGCTGCCGCGCCGCTAGAGATGCAGGCCGTGGTGCCTACGGCGGCCTTCACGACCCCGGAATGCGCCTCGGGCGGATTGGCCGAAGCGGAGGCCGAGTCATTGGGCAAGCGCTTCACAGTACGGCGCACATCCTTCAGTCCGCTGGCCTCGCTTCTTCAGGACGACCCCGGCAGCGTCTTCATAAAATGCCTGGTGGAGAACGAGACGGGTCTGCTGCTCGGTTTCCATTTCTTCGGACCTGCCGCGTCCGAAGCCGCACAACTGGGCGCTGTCACCTTGAGCGCAGGTCTCACCGAGAGCCAACTCCACAACACCATGGCCCTGCATCCCAGTGTTGCCGAGGAGGTCATCTCCCTCGGCCGCGCTGATGAACCCATCCACCAAAAGGTCGCGCGGCGTGCCCGCGCAGCCGCGTGAGGATTGGAGGCGAGCCGATGGAGACCGCCGCACTCAGAAAAGCCCCGTCCTGGCGCTATGCGCAGCGATCATTGGTGGTCGCGGCGGTGGTGGGCACACTGCTGAACCTGATCAATCAGGGGCATGTTCTGTTCGGCGACGCCGAGTTCCGCCTGGGAACCGCGCTTCTGACCTATTGCGTTCCCTTCTGCGTGTCGACCTATGGCGTTTCCATGAGCTTTGCGAACGACGACCACGTCGCGCCACTTCCCGACCCCGCCATTCCAACAGAAAGCATCACCCAAGGAGAAACCCCATGAAAATGATGAAAGCCGCCGTCGTCAGAGAGTTCGGCAAACCGCTCGTGATCGAAGACGCACCCGTTCCAGAGCCGGGTGGGGGGCAGATCCAGGTCAAGATCGAAGCGTCCGGGGTTTGTCATACCGACCTGCACGCCGCCGAAGGAGACTGGCCAGTCAAGCCAAACCCACCTTTCATTCCAGGACATGAGGGTGTCGGGTTCGTCTCCGGCGTCGGCGCAGGCGTCAAACATGTGAAAGAAGGCGACCGGGTCGGCGTGCCGTGGCTCTACTCGGCGTGCGGTCATTGCGAGCACTGCATGGGCGGCTGGGAAACGCTTTGCGAGACGCAGGAGAATACCGGCTATTCGGTCAATGGCGGTTTTGCCGAATATGCCATCGCCGATCCCGATTATGTCGGTCACATCCCGAACGGTGCAAGCTTTACGGAAATCGCCCCGATCCTGTGTGCGGGCGTCACCGTCTACAAAGGTCTGAAAATGACCGACACCAAACCGGGAGACTGGGTTGTCATCTCCGGTATTGGCGGTCTTGGACACATGGCTGTGCAATATGCCAAGGCCATGGGCCTCAACGTGGCGGCGGTCGATATCGACGACGCGAAGCTGGCACTGGCAAAGAGACTTGGTGCGGCAGTGACCGTCAATGCCACAAAGGAGGATCCGACGATCGCGTTGAAGCGTGACATCGGCGGGGCTCATGGCGTCCTCGTCACCGCCGTCTCCCCGAAAGCCTTCGAACAGGCACTTGGATTCGTCCGGCGTGGCGGCACCGTTGCGCTCAACGGCCTGCCGCCGGGCAGCTTCCCGTTGCCGATCTTCGATATGGTTTTGAACGGGATCACTGTGCGCGGCTCGATCGTGGGAACCCGGCTTGATCTGCAGCAGGCGCTGGATTTCGCCGGCGCCGGGAAGGTCAAGGCCACAACGAGCACCGACAGTCTCGACAACATCAACGATATTTTCGGACGCATGCGCCGCGGAGAAATCGAGGGCCGCGTCGTGCTAGATTTCGCCGGCTAGACGAAGTGGGTGTGTGGGTGTGCAGCGAGGATGCAAGCAGTGGGCCGCGCTTTTGGGCGTTTGGGCTGCGCTCGGTGGTTCAATCGCTAGCGTCTCCACAAAATTTACCCCACATTCAAGGACATCACCTCAATGTGCAGTTCCGCCATCAGGGTGCTTCTCAACGTGATCTCGCCGTAATCTAAATGAAGACGCGTCATTTGATCCATTTTCTCGCCGTGGCGGAAACAGGAAGTTTCCGGCAGGCTGGAAAGCGTCTGGACCTTGGGCAGTCGACCGTCAGCCGCCAAGTGCGGCATTTGGAGGAGACGCTTGGTGTGTCCTTGTTCGAGCGCCGAACGACCGGTGTGCTGTTAACGTGGGCCGGAGTGGTATTCGCCGAGCATGCACGCCTGATCGTGAACGATTTTCAGATCGCAGTGGACGCTGTCAAAGCCAATGGCGTCGCGGTCAGCGGTAGGCTTCGGGTCGGCATGATTGCGTCGTTGTCCCACGGGCCGCTGAGAGCCGTGGTAGAGCAGTTTCTCGCAGAACATGGCGGAGTTTCGCTTTCATTTATCGAGTCTGATCGAAGTGAACTTCTGACTATGCTCAGCCATCGTCGCATTGATTTTGTGTTCGCAGCCGGCGATCCTGAAGCGGAAAACGGTGACGGGATTATCCTGTGTGAGGAGAATATTTATTTGGCCGTGGCGGCCGACTCAGAATTGGCCAACCGAAGTCAGCTGGATTGGAGTGATATCGAAAAGTCTCAGTTCATTGTCGGTGCCCGAGAACCAGGTCCGGAAATCCATGATTACATCGTGCGAAGGATTACCGATCTTGGTCGGAGTGCACGTCTCCATCATCATCAGCTCGATCGGGAAGGCATTATGACATTGGTAGGTCTCGGTATGGGTGTCAGTCTGGTTGCGGATCATTGGAGAGGCGTAAAGTATCCCAATGTAACTTTTGTGCCGATCGGTGACCAAGACGAGCGCGTTCCCTTTTCTCTCACATGGCGTCCTGAGAACGACAATCCCGCGCTCAGGCGGTTCCTGAGTCTTGCTCGGATCGAGGCGAAGAAGAACGGGGCGCCTTCCTAGCTTTGGCGAACGCCCGGTCTGTCGCCATAAAGCGCGTCAGCATAGGCGCGATGAGCTTTATTGGTTCTAAGGACTGCTGCGTCTCACGTCCGAGAATGTCTGCGTAGGCCATCAGATCGCGGTGAACGTCGGCAGGGAGTTCGACCGTCAGTTTGACAGGCTTATCGTCCCGTATGTTTCCCAGCTTTAATTTACTCATTAGTTACCTCCTTGTGGCTCGAGAATGAGATCTCGGGTCACCATAACCCGGACCGGGAAGCCGGGCCTGATCGTGAGCGTCGGCGGGATGCCGAGTTGACGTTGCACGATGGCTTCGCCCGCGCGCCCGATTGTGTCCTGTGTCCCCTCGCGGATCGCCTCGGCGATCTCGTCGCTATCGTCCTCGCGGCTTTCCAGGCCGATATTGAGGATCGTTGCGAAACCTGCCGCGAAAAACAGCCGATCCCAATGATTGTCGACGCCGTCTTCAAGCCCCGCATATCCGGCCTGATCGGTTCCCGGCTCGCGTTCGAGAACGATGGAGCGCCCGTCCGGCATGATGAGGCGTGTCCAAGCGAGGAGCAGCCGACGCTGACCGGAGGCGACCCGGCTGTCATACTCGCCGAGCAGCCGTGCGCCCTGAGGGATGAGCAAAAACTGTCCTGTCGGGCTGTCATAGACGTTGGCGGTGACCTGGGCCGTGATCTGTCCGGGTAAATCCGATCGCAATCCGGTGATCAGTGCGGCTTCGATCACGGACCCAGCCTGAAGAACGAAAGGGCTTGGCGGTGCCTGCAAGCGATCCGCAGCAGTCGTCCGGCGATCCACATCTCGATCCATGAAGGCTTCCTGCCGCTCGGTTGTGTCGGGTCGAGATGTCGGTCCGGCCGCTGCAGGGAAGAGGCCTTGTAGTCGAGGAGCCGATGATGTCGTTGACTGACCTTGTTGGCGTGGCGCTGTTGAATTCGTGTTCCGCGCATCTGCGAACAAGGTTGCAAGCCGGGCCGCCTCTGCTTCCTGCATTCGGAGCTGCTCTACGGGATCGACGGCCGGTCCCGTGGCGGGAACCACCGGCACTGGCTCCCCCCTCCGCTGCGCTGACAGAACCGGGCGTCCGAGCTCTCCGGGCAGTGGCAGCCCAAGTCTCGGGATCGATCCATAGTCTGTGGGCAAGCGGGACAGACCCTCCGCTTCTTGCACCCGTTCAGTCGAAAACAGTTCCGATGGACCGTCGCCCTGATCCGGTCCTTGCAAGGCGACGATCAGGATCGCCCCGATCCCCAATCCGCCTGCGACCGTGAGGACCGTGATTGCCTTTCGGGACAGCCGCATCACGCGGGGCGGATCCGGACGCAGGCGCAGTTCCTTGGCGATCTCGCTTTCCGAGCGTGGAGCCTCGTCGATCTCCTCTTCCTTCCGGTCGTCGCTCATCGGTCAGACCTGTCTTGATGGGCGGACGCGGCTCGCTGATCACGCTCGGCTGATTGCCGTCGTCCGTCGGTTCGGACGATGCGCACGCGCCGCTGGCGGTCCCCGAGTCGAAGCTCGGCGGCGGCGAACAGTCGGTCGATGATCATGTAGTTGCGGCGGATGCGGTAGTTGACGAGTTGGCCATCCCCTTCCGGGCCGATGACGAAGAGTGGCGGCATCTCGCCCTGACCGATCCCGCGGGGGAACTCGATAAACACCTGCCGCCCATCATCGAAAGCGCGCCGGGGTCGCCACGACGCGCGATCGCCGCTGATGCGATAGCGGAAGTTGATATCGGTGAGGTCCACATTGCGACCGATTGGCACCGCGGCTTCACCGCGCGCATTCTGACGATGCAAGGCGATCAAGGCGTGCTCTGGGTAGCTCCAGGAGACCGAGGCCATGTAAGCCTGCGGTGTCGCCCGAAGCTCCAGATGATACGTCCGGCGGTCCGTGTTGATGACAAGGTTGGTCACGAGGTCGGGCCGCGTGGGTTTCACCAAGATATGGATACGGCGGGTGTCGCCAGACCCACTCTCGGTGTCACCGATGATCCAGCGGGCGGTGTCACCGGCTGCGATTGGACCGGAGCCCACGAGGGTCTCGCCTTCCTGAAGCGCGATGTCAGTCACCTGTCCAGGCGAGGTATAGACTTGATAGAGCGCGCCGGAACTATACGGGTAGAGCTGGACCGCGTTGATGAAGCCATCGCGCACCGGCTCGATCCGTGCTGCGGCATTTGCATTGGTGATCCTGTCAGCGGGGTCAGCGGCCTGAGGCGACTTCGGATCGGCATCGACGCGCATGAGTTGGCCTGGAAGCGGCAGCGGTTCCGGGCGCTCGATGATCCGCACTGGTCTTGGTGGCTCTGCGATCAACGTGGCTTCAACCGGATCGTCGTAGCTGATTTCGGGCGGTTTGAAAGTGGCGCAGCCCGCGAGCATCGACGTTGTAAGTAGTGCGGCGAAAGGCAGTTTGGCTGACATGCAATGTCTCATTGGGTGTTCTCCCGTGACCAGTTGATGGCGTGCACAAAGACGCCGAGGGGGTTTTTGCGGAGCCGCTCCGCATCGCGGGGCGGCTGGATGGCCACGCTGAGGATGCCCGTCCACCGGTCGGTGCCGGCGAGCTGGCCGTTGACGTAACGGCGTTCGGTCCAGGCAACGCGAATGCTGGTGGCGGAGGCGCTAATGACGCTGGAGATTTCCGCAGATATCTGAACCTCACCGACACGCGCGAACGGGTCGTTCACGCGCGCAAAATCGTTCAGGGCGACCGCGCCGCGATCGGTGGCGAAGTCATAGGCGCGCAGCCAGTTCTCCCGCAGCACGATCGGATCGGCGGGGACCTGACGGACGTTCTCGATAAACCGCGCGAGGTGGAATGCGATCTGCGGATCTGTGGGCCGGTAGTTCGCGCTGGCCGGTGCCACTGTCTGCGCCGCACCTAGCCGATCGACTTCGACGACATACGGCACGATGGTGCCTTGGGTGGACTGCCAGACAAGCGCCAGGCCGAAAACAGCCGTCGTCGTGAGACAACTGATCGCCATATACCGCCAGTTTTTCGCCTGAACCCGGGCGGAGCCCATCCGCTCATCCCAAGCTTGGGCCGCCTTTTGATAAGGGGTCGTGGGCTCGGGGGTTTTGGCGTAGCGTACGCTCGGTCGCTTGAACATCATGATCTCTCCGAAAGGCTGACGGATGTGCCAGCACCGCCGCCATCGCCGGAGCGAAGCGCATGGGCGGTGGTGGCGACACCGTGTTGCAGGGATTGCTGACGCTTCATGCGGCGCGCCCAGGCGGGCGGGCCGTTACTGGCTGCCGCCGACGCGGTGCCGCCTGCCGCATTGCTAAATTTGCCGCCGGTCGCTTGAAATGCAGCTTTCGAGCCGGATTGATAGCCGTCTGAGACAGCTCTCTTAAGCGTGCTGGCGGCCATAGACGCTCCAGCCTGCCCGACACTCTTCAGTCCGCCTGCTACCTTTCCGGCTGGACTTGAACCAGAGGCTGCTCCAATTTGAAAAGCGGTCGAAGCGCCGCCCGCAACTGCGGAGCCGCCCCGTAGCGCGGTGCCACCTGCCGCACCTGCCATCTTTAGACCGGCAAGGCCGCCAGCAGCCACACCGCCAGCCGCGAGGCCTGCGCCGACCGCAGCACCTGCGCCAAGCTGAGGTCCGCCTGAGACGATACCGTTGGCGATGCCCGGGCCGAAGATGCCGAGGGCGAGGATGGCGAGCGAAGCCAGAACGAAGGCCATCGCGTCATTGATGGTCGGTTCACCGGCAAAGCCGGTCGTGAACTCGCTGAAGATTGTCGAACCGATCCCGACAATGACCGCGAGGACGAGAACTTTGACGCCGGACGATATAACCAGTCCAAGAACGCGCTCGGCCATGAAAGCGGTTTTGTTGAAAAGGCCAAAGGGTACGAGAATGAAGCCCGCGAGCGTTGCCAGTTTGAACTCGATGAGCGTGACGAAGAGCTGGATCGCGAGGATGAAGAAAGACAGCAAGACGACGATCCAGGCGAACATCAGGATCGCGATCTGAATGAAGTTTTCGAAGAAGGAGACGAAGCCCATAAGGTCGGCGATCGAGTCAAGGATCGGCTGACCGGCTTCTAGGCCAACGGCGGCAATGCGCCCGGGCTGCAGAAGTTCATCGGCACCCAAGGATCCGCCAGTGGCGATAAGCCCTAAGCCGGCGAAGCTTTCGAAGACGATACGGGCAAGCGTGTTCCAGTTGCTGATGATGTAGGCGAAGACGCCGACGAAGAGCGTTTTCTTCACGAGCCGTCCGATGATGTCATCATCCGCACCCCAGGCCCAGAACAGGGCTGCAAGCGTGACATCGATGACGATGAGTGTTGTCGCCAAAAACGCAACATCACCACTGAGCAATCCGAAGCCGCTATCGATATAGGTGGTAAAAACCTCCAGAAACCGGTCGATGATGCCGACACCTTCCATGGCCTACTCTTGTTCGTCTTCAGTTGAGGATGCGCCGAAGAAGCGCCGCCGGTTCTCCGCCCAGGCAGCCTGGCAGGTCGTGTCGGCTGCGAGGTCTTCTTCCGTAAGTGTTCGGCATCGCTGGAGGACGGTTTTGAGTGGGTCATCTGAAACCACGGCTTGGGGTGCAGTGTCCTGGTCGAGCGCGCGTTGCAGCTCGATCGTCGCCATGAGCGCCGCGATGGCTCCCATGGCGATGGCGATCCCTTTCAGGGTGGTTTCGGCGGTCAGCTTCATCACGGCCTACCGGAACATCCGAACGGTGGTCGGCTCGTAGCCGTCGCCATAGTCCAGAAAACGCGAGAGGTTCTCGCGCGCCTGTGCCTCGGAGGATGCAGCACGGGCGGCCTCCAGCGATTGAGCCCGGTTTTGCGATACGATCGCTGCAGTGAGGTCAGAGATCTGCTGACTTTGGAGGGCGAGCAACTGATTGCCCGCCTGAGTTGCTTGCAGCGCGCCGGTTGCGGCTTGGCTGCGGCCGACCAGTGTTTGCATCTCCGCGCGGGCGGTTTCGATATTTCCCACAACGCCCGCTTGGACTTTGAGCGCGTCTTCGAACCCGGCGACGGATGTCTGCCAGCGATCCTGCGCTCCGCCGATCATGTCATCGAAATCACCGCGCGCAGCCGCCGCTCCGTAATCCTGCGTGAACGCCTCATCAATGGTCGCCACATCATGCGCGATGCGCTGTGCTTCGCCCAAGAGCTGCTGCGTTTGCTGAATGGAGGATTGCAAACGCGAAAGTGACGAGTATGGCAGGCTGGCAAGGTTGCGCGCCTGATTGACCAGCATCTGCGCCTCGTTCTGGAGCTGGGTGATCTGATTGTTGATCTGCTCCAGCGTCCGCGCGGCGGTCAGCAGGTTTTCTGCGTGATTGGTCGGATCGTAGACGATCCCTCCGAACTCTCCGCCGAACAATCCAGCATGCGCTGGTGGTGCGGTCGTCGGTGAGAGTGCGACGGCGCTCGAAAGCAGCAACGCCGCAAACACGCGTCCCGCAAATCTATTGGTCTTGGTTGTGGTCATGGTCGGTTTCCTTTTCTTCGGTGGGGGATATTGTTGCGTTGATCACAGCGTCTGACGGGGCCAGCAGTTTGGTTGCCCAGTACAGGCCGCGATGCTCCAGCCAGGCGGTGGCAAAGCCGTCGCGTCCGTGTTCGGCCAACACAGCATCAATGGCTGCGTGGTCGGATTTCGAAGATGCGGCGGTGAAGGCCAGAGCGACCTCGCCAAGACCGAGGGCGAAGAGGCGGTTGCCGCTCCGGGATTGGCAATAATAGTCACGCTTGGGTGTTGCCCGCGCGATGATCTCGATCTGCCGATCGTTCAGACCGAAGCTGCGATAGGTCGCGGCAATCTGCGGTTCAAACGCGCGTTCGTTCGGCAGAAAAATCCGAGTGGGACAGCTCTCGACGATCGCAGGGGCGATGTCCGAACCGTCAATGTCAGCGAGCGACTGGGTCGCGAAGATTACGCTGGCGTTCTTTTTGCGGAGCGTTTTCAGCCATTCGCGAAGCTGGCTCCCGAACGTGGCATCGTCGAGCGCGAGCCAGCCCTCATCGACGACAATCATGCTGGGACGTCCATCAAGACGAGATTCGATTCTGTGGAAGAGGTAAGCGAGCACGGCGGGTGCCGCGGCAGAGCCGATCAGACCCTCAGTCTCGAAAGCCTGCATATCGGCAGAGCCGAGTGCTTCGCGCTCCGCGTCAAGCAAACGCCCGAACGGGCCGCCGAGGCAGAACGGAGCCATTGCGCGTTTAAGATCATTTGATTGCAAAAGAACTGACAAGCCCGTCAGTGTGCGTTCTTGGACGGGCGCCGAAGCGAGCGAGGTCAGAGCCGACCAGAGATGCTCGCGGGAAACGGGGTCAATGGCGACGCCTTCGCGTGAGAGAAGTCCGGCAAGCCAGTCTTGCGCCCATACGCGTTCGGCTTGATCGTCTATGTGCGCGAGCGGCTGCAGTTGGACGGCATCTTCTTCATCCGACAATGCCAAACCGAGATCTTCCCAGTCGCCGCCGCAGGCAATTGTGGCGCAGCGGATCGAGCCGCCGAAGTCGAAGGCGAAGACTTGCGCGCCCGGATAGCGCCGGAACTGCAACGCCATGAGTGCGAGAAGGACAGACTTCCCGGCCCCAGTCGGGCCGACCATGAGCGTATGTCCGACATCGCCTACATGTAGCGAGAACCGGAAGGGCGTCGCGCCTTGGGTTTCGGCGTAGAAGAGCGGTGGTCCGGCCAGATGGTCATTGCGTGCAGGTCCAGCCCAGACGGCTGAAATAGGGATCATGTGCGCGAGATTGAGAGTCGAGATCGGCGGTTGTCGGACATTGGCGTAGAGATGGCCGGGCAGTGACCCGAGCCAGGCTTCGACTGCGTTCAAAGTCTCGGGGATGCAGGTGAAGTCTCGTCCTTGCACGACCTTTTCGGCAAGTTTGATCTTGGCATCGGCGGTCCGCTCATCCTCGTCCCACACCGTGATCGTGGCTGTCACATAGGCCGCGCCGACAATATCGGAGCCAAGCTCTTGCAGGGCTTCATCCGCATCCAGCGCCTTGTTTTCGGCGTCACTGTCCAGAAGGGCAGACGTTTCGTTCGTCATCACCTCTTTCAGGATCGCTGCAACGGATTTGCGCTTGGCGAACCACTGACGCCTTACGCGCGTCAGCAGCTTCGTCGCGTCGGTCTTGTCGAGACAGATCGCGCGGGTCGCCCAGCGATACTCGAAGGCCTGAGCGTTAAGTTCGTCGAGAAGACCGGGCCAGGTCGATGTAGGGAAACCGTTGATCGACAGGGTTCGAAAATGGGCATCCCCCAAACGCGGCGCGAGACCGCCCACGAGAGGCTGATCCGCGAGATAGGTATCGAGGTGCATGGGCGTTTCGGGCACACGGATATTTTGCCGACGGGTTGATATGGTTGAATGCAGGTAGGCCAGCGTCTCTTCGTCGGAGAGCCAAGCGGCTTCCGGCATAAACCCGTCGAGCAAGTCGAGCAGACGGTCGCAGCGCGATTGGAACCCTTTGATATGTTCGGTAGGATTTGCGCCTTTGCTTGGGGCGTCTTCGAACAGCCAGCTGCTCGCCCTGCTAGAATCATCCGCGGGCGGCATCCAGGTCAGCGTTAGAAAATAGCGGCTCTCGAAATGATTGGAGGCTTCTTCAAACTGTGCCCGGCGCTCCGCATCGACAAAAGCTGAGACTTGATCGGGAAATTCCGAGAGCGGATAGTCCCGCGCGGGCAGACGCTGCGCCTCGACAAAGACGGCCCATTTCGAGCCCAGACGGCGCAGTGCGCTATTGAGCCGGGCAGCAGTTGCAACAAGCTCGGCGGGTGTTGCTGAATCAAGATCGGGTCCGCGAAAACGTGCCGTGCGTTGCAGACTGCCGTCTTTGTTGAGGACGATGCCCTCGCCGATCAAGGCAGCCCAAGGCAGAAAGTCGGCGAGCAGCGCGGCTTTGGAACGATATTCAGCGAGACGCATCATCGGTTCACACTCCCATCCAGGTCGGATACCGGAGGTGGCGACGTGCGACGTCGGCAATCTGGGGATCGCGCTTTGCGGCGTAGACCGCCAGCAAATGCCCGATGGCCCACAGGACCAAGCCGAAAAGCCATAGCCTAAGACCGAGACCTACCGCTGCGGCGAGGGTTCCATTTGCAATCGCGATTGTACGCGGTGCGCCGCCAAGCAGGATCGGCACGGTCAGTGCGCGGTGGACCGGTGCTGTGAAACCGGGGATGTCACTCGCGTCGCTCATATCAGAGCACCACCACCGAATGAGAAGAAGCTGAGAAAGAAGCTCGAAGCGGCAAAGGCAATCGAGAGGCCGAAGACGATCTGAACGAGCCGCCTCGCGCCGCCCGACGTGTCGCCGAAAGCCAGCGTCAGCCCGGTGATGATGATGATCATGACTGCGACGATCTTGGCGACCGGGCCTTCTATCGATTCCAAGATCGCTTGAAGTGGGGCTTCCCATGGCATGCCGGAGCCAGTAGCTTCGGCTTGGCCAGCGATCAGCAAAAAGCAGATTGCAGCTGCCGAAATATAGATTGGCGAGCGCGGATACGTCATGAAAGTTCGGGTCATTGGGGTGGTCCTTTCGGGCTGCTGATAAGAGGCTGGAGCGCGTAGTCGCCGTCGCGATCGAGGCCTGTGACGCGTGTGAGTTCGGCAAGTCGCCGCTCGGAGCCGCGGCCCTTGAGGATGGCGAGCACATTGATGGTGTCGGCGATAAGCGCGCGCGGGACGGTGACGACGGCTTCCTGAATGAGCTGTTCCAGGCGGCGTAGCGCACCGATCGCCGAACCAGCGTGGATCGGACCGATCCCGCCCGGGTGGCCGGTGCCCCACGCTTTGAGAAGATCGAGCGCCTCAGCGCCGCGAACCTCGCCGATGGGAATGCGATCAGGCCGAAGACGAAGCGATGAGCGCACCAAGTCTGAGAGCGTCGCGACACCGTCTTTCGTTCTGAGAGCGACGAGATTGGGCGTCAGACATTGAAGTTCGCGCGTATCTTCGATCAGGACGACCCGATCAGAAGACTTGGCGACTTCCGCCAATAAGGCGTTCGTGAGGGTTGTTTTGCCGCTTGACGTCCCGCCAGCGACAAGGATGTTGGCCCGGCTTTCAACTGCGCCCCGCAAAGCGTCAGCTTCGCTTTCGCTCATAATTTCGGCGCGGACATAGTCTTCGAGCGTGAAGACCGCGACGGCAGGCTTGCGGATCGCGAAGGTCGGGGCGGAAACGACGGGCGGCAACAAACCTTCGAAGCGTTCACCCGTCCCGGGCAATTCTGCAGAAACGCGCGGGGCTTCTGCGTGGACTTCGGCCCCGACATGGTGCGCGACGAGACGAACGATCCGTTCGCCATCTTCTGCCGACAAATACATTTTGGTGTCGGCGAGCCCTCTGCCGAGACGGTCCACCCAGAGCTTCCCGTCTGGATTGAGCATCACTTCGACGACAGCGTCTTCATCAAGCCATGCAGAAATATCAGACCCAAGCGCCGTCCGGAGCATGCGGGAACCGCGCTCGATCGCTTCTGATTTGAAAGTTTGGACGTTCATTGGCGGTCCCGCATCTGGTTACGGGATCGATCAAGAAGACTGTTAACCGGTCATCGGCAACAAGTTTGGAGGCGTAGTAGCGCTCCGGAGTAGAGAGGCAGGCAATAGCGAAATCTGTGCTTGCCTGGCCTATGCTTGGATGAGGACTTCGAGTGCCTTTGCCGTCGTTCGAATATACGAATCGAACGACAGCTTATTCCCTGGTCGCCGAGTTCACGGTCAAGTGCGTCGCGTTTCCAGATGCTCGACCAAATGGCTGAGAACGGGAACTAGAATCAGCGTCATTAGCGGAACCATAAGGCCTGTCAGCAGAAGCGTTCGCATTGCTAAGGGCCAATGGCCAATTGTCCCGTCCATGAGCAGCAGCAAAACCGTTATTGTTGGCCATGCTGCTGCCCAAGAGATCAGAAGGCTACGCATATCAGGCCTCCAAAACCGATGTGTTAGCATCCAGATGTGCGATTGTGGTCGTGCCGGGGATGACCAGGATGTTTGGTGATCGCGCGAGCAGAGTGCGAAGCGCATCACTTGGATCGACCGCCGCCCCTTGTTTCATCGGGTTTGCGCCAAGGGGTCCGTGTGGAACGAAAGCGATGCTTTGCGCACTCAGCCAGTCGATCATGTCTTCCAGCGCTTCGTTACGCGCATCGGCAGGCGAATAGCGGTTCTGGACAGCCGCAATTGGTGCGACCTTCAGCGCTTCTTCGACCTGCGCTTTTGAGACGTTGGACAGGCCGATCATGCCGATCTTCCCGGCTTGGCGCATCTCTTCGAGAGCAGCCACGCTATCGCTAATGGGTGTCGTCCCATCTGGTGAGTGCACATAGTAGAGGTCGATGTTTTCTGTCCGAAGGCTGGACAGGCTTTCGTCAACATGACGTTTCATCGTCTCAGCAGAGGTGTCGCGGCTCATGCTGGTGGCATCCTTTTCGACACCGCCTTTGGACGCGATGAACATGTCGCCGTAGGTGCCGTCTTCGGTCAGAAGCGCATCGGCGATCAGTTTTTCATTCTCATGGGGGCCATACGCCCGTGCAGTGTCGATATGGGTGACACCGAGATCGCGCGCCCGGCGCAGCAATTCGATCCCGCCTTGCCAATCGGCATAGGGTCCGAAGTTGCGCGGCTGCCCGGTCAGCCGTATCGCGCCATATCCAATTCGGTTTACCGTGCGCCCGTTCGGGAAGGTGAAGGTCGTGCTCAGATCGTTGGTCATGTCATGGTTCCTTTCCGTTGACTGACACGAACATACTCTCGACACGAGATATCGGTAGCGGCATGGCGAGCAAGACTGCTATACGCGTGACGTATGAGCACCCGTTTTGACCGCCTCGCCCTTTTACAAACGTTTGTGCGGATCGCAGAGCGTCGCTCACTGTCGGAAGCCGCCCGCGACCTCGGCACGTCACAGCCATCGATTTCGCGTCAGCTCGCCGCTTTGGAAAGCCGTCTGGGTGTCGTGCTTGCGCGCCGCACAACGCATGATGTGACGCTCACAGCGGATGGTTTATCATTGCTGGAAGATGCAAGGCGCATGCTGGGCGAGTGGGAGGCCATTGAAGAACGTCACTCTGACGACATGGCTTTGAAAGGTCTCATTCGGGTGATCGCACCTGTTGCCTTGGGGCAGAGCCTGTTTGTGAAGGCCGCTTCACAATTCATGAAGGACAATCCCGAAGTTACCATTGATTGGCGGTTGCAAGATGACGCTATTCGGTTTGCCGAAGAAGGCTGCGATTGTTGGCTAAAGATTGGGTCTGTGCCGGATGACACGCTCATCGTGCGAGAACTGGCACGTGTCGAGCGCCTCGTCGTCGGCACACCGGAATGCGTGGCCGCTTGCGACGGAGCCTCGCTAGAGAGAATGCCGTGGTTGACGCTCGGTCCTTTCGAAGGAAACCGCATTGAGTTGTTCGATCAGGAAAAGCGAAAGCAGGTCTTTTCTGTCACGCCAAAAATGGCAAGCGACAACATCTTCGCCGTATACGAAGCTTTGATGCAGAGCGTTGGCAGCGCAATCTTGCCGCGTTGGTTCGTGTCAACGGACCTCGAAACGGGAAGGCTTAAGGATATCGCACCGGATTTGCGTGCTGCGGACTTGCCAGTGAACCTAGCAATTGCGTCGGGTACGAGACGTCCTGCACGGGTTGAGCGGTTTTGTGAGGCAATGCGAAATTGGTGCCAAGCTCAACTCAATGGGCCAATCTAAAGGCTGCCATCGGCGTTCGTTTCCAACGTCTACCGGTTCATGCTGAGAGCGATCAAAGGCGTTTTGTTGCAGGCGATAAGTCTTCCGAAACTTCCTTGGTGAGTGTGCTGCCCTTTGCCAACCGCCGTCCCAGAGCCTCGACAAAGCCATCATACCGCTCTTTGCCCGATGCCTGCGCAGCCTCCCGCATGCCCTCCGGTAGCGGTGGCGTCGTGGTTAGCCAGAACTTCACGAAGAGCGCGATCGCTTCATTCCCGATTGATTGGTCACGCTCCAAACGTTCGACAGCCCACGTAAGTCGGTCAAGTCGCCGGACAATTGCAGACTCTCGATGGTCAGCTCCGTCGGGCGATAGAAACGCAGCCAATGCCGCCTCCACAATCTGTGATTTCGATACCTTGCGCCGTGCGGCTAAGGCTTCGAGCTCGCCGGAGAGCGATGGGTCAAAATAGACGTTGAGACGGTCTTTTTTCATCGCGGCCTCTTAGAGCTCAATGCCGTCGTCAGGATCGAGTGAGGCTTGCCGCGCCACTGTCCCGAACCGATCACGCATGGTTTTGGCCCTTTGGGCATCATCGTCAGGCTCATCATCGAGACTGTCGAACTCCCCATGAGTTGGTGTTGGCTCAGGCGCGATATCCTCATGTTCTGGCAAATCTGGTTCACGGCGCACACCGCCATCAGTGTCGTCGGCGGTTTTCTTTCGTTTCGGAGCTGGTGGTGGGGAGACGGGTTGCAGACCACTCCAATCATCTGCCTCTCCATCAGGAGTTACTTCTGATAATTTGATGAGGGGCGGTGATCCGATCCGCGCGTTCAATTGCGGGTCAGCGTAATAGCGAGCTTTCTCTGCCCGCACCGGTGGTAATCCCGAAACGAGCACGACTTCATCTGTTGGCGGCAATTGCATGATCTCGCCCGGCGTCAGAAGCGGCCTCGCCGTTTCCTGACGGGAGACCATGAGATGCCCGAGCCAAGGTGACAGGCGATGCCCTGCATAGTTCTTCATAGCCCGCATCTCGGTCGCGGTCCCGAGAGCGTCCGAAACCCGCTTTGCTGTCCGTTCATCGTTGGTCGCAAACGCCACCCGCACATGGCAGTTGTCGAGGATCGCGTTGTTCTGGCCATAGGCTTTCTCGATCTGATTGAGTGACTGGGCGATCAGGAAAGCCTTGATCCCGTACCCAGCCATGAAAGCGAGTTGGCTCTCGAAGAAGTCCAGACGGCCGAGGGCTGGAAACTCATCGAGCATAAGCAGGACGCGGTGCTTGCGGTCTGCGTGAAGGTCTTCGGTCAATCGACGGCCGATCTGGTTGAGCACGAGCCTGATGAGCGGTTTCGTCCGCGAGATATCGGATGGTGGCACGACGAGGTAGAGCGATATGGGACGGTCGCCGGAAACCAGATCGTCGATCCGCCAATCGCACCGGCGGGTTACTTTTGCGACCACGGGATCACGATAGAGACCGAGAAAGCTCATCGCCGTCGATAACACGCCTGAGCGTTCATTCTCCGATTTGTTGAGGAGTTCCCGCGCGGCTTGCGCCACGACCGGATGCGGTTTGCCGCTCAGATGCGGCGTGCGCATCATGGCCGCGAGCGTGGACTCGATGGTGCGCTTCGGATCAGAAAGGAACGCTGCCACACCTGCGAGGGTCTTATCGGCTTCAGCATAAAGCACATGCAGGATTGCACCTACGAGCAGCGAGTGGCTGGTCTTCTCCCAATGGTTCCGGCGTTCCAGCAGCCCCTCGGGATCGACCAGGATGTCGGCAACGTTCTGAACGTCGCGCACTTCAGTATCGCCGCGCCGCACTTCCAGAAGTGGGTTGTAGGCGGCGGAGTTTGCATCCGTCGGATCGAACAGCAACACCCGGCTAAACCTTGACCGCCAGTTTGCGGTGAGCTGCCAGTTCTCTCCTTTGATGTCATGGACGATTGACGAGCCCGGCCAGGTCAGAAGAGAGGGGACTACACGCCCTACACCCTTGCCGGACCGAGTGGGCGCAAAACAAAGAACGTGTTCCGGTCCATCATGTCTGAGATAGCGAGACTGGTAGCGTCCGAGTACCACGCCATCCTCGGTAAGGAGCCCGGCGTTGCGAACATCTTTCTCCGAACCCCATCGCGCGGACCCGTAGGTCGTCACGTCGCTCGCTTCTCGGGCTCGCAACACGGACAGAAAGATCGCGACGCCGACGCTGGCGATGCCGCCAGCGGCAGCGATGATCGCGCCTTCCATGAAGATGCGCGGTGCGTAGGCATCATACCAATACCACCAGACGAAGACGTTCCACGGCGCGTAGATCGGCAATCCCAGAACTTCGGTCACCGGCGCACCAAGCTGTGATTGGAAGCCGAGCCTGAAGGCGACCCATTGCGTGGCGGCCCATACGAACAGTAACGCGACGGCGGAGACGATAATGATCTGGCCCCAAAGAATGGCAGTGGCGGGTGAGTGATGCGTTTTGCGCGTCATAAATATCTCCGATGTCAGACGCCGAGACCGCGTTTGCGGCCAAGCGTCCAGTCGATGCCGCCATTGGCGGCGACCGTGCCGGACACGGTTTGACCGAGGTGCTTTTCGAGTTGAGGTTTCCAGGGGACGAGTTGAAAACCCATCGCATTGTCGATTATCGCGAAGCGGCCTGACGCGAGATCGAGCCGCTCGCGATAGGTGCCTGCCACGCTGTCGCCGTCACCCGACTTGCGGTACGGCAGTCCCGATCTTTCTGTGATCCGCTTGGCTGTGCTTTCCAGCTCTCGCCTGCGCAGCTTTTTGAGAAGATCGCGGGAGAAGGTCGTGCGATCGCCTTGGCGAGACGCCATGCCTTGTTCCACAAGATGCTCCGCTCGCTTGTCCATGGCGGTCCGAACTTCATTTCCGAATCCATAATGACTGAGTGGGGCACGTGTTTTCGCGACGGCCAGTCGGTCCACCCATGTCGCGCCGTCGGCTTTCACTTGCCGGTCGAGTGCGAGATCCGAACGGCCGACTAAAGCCACCCGCCGGGACGTCCCATCCTTTCCGGTCCAACTGCGGGTCTCGACGATCCCACCTGCCAGTGTATCGCCCGTCAGTTCGAGATCGCGGAAGCGGAGGTGATGGAGGCGGCCATCCACGCCGTCGATGATTGCATAGGCTTCGCCAGTCAGCTCGTTATGCAGTCCGCGCTCGACAAGCTTGCCGAGGGTTGGGTTGCCCTTTCGGGATTCGATTGCGAAGTCCGCTTGTGCTCGACTTTGATTGCCAATGGCGCGGTGCATCGTCTTGATGATATCGCCTCGGATCGCGAGGTCGCGCAGCGTCTCTTCCATTCCGGGCTTGAGCTGCCACACCGAGGGCGCAAGCTGCTCTGCAAGACCGAACCGCTGCAAGGTCTGCGCCCGACCGATCAATCGGCGTTTTACTTTGCGGTCGGCAAGATCGGGTGCGCCCGGCCGCATATCCGCGATGCCCGCATTTTCGTCCGCATAGGCACGCAATGCGCGGTCCAGAGCCGTCCATCGTTCGGCCTTTACATCGACATCCAGTCCCGCCGCGATTTCCTTCTCGGTCCGCTTGCGAAGTTCCAAAGCGACCAACTCTTCTGCGCGGCCCCGCAGTCCGCTCGCGATATAGTCGCGCGAGATCACGAGGTCTTTGCCGTCATTGGCTTTGCCGCGCACAAGGACATGCACATGGGGGTTGTCGGTGTTCCAATGATCGACCGCTGCCCAGTCGAGCTCTGTGCCCATATCTCTCTCGGCTTGCGCCATGAGATCGCGCGTGAACGCGCGAAGGTCTTCCATCTGCACAGCATCTTCAGGTGAGACGATGAAGCGGAAATGATGTCGGTCTTCTTCGCAACGTTTGGCAAAGGCACGGTCGTCGACGCGATCATTCTCACGGTCGAACATGGTGGCGTCCTGACCGTCGCGGGTGACGCCTTCGCGTTTCAGATATGTGATGTGCTTGGCGAGCGGTGCTGAGCGAAATTTCTGACCGCGATGCCGGACCACCCGGGCTTTGACGACGACGCGGCGATGCGCGCGTGACAGTCCCTTCGCAGTGCGTACGAACTTGCCGCGTCCGAAACTGGAGTTGCCTCCTCCGCCAATCCGCGACCCGGAGAAGCGATAGCCTGTATGTCCTGCCTTCCGGGCGGCCTGCATGACTTGTCCGACAAAGCTCCTAGCCCGTTTGGCGGATGGACCTTTGTCGCGGATGCGTCCTGGGCGAATACGAAGATCGTTCTCGCGCTTACTCATGCGTTTAACCCGCGCAAATGACTGGTGGCACGGCCAAAAATGCGACTTATCAGCGGTTTAGATTTACTAATGGCACTGCGCCCGCTCTCGCGGCACGTTAAAAATCTAACAACAACAGGGACATAGCGCGCTTGTGCGCCGGTCCTTTTATCTCGCCCTCCCGTCGTTGATCTCTCCCGCAATCCTCCGAACACCACATTCCACACGATGCAGCATGACAGGATGAGGCGAAGTGCGAATAACGGGCTCACCGGTCTGTCTCCCCCGATCGGGAGACGAAAAGCGGGTTGGCACCCTCGGTTCTGGTCTCGCTGATGCCACTCTGAGAGGAGTGATCTATGCTGTGCTGTTGGTCATTACGAGAACCGCTTGGTGGTCGATCTTCTGCTGTTGAACGGTGCGCAAAGAGCGGCGCATCCTGCCATCGCCCTGCAGTCGCGACGCGCATCTCTTGCCTCCGATCTGCATTGCCAAAGCCAAGTTGGTGCGAGAGCATGGCAACATAGTTGCGCGTTTCCCTTGGTAGTGGTCGACCTGTTCTGAGGTGATTGGCGTACCGCCCGGGACCGGCATTATAGGCCGCGAGGAAGCCCGGTGCGCCGAAGCGGTCGTACATCTGACGCAGATAGGCCGTGCCCGCGAGGATGTTGTCGCGGCGGTCGAACGGGTCCGCTCCAAGCCCGTGGGCGGCGCGAAGCTCAGCCCAGGTGCCGGGCATGATCTGCATCAAGCCCATTGCACCTGCACCACTCACGGCGCGAGGATTGTTCGCACTTTCGGCGCGTATGACCGCTCTAATCCAGCGCTCGGGAATACCAAAGCGGTGCGAAGCCTCTGCAATATACACATCGATATCGGTAATGACGGCGGCAGTTTCCGTGCCGCGCATAACCATATCTCGTGCATCAGCAGCGGGAGGATTGGCGCAGCCGGAAAGCGCCAGAACGGTCGCGGAGGCAGCGATAAAGCGATAGCCGGAAAGAGAAAGAAGGGACATCGCTCAGCCCTCCCGCGTTCGTAGGGGCACGGCACGACCGATGATTGTGTCTGAAGGAAGCGTCCCGAAATACCGTCCGTCCAGGCTCGAAGGTTGAGCGCCGTTGAGGAAGAAGAACTCGTCCTCGTCGATCCGGTGGCAGCCCTGCCAGACAGCTACCCGACGAACGAAACGGACGAGCGACTTTGCCGTGGCGACGACGCGGCCATCGATCCGGATGCTGCGCCCGTGGCGACAGACTTCCTGTCCGGGCAGCGCGCCCACATACTTGATCAGTGGCACGTCCGCACCGAGATAGCCGTGTTCCAGGAGCCAGTCGCTCAGCGGCGCTGGAGGACTGACGACGACTAGATCACCGATTGCGGGCGTGTCGACGTCCCGCACAACGTAGAACCCGATCGGCACGCTCGCAGAAGCATTCCAGACGATGATGGGATCGACTCGGATCACCGCGGAAAGTGCGACAAGCCCAACAGCGGCGCTGCCGATGGCCAGCCTTTTGCGTGCGCGGGTCATGCTGCTAGCGCCCGTCGTTTAAGCCATGCGTCATGTCGTGCTGGCGTGTATGCACGCGGCGCAAGATTGCAGCTGACCCGGTTATGAATATGCCGCCATTGATCGGGACAAACGTCCTCGGGAGCGATTTGCTCGGCCTCCACCTGATCGACGGCGCACAGGACGGCTTCGACTTTAGGCCAACCCGATAGACGCAACAGACTGACCCCGCCGGGCGTCACGAACGGAACGGTGGAATAGCTGTTGACTGCGCGCGGGGCTTGCAGAATATCGATCCGGCTTTCAATGGTGCCGTAGTCATTCGCGGCCCATCGAACGAAGGCGAAGATTGATCCGGGATCGACCGCAACCGTGCGCTCAGAGCGACTTCTGATCGTCTCTCCGACAATCCGACCGAAGCGCAGCCAGCGCTCGATGCGACCTTCGATCCATGTGAGGTCGATGTGCGTCCGCGCGCTCATGAGCGCTTCTCGTCGCTGTAGGCGGGCGAGATCGCCGCGTGGCGTTTGGCCGGGAGAACGGTGTCGCCGGTGTCATCGGACGTCGAACGTCTGTCACCCCGGCTGACCCACGACTGCAGATCATCGACCGAATAAACGACGCGTCCGCCAATCTTCGAATAGCTCGGACCGGTGCCGTAGGTGCGGTGCTTCTCCAGCGTGCGACCGGACAGGCCGAGAAAACGCGCGGCTTCGGGGGTTCTAAGATAGCGCGGCGGCAGGCCGGCATTGGGATCGGGCATGTGAGGCTCCTCTGGTCATCAAGGCCCGTCGCGGGATGCGGTGGGCGGCTGATGGACAGAGAAGCGGAGAAGAGCCCGTGAGGGGGATGACGAAGGTTTCGGCGCAAAATCGTCACCCCTCTCAAGGGACGGATGGCGACACATCTAAAGCGGGTTTCAAATTCGGTTTGGCTGCCGGCTGAGTGCTTTAATCGCGCGATCGGCGAACAGTTTTGCCGCGCAAGAGTTGTCTGTAACCGTCGCCTGTAAGCGCATGACCGTAGCTCGCGAGGCGCGCTACCTGTGCTTTTAGCGCACTGGTTTTCCATGGCTCGGAGGCAACGCGGCGCGCGCCGAAGTAGGAAATCGCGATGTCTCTCAAAGGAGCACCGGTCTGCTTCGCATCGGCGGTCCGAAGCGCGCGCCCGATGCGGTCGCGGCGTTGATCCGTGAACAGGGCAGCCGGAATTTCGCCGCATGCGAGCACTCTGATTCGCTGGGCTGTTTCGATCCGAACTGCCCAATCTCCGTCGATTGGAATCAGGATGCCAATGGGTCTTTCGGCGACGAACGGCTCCCCGGAAACTACGGTCAGCCCGGTTCGGAGACACGCCCAGTGTCGGCCTTTGGGACCGCGACGGGTGCGCACGATAACGCTGGATATTTGCGGTGCACCGAAATGCTTGCCCGCAAGTCGTCCCAACATTGCGGTGACGGCAGGTGCAACTGATGGTCTCCAATAGAGTTCGGCTTCGGGCGCTTTGTGGTCAGGATCGACAGGGAAATCGCAACCCCCATGCCGACGCCTCGTTCTCGGTCATGTTTGGAAAGGCTTCTCGATATCGGGGATTGCGTCTGAGGCATTCCCAAGCAAGGCCCGATGCGCTGAGACCTTTGATGTAGTCGTAGTCCTTTGGATCGCGCCAATTGGGTGTCATGTTCGCTCTCCCGATGTGGGGGCGCCTGGCGTAAGACGCAGGTGGGCGAACAGTATTCCCGCATAACGGGTGTTTTTGTAGAGATGCGTCGGGCATCAGGTGATGCGGAATTTGCATCACCAATGGCGTGTGGATTGGAGTGGCTATGCTTGAACAAGCAGGTTTCTATACCCTTGCGCAGCCAACCAGTGGGCACGCGCTAGATGGCTGTCGTGAACTTTTCGGGCACGTTCAGGCTCACTTTCCGCATCGATGTCGAACAGAAGATCCGCGATCTCAAGTAACCCTGCGCCATCTGCCTCTGCGTCAAGCAACCGGGCATACAGGCGGAGTTGTGTACGATCGTAATCGGTGATGGTCTCGCTTTCAGGTGCCTTATCAGCGATTTCATTTCGATCTTGATCGTCCATTTATCCCCCAGTAGGCGGCATGCCGCTTAATTGGTTAATGCCTGAATTTACCCACTTCACGCAACTGCCTCGGCGTAGTGCGATCAACATTGATGGCTACGCGATACTGAGCAGCACAAGAACGGGTATTATAATACGTCGCACTAAAATACGCGATAGTCCTTTCTCTGCCGAATGGATATCCGGCAGACCTTTGGGAGTAATCTCAAGCACTACAGAACCTTAGCTGACATGAGCCAAGCCGCTCTGGCTGTGAAGATGGGTGTTGACCGGGCGCATGTAAGCTCGATGGAGCGCGGACAGCAGAACGTCACGATCATCACGCTTTGGCATGCGGCGCTGGCTCTGGGCGTCGAGCCGGATGTTTTACTGAAGGCGGATACCGCGGACGAAAACAAGCAGACGTAAGCCCCACCCGGTCTCCCGGGCGGGGCGATGGTCGAGTTACTCGCCGTTTTTGCGGCGGGCCCGGGACCAGATGAGGCTGAAGCTTTCTTCGCCGCCTTCGATGACGGTGTCGTCGAAGAGGTTGGCGTAGATCGGCTGGGTGAAGCTTGGATCGTCCAACTTGAGGCTCAGATAGTCGCGGCTTTCGTTTGAGGTCTTGGACCAAGCGGCGCCGATCTCCGCGCGGCCCACGAAGACCCGGTGGGAGGGGGCATTTTCGCCAGGCTGGCTGTCTTCGGGGACGATGCGGACGTTCTGCGCCTGCACGTTGAGGGTGACGATTTCTCCGACGTACTCGTTGCCGGTTTTCTTGAAGGTTCCGATGGTGGCCATGTCATTTCTCCTTTGGTTTTCGATCCCGCGCCCTTCGCGGTCTCGATGGCGATCGTCCGGACCGGGGCGATCCGCCGACGCAGCCCTTGGCCCGCAGCGCAAGCGAAGGACGCCGGGTTCGGTCTTTCTTGGGCCCGCAGGGTCATCCCGCGAGGAATGGGCGGAGCCCAGGGGAAGAAAGTCCGAACCCGGCGTTGCGGCTGAGGCGGTCGAGGCGTCAGCCGACCTCGGTCAGATCAGCCCATGGAGAGGCCGTGACGGGTGCGGGTGACGAGGGCATGGATTGAGAATTGACCACCGCCATCGGTCCGGGCAATGATCCGGCACCGTGCGTCGTAGGAAGACAGGCTTTAGCGTACAGACCGGTGAAGAACGTTGTCGTGCCAAAAATGCGCTATGCGGGAACGCTCTTTCCAGCTGAGACGGGACGCAAGGCGAGGCTCCGTTCTTGGTGCAAGTCTTCGAATGGAAATCTCTGCGACACGCCTCAAGTCGGATGACCCGAGCTTCGCCAGATCTTCGCACACCCAAATCGTGGATACCGCCGTTGGCGGGGAGAGTTCAACGGTCGTTGGCCACTGGGCTCGCCTGCGTGATCGGGGTGTTTCGCCCATCTTCCTCTTCCGGGGGACCGGCGAGGCTGGCGATCCTTACCCAGGCGGTTCCGGCAACGATAATCCCGCCGATGATCGCGAAGGCCAGCGTCCAGCCTTCACTCGCGCCGCCGATTTCGGACAGGCCGCGAACAGCCGAAAACCCGGCGATCCCTGCCGGAACGGCGTACAGGCTGGCGATGAGCAGTCGCAGCCAGACGGATTGCACCTTGGCGAAGACGATCTGGCCGATGAGAAGCGTGAAGACACCGGCGAACATGCCGACGATGATCGCGACCATGGGGCCGGCGTCGGTGGCGTAGAGATGCATGCCGACCGTCAAGGCGACGACGAACGGCAGCGCGTAGACCGCGAGGTTGAACATCACAAAGACGAGAAATCCAAGTCCGATGATGCTCAGAAATGCTGACAAGAACATGAGCGGCCTCCTCTCAAAGGCTGCGCCTCCACCACCGCCACGGCGCGGTGAAAGTATAGCACAAATGCCGTGTTCACGGAATATTCCCGCGGCGCACGACGCGATGCGCTGAGAGCATCACGGGTCATGACGACCCGCTTTCCGGTTTCCGGAAATCGTAGAGCGGAATGCCGAGGGCCTTGGCCTTGTCCGCGAGGTTGTCGGAGATACCGGAGCCCGGAAAGACGATGAGTCCTATGGGCAGGGTTTCGAGAAGCTGATCGTTGCGCTTGAACGGTGCCGCCTTGCCGTGCCGGTTCCAGTTGGGCTTGAAGACGATTTGCTGGCATTTGCGGTTGTCGGCCCAACAGGCAGCGATGCGTTCGGCACCCTTGGGCGAGCCGCCATGCACCAGCACCATGTCGTCATGTTTGACGCGCACCCGGTCGAGGGCGGCCCAGATGCTGCCCGTGTCCATGACATCCTGACCGCCAGTGAACGCGATTTTCGTACCCGTCGGAATCAGCGGTTCCAGATCTGTTTTGCGCTTGGAATCGAGATAATCGCGGCTGTCAATCAGAGCTGCGGTCATGTGCTTGCGATTGACCAGTGAGCCGGAATACGGATGCCAGGTTTGTCCCAGATGCGTCTCGAAGAGATCGGCGGCGAGATCGCGCATGCTTTCATAGGCGTTTCGTTGTTCCGTAAGCGTGATGCCTTCGGCGGTGATCCGTTCTAATTCCACCGATCGGACTTCGGAGCCGTCCTGCTGACGGTGACCGCGTCTTTGTGCCTGTTCGTTGTCGTCGAGCTTTCGGTCGATCCGGGACGCCATGCGGTGGAAGACGTTCGTCGTGGACCAGAGCAGCTCTTCGAGATCGGGTTCCAGGCGGGTGTCACCCAATGCAACCACCAAGGCGTCGAAGATGTCCGTCAATGCGCCTTGAACCGTATCGGGTTCGGGCAAAGGACGCGGGTCGGGTTCATCCGAGAAGGGGCGGTGACCGAAGAGTTGGAGCTCGTCGAGCACCAGCGCTGTCGCCGAGCGGGTTTGAGGATCGTGATGGGTCATATTGTGTGGCCTCCTGTGCCGTGTGACTGCGCCCCGCGCGGCCTTCATGGGCGTTAGGAAAGCGGGGACTGAGCGGGCTTGCACCGCCGCGCACTCGCGGCGGCCGGAGCGCATGCGAAGGATGGCGGAGGCGGCGCCGTTTTGGATCGCGATGCAAAGCCGGATTTATCCGGCGGCGGAAAACGGTGTCGGCGTAGCCATTGCCGGACCGGGCGGTTTCCGCTCCGTCTCGCCCCCCAAGAAGGCCGGGACGCGGCACTCGGGTGGGAGGTCACCAGAGGCATTTGCGTTCCATACTTGCTCAGGTCTCAGCTTGATGCCGGGTCCAGCAGTCTCTTCACGTCGATCGGTGCGAGCTGTGCCCGCAGATTTGCCCGCAATTCGCCGAGACCGGCGTTGCGCAGATCATCGTTGAAGTCGCCGCAAACTGGATGGAGATGGATCGTCTCGATGCCTCGCGGTGAGATGCGCTCTATGAGCGTTGCTGCGGCAGTCTGACCCGCGAGATCTGCATCGACGGCAACATAGAGGCGTCGCAGACGTTCTGGCGGAAGAAATGCCGCCAGATGGCTACCAGAAAGGGCTGCTGCCGCTGGCAATGTGGGCAACGCCATTCCGAGTGACAGCATGGTCTCTATGCCTTCGCCAACGACCATGACATCTGCCGCCTGTCCGAAACGCACTGCGTGCGCTAGCAGATTGCCCATCGCTTTGCGGTTCGGGTCACGCGGGGCTTTGGCAGCGGTGTTCGGATCGAGCCAGGTCCGATGCAGGCCTGTGAGCGTGCCATGATTATCGGTGACCTTTGCCAAGAGCGCTGGCCATGTTTCCGGACTGGACCCTGATAGCTTATCGTCTCGCCGATAATAGCACCGGGGATGGAATCGCAGTGATGACGTCTGTCCAACGTCATTCAAACACCGGTTGGACAGATAGCGTTCGGCGACCGTGCCTCTGATCGATCTGCCCATGGCCCAGAGCCTCCTTGCAGCTTCCGGCGATCCTAACGGCGCAGCATCGCGTGGAAATCTCGGTGGGGGCTCGGGGCGCGGCAGATTGAGAAACCTGCGCGCTTCCTCCAGCGTGTCCTTCAGTGCGCCAAGATTTAGGTTGAGGGCGATCAAGTCGAGCAAGTCGCCGTGCTCACCTGTCGCAGCGTCCGTCCACTTGCCTGCCGCGCCTTTGCCGGACGTCGGACCTGCAAGGCGAACGTATAGGCTGCGTCCCGGCGCGTTGTGTACGTTTCCGACCAACCAGTATCGACCGTGTTTTTTGCCGTTTGAGAGATAGTGTCGGCACACGTCCTCCGCCTCGCGGCTGAGCCGTTGTGCCAGATGTGCGGCGGGGGATTGCATGGGGCCTCTCCAGCTTTGAGGATAAAAAAGGGGCCTGCCGCGTCCGACAGGCCCGCCAAGTTTTCACGTGTCGAGGGAGATAGGGGGGAATAGCTCCCTCGGTTGGTGGTCACCGCTGTCGAGAGGATTTGGCGAAGGCGACGTTGGCGACAGATGCAAAATCGCGTATTTCCGCGATACCGACCATCGACCATGCGCCGCCAAACGCCTGTCTTCGCGCGACTACTCGGCCGCTTCGAGAACAGCGGGCTCTTCCGACGCGTCGGTCTCGCTCAACTCGTCGTTTTCCTGCGCGTCGCTATCATCGACGATCTCGAACTCCGGTTCATCGGGCTGTTCGATCAGCGGCGGTGTCCGCAGCGGACTGGGCAACCAGTCGGTGCCCGCAAGCAGCTCTCCGGCGGCTTCCACCATCTCCGGTTTCTTGAACCCGGCGATCCGCTCGGCGTCCTTCTCACCCTTCGCGTCAGCAACCGCTGCGAGGATTTGCGCCTTGGTCACCCGGCCAAGATAGCTCGCCGCCGTCGGCGTCCAGCCGGCCTTCACCATGTCCAGCCCCAGCGTGCCTGCGAGGATATCGGCATGGGCAATCTGGCGCGGTTTGCGGTAATGCGGCTCCTGAACCGCGTTGACCGTCATCGCCACGCAATGGGCGAAAAGCGCATCGCGGCTGTCGCTGTCCCATTCGGTCAGTGCATCCCACAGGTCTTCCGGGTCTTTCGGCAGGTTTGCCGACCAAGTCTCGATCCGCTGATCAATGGCCTGTGCGTAGGCCGTGTCTGCGAGACCTTCTGCCTGCGCTCCGAAATGCATGGATTTGGGGGTGATCTCGATGCAGCTGTCTTGGCCGTAATGGTAGAAGAGTTGCAGCACCATTGCGTGGAGACAAGCGATCATCGCCAGCTGTGGATCGTTCGACAGAGCATCGCGAAGCGCCATCGTCCGATGAACGGTCAGATCGCAGACAAGTCGGTCGGAGAGCGGCTTGGTGCCGTCATCGTCTTCCTCCTCGTCGGGATCAACCCGTTGTTCGGCATCGCCATCGACCACGTCGTCGGCAATCGGATCAGCGGTCTTCGTGTAGGAATTGTCGTCACCATCGACCGCCGGTTCGTCCTCCGCGCGGACATAGCCGCGTTCGACGCGCAAGTTGCCCGAACTGTCGATACTGACGAACGCGCCAGCGATGGCGTAGTCTTCGGACTCAAACCGGACAGGGCGATCCTGAAGCATTTCCATAGCCGTCTCGATCTCGCCGAGCCGCGCGTCGATCTCTTCGGGGAGTTCGTCCGCCTCTGCATGATCGTCTTCGAGCTTCTCATACTCGGCCTTGAGCGCAGCGTAGGTCTTGTCTTCCTCGTTGGACATCGCCTCGGCTTCACCGCGAATGCGCCGAAGGTCGTAGGTATGGCCGTAAGGAAAGTCGGTCGCGACCTCGATCCACTTCCAGCCCTCGGTGCGGACCGCCTCTGCGTCTTCGTTCAGCTTTTCGCTCACCATGGTTTCCAGAAGCGCCGCATCCTGCAGCCAGCCGCCATCGTCGGTCTGGAACAGATCGCGCAGGATTTCGCCCCCGGCTTCGATGTAATTGTCGAGTCCAACGAATTGTGCCCGGCGATCCGATGCGCGGACGGCGCCTTCGGTCAGCATGCGGCGGATTTCGTAAGGCTGCTTGGAATAGTGCTGTTTGAGCGCTTCCCAGACCTGTTCCTGGCGTTCGTGATCGGGATTGACCGTGAAGGCCATGAGCTGGTCGAGGGTGATCTCTTCGTCGGCGTAAGCCTCCAACAGCGACGGTGCGATGGATGCGAGTTTAAGGCGCTGCTTGACCACGCTGGCCGAGACAAAGAACGCGGCTGCGATCTCTTCTTCGGATTTCCCCTTCTCGCGCATGGCCTGAAACGCGCGGAATTGGTCGAGCGGATGGAGCGGCGCGCGCTGGACATTCTCGGCGAGGCTGTCCTCTTCCGCGAGCCCATCGGTGCGCACGATGCAGGGCACCGGTGCGGTGCGGTTGAGACGCTTCTGCTTCACCAAAAGTTCGAGCGCGCGGAAGCGGCGACCGCCTGCCGGAATCTCGAACATGCCGGTCTCCGCGCCGCTTTCATCTAGCACCGGCCGCACGGTGAGGCTTGCAAGCAGCGTGCGCCGAGCGATGTCCTCGGCCAGCTCCTCGATCGACACGCCGGACTTGATCTGGCGGACGTTCGACTGGCTGAGAAGGAGCTTGTTGAAGGGGATATCGCGCGAGGCGCTGAGGGTGATCTTCTGGGACTTGGTCATGGGTTTTCTCCGCGACGGGCGATCCAGAGACACTCTCTCGATCTCCAAACCCGTCACGAAAATCCCGGCCCACCTCTTCCTCTCAAGAGAGATGGACCGGGAACGGGTGATTGAAGGTTGGGCGCAATGGCCGCGACTAAGCAGCCTGCTCGAGCAGCTTCTTGGCGCGGGTCTCCATGGTGAGACGCGCATCCTGCTGCGGCTTGGCCCGCGCGACCGCCGTGATGCCCTGGACGAAGTCGAACACGCTCTCGGGCGGGCGGCCTTCTTCGGCCAGCACCGTCTCGACGATTTTGCCGCTCTCCGCCTTGGAGAAGCCCCGCTTGCGCAGGAAATCGGTGCGGTCCTCGTCGCTGCGGGCAACAATGCTTTCTCGTGCGGCGCGAATGCCCTGAATGAAGGGCTGAGGTGAGGAATCAGCGAAGTTCGCCAAAGTGGGCGCTGCTTCGTGCGCGAAGCGGTTGGCGGCGTATTTGGAATGCCGGATCGAAATCTCTTGAAAGTCCTCGACGCCCCAAAGATTGCGGTTCTGACAGACGGCGCGCAGGTAGAAGCTCGCGATGCCGAGCGTCTTCGCGCCCACCTCCGAATTCCAGCAATAGAAGCCGCGGAAGAAGAGATCGGGCGAACCATCGGGCAGCGTGCCTGCCTCGATCGGGTTCATGTCGTCAACGAGGAAGAGGAAGATGTCGCGGTCCGAGGCGTAGAGCGTGGTCGTGTCCTTGGTGACATCGACCATCGGGTTGTAGATGCCGGTCGACCAGTCGAGCACACCCGGCACCTTCCAGCGCGTGTCGCCGACGCCATCGCCCGCGATGCGCTGGACGGCAGAGACCAATTCATGGTCGTAGATGCGGCCATAGTCGGGGCCGGTAACGGCGCGCAGTTCAGTGCGACCGTTTGCGACTTCCATGGTCTTGATCTGCTCGGCGCGGTGATTGGTGAGCCCATATTGCAGATTGATGCCCGCGAGCGGTGCGGGCAATTGGCGCATATAGGCCGCTGGCGCACCGACAAGGCTGGCGAGTTGACCAAAGCTCCAATGGGTTGGCGCGACCGGTGCTTCTGCATCCGGCAGGACGAGCGCGAGCTTTTCCGGATCGTCGCGATGGGCATCGACGCGGATCGCCGCGCTCTCGACCGTGCGCGTCCGGCTCTGCTCGGCGCGGCCCTTCACCGAGGCGTAGAGGTCCGAAAGCGAGAGATATTTCTCGTCTTCGGGCCGCGAAAACCACTCGGAAGATACGCGCCCATTATGTCCGCCGCGGGACACATCCACCTTGTATCTGCCGCTCTCGGGGCGGGCGTCCATGATTTCAATTGCTGTCATGACTGTTCTCCATGACGGGCGGCCTGAGAGCCTCTCTCTCGACCTCCAAACCCGTCACGGCGACAGCCGCAGGCCTCTTCCTCTATCTGGCCGATCAGGCACAGAAGGCAGGTCCTCACGGAACGACACCGCCCGCGTCAGGGATGGATGCCCGCCAGGGGGAAGACCTGTTCGGGCTTCCGCTCTGCCGACAGCCCGGCCCGCAGAGAGACGCCACCCTGCAGTCCTTGGTGATACAAAACCTCCAGTTATAGACCTTGAAATGGGAGGGTAAGTATCTTGCAATTCCTTTTATCGGCGAGGCGCTCGCTTTCGATCAGTCGGGTTTTGACTTTCAGATGGTCCGAGACGCGGGCGTGGTCCCACACATCATTGAGCAGAATCATGTTGCGATCTCCGCGCCAGACGCGGACTTAGGGATATGATTTGCAGCAGCAGATGGCGGGCTCGGCGAGATCATGCAGTGGCGAGGTCCGCGGCGGAGAGCTTGAGGCTCGGGTTTTGCCCATCCCTGTGCGACGCTCAGCAAGGCCTGTCCGAAATTTGCTGATGTTTTTAGATGCAGCACGGTGAAATGGGTAATTATCGCGCATGTGAAATGCGCGATAATTCTTGACGTCAGTCTGCGAATATGGAATTAACGCGCATCTGAAGTGCGAGAAAATGCCATGACCATCCACCTTGTTGGTGAAACGATAGACGCCAAACAGGCGCATCTAGCTGCCCAGGCGGGAGATCTGATCCAGCTTGTGCGTGGCGTCTATGTTGCGCATGACGCGGATGTTGATGAAACGATCCTCGCGCACGCTGTGCGCATTGCACATTATCTCTATCCGCATGCCTACCTCTCGTCTGCAAGCGCGTTCCTTCTGGTCCCAACCGAAGATGGGCGACTGTTTATTAGCGGCAGGCGCAACCAAAGGACCCGGCTGCGCAATCTGGAAATCGTCCAGAACCAGGCACCCAAGCATCCTTCCACCGCGCCCGCCATCATTGGCGACGATCACGGCGAGTTGCATCTGCAAGTCTCTTCTCCACGACAACGTTTTCTGGAAGCCTTTCGGCTCAGAAGCGAACATGCCAGTGCGATTACGTTAGACATGCGCAAAGAGATGGCTGAGCGGCTGGTCGAGGAACACGGTTCACCGAAAGCGGCGGCCGATGCGGTGTGGGTCCTGGCGCGGGAGAATGGCTGGTATCGGGAGGGTGAGGGTGCCGAACGGTTTTTGTTGGCCCGGCCAAGCACGGCAAAACCGCCAGCCAACAAGGCAGCGCTCGATTTGCTGATCGCCTGGCATGGTGAGCCATTGGGGCAGTTGACACATGATGGTTTCGAATGGCGATGGACACCCCGGAAGAGGAAAGGTCCGGTACTCGTGCGTGAAACAACGCCCGGCAAGCTGCCTGCCTTTGTCGAGTCGCTCTTGCCGGAGGGCTGGTTGGCTCAGATTCTGCACGACCGCGATGAGCGCGAGGCCCTGCGGCGCGGTCGACGTTACATGTCCAATATCACCATTGTCGAGACCCGTGCGGAACTGGCGGACCTGCCCGCTGATGTCCTGACAACACCGCTCTCGGGATTCACGGATGCAGGGCGTTTTACCGGCAACTATGTGGGCCCGGCGCGTGGCGAAATCGAAGAGACCTTCGAGCAAAATCTTGCGCGTGTCTTTTCACGGGCCGAGACACCGCGCCTGTCAGGTGTCCAGATCAAGGCACCGATGAGTCTCTTGGCTGACGGCGCGCTGGTGCCCGCGATCGATCAGCCTTTCACACATATTCTCAAACCGGCTGGGACGGCTGGCTTCGAAACCTTGCCGATCGTCGAGTGGCTCTGTCTGGAACTGGGGCGTATCGCCGGATTTGACGTGCCGGATGCGGCATTGATCGAGATGCCGGACGGCATGCCGCCGGCGCTATTGGTCGAGCGGTTCGACATCCGGCGCGGCCCCGACGACATGCGCGGGTTTGCACTTGAAGATTTCTGCTCGATTCTCGACCTGCCAGCCTCCGCCAAGTATGACGGCACCATTGAGCGGATGGCCAAGGGGCTGCGGCCGCTGTCGACGGACCCCACTGCTGATCTGGACATATTGTTCCGGCGCGCTGTCTTTGCATGGCTCATCGCTGATGGAGACATGCACCTCAAGAACCTCGCTATGTTGAAGATCGCTGATCCCGACGCAAAGAACTTTACCTCGGTCCGTTTTGCACCGCTCTATGATGCGGTGACGACACGGGTTTTCCCTGGCCTTGCAACCGACCACATGGCGCTCAAGCTCAATGGCAAGGATGATCGACTGACGAAGGTAGATTTTCTAGCACTTGCCCGGACGATTGGGCTGCCAATGGGTAACGCCGAGGCTGCAGTGAATGCCCTAGCGACAACGCTGTTGGAACATGGGGCGCAGATGGACTTGCCGGAATTTGTTTCACAGTCAGAGACAGCGATAGGGGTAAGACGGCAAATCAGCGCTCTGGTGAGCGGCCGTTCTACCAGTCTCACAGCATAGAGATATCTTAGGTGATAAAGCCGGACGGCTCGGCGGTAGCGCCTTTGCTGCACGGGGGGCGTATTTTGTTGAAAAACTCTTCCTTGATCGAAGCCTAAGTCGCTGATTCAATGGGTCCTGTGGGGAGGGACTGGTGATGATGGGACCGAAGCAAGAAGCGCAGGCGGCGCTGTTCTACGAGTTCTCCCTGGAGGATCATGTTCCCCAAGACCACCTGCTGCGGTCGATAGATAGGTTTGTCGATCTGAGCAGTATCCGCGCCCATCTCGCGGATTTCTACAGCCACACAGGCCGTCCATCGATTGATCCCGAACTGCTGATCCGGATGCTTCTCGTTGGCTATTGCTTCGGTATCCGGTCCGAACGGCGGCTCTGTGAAGAAGTGCATCTGAACCTGGCATACCGCTGGTTTTGCCGCCTTGATCTAAGCAACCGCATCCCTGACCACTCCACCTTTTCAAAGAACAGGCATGGCCGTTTCCGGGAGAGCGAACTGCTGCGTCATCTGTTTGAGACGACCGTCGCGCGATGTATCGCGGAAGGTCTGGTGAGTGGCCAGCGCATGGCCGTTGATGCCAGTCTGATTGAAGCTGACGCGAACCGACAGTACTCGGCTCCAAAGGATGAATGGGATCCTGCGCGCGTCGATGCGGACGCTGCACCGCGCGCCGTGCGCGAGTATCTCGATACCTTAGATGAAGCAGCCTTTGGTGCCGCGAGTGAGGTGCAGCCCAAGTTCACGTCTTTCTCTGACCCGGCCAGCCAGTGGACGGCAGCCCGCAAAGGCCCTGCATTCTTTAGCTATTCTGACAATTATCTGATCGATACGGATCACGGTGTTATCGTCGGTGTCGAAGCGACCAGGTCGATCCGGCAGGCAGAAATCGGTTCAACAAAGACGATGTTGAACCGGGTCAAAGACAAGTTCGACTTGCATCCAGACCGGTTGATCGCAGACACCGCTTACGGTTCCGGCCCCATGCTGGATTGGTTGGTGAAACGCAAGATCGCGCCTCACATCCCGGTCATTGATAAAGCTGGCCGGACAGACGGCACATGGTCCCGTGCCGACTTTGGATGGGACGCTGAGAACAACCAATACATTTGCCCCGAAGGCGAGGCGCTCAAGCAGTTCCGCAGGAACTACTCCGATCCGAACCGTGGGCCAACCGGTAAAGGTGTCGCCAAGTATCAGGCGCTCAAACACACATGTCAGGCATGCCCCTCAAAGCTGAAGTGTTGCCCAAAGGCAGACGCACGCAAAATCACCCGCGAAGAGCATGAAGACGCCAGAGATGTCGCCCGTGCCATCAGAAAGACGCGCCAGTACAAAGTCTCATCCAAAATCCGAAAGAAGGTCGAGATGCTGTTCGCCCACCTCAAACGCATCCTCGGCCTTGGAAGGCTCAGATTGCGCGGCCCATGCGGCGCAAATGACGAATTCCTGCTCGCTGCTACCGCCCAAAACCTCCGCAAACTAGCGAAGATCTTTCCTGCACCGCAGCAAACGCGCAAAGCCTGACAACAAAGGTGCTCGCGCCTAGTTCAGCGCTCCACTTTCTGCGATCGCAACATGTTGTTTTTCCACAGAATGGGCGGGAAGCAGTCATTCGCCGCAGGTGCAAAATCGCACATTTCAATCGCGGAAGCGGACATTAGGCATTGATTGGCTGGAGGGGACTGACAATTTGAGGGTCTCGCCCATGCGGCACTCAATCTATCCGAACACATTTAGCGGGCGGCAAACAGAACGGCGGGTGCACCAATTCCATCACCGGGAGAGGCCACATGCATTTTCACGTGCCTTGCACCTTGTCACTTGGTGTTTTTTGTGAAATGTTCCGCATAACTTTGATCCACAGGCCAGCGCGATGCACGATACAGAAATCCTCAACTTGCTCCAGCGGGACCTTCGCGAGCCGTTCATTGACACTATGCTCGATGCATTGAGGGGTGGTTACGCCGCTGCCTACGATGACATAGCAACGCCGCCAGGAGGGTTCGTGGTCCAGCGGCCGAGTGAGGAATGGGACCCTTTCGATCTCCAAGCCGTTCGCAATGGTCGTCGAGGCAACGGCATGAGAGCTCTGATGAGGTCTTGTACCGACCATGGTGCGCCGTATCAGGTCAAAACACTGCCCTGCAACGGACAGAAGATCGTGGTTGGTCAGCTAGGTCAACTGCTCGTCCTTGCAGAACCAATCGACAGCCTTAGGGCACGACCTGAGCGAGCAGCGTACAAAGAGGATCTAGCTTCATCACATTTCGCCGTGCGCCAGCTTGAAATGGATCTAGGTGACGGCTGGCGACAAAGAATTGATGCGCGAAATACAATGCTTGTGGTCATTCAGCACGGAATGAGGGTGGGCGGCTTCAACCGGCGCGACACCTCCCTTTCCATGATGCGGCTTGTCATACCAGATGCATCATTCGGATCTTGGCTTTTCCAAGCAGACGTTATGAATGGTGAGTTGGGCTCCGTTCTAGGTTGGACCCAGATTAAGAAGGTGGGAGAAGCCCGCCCGAAACAGGAGGACCGAGTTGTGGTTTCATTGAAGCGCGGCTTGGGAAAAAGAGACATTGAGCTATGAAACGATTGGAAGGATTCGTCAGCGAAAGACTGACGCAAGCTAGAGAGGCCCATGGCCTTACGAAAGCTGCGCTGAGCGGTATGCTGGAGATCTCTCCCAATGCGCTGACGGCGTTGGAAACAGGGGCGTCGTTGCCGCGAGCAGAAACATTTGAGGCAATTGCCGAAAAGACGTCTTTCCCGAGGCAGTTCTTCTTGCGTCCTGTTCCGCCCCCTATGAGCGGGCCGGTATTTTGGCGGCGGCAAGCCTCCGAACCACTGCGCTCCCAAGGTAAGACGGCGCAGAGAATCGAATGGGCCGCAGAGGCTTTCTCTGTTCTGTCTGAATATGTTGACTTCCCAGCACTCAATCTTCCCCGGCTGGCCGACTGGCCCGGGAACTGGGCCAGTGTCACAAATGAACAGATTGAGGATTTGGCCGATCATTGTAGAGATGTTTGGGGATTGGGTGCATACCCAATCCCGGATATTTGCCTCGCTCTGGAAAACATGGGCATTCCAGTTCTCGCCTTTGAAATCGAGAACAGTAAGCAGTCGGGCTACTCCCGTTGGGCGGATCACATCGCACGACCGATCGTTGGCGCGAATACTCTAGAGTCATCTGCGGTGCGCATGCGGTTTAATCTCGCGCACGAGCTATATCATGTGCTGGCTCACGTCGGTTCTGTGACAGAGAAGGAAGTTCGTCACCCGCAAACCTACCAAGCTATCGAGAAACAAGCCCACAGATTTGCAGGCGCTTTGCTGTTTCCAAGAAACGCCTTCTTGAAGGTAGTTCAGTATCCGTCTCTGGAGGAGTTCGCATCGCACAAACAAGAGTGGGGCATATCAATTCTTGCTCAGATCAAACGTGCACAAGACCTGGGTATTTGTGACTCTGAATGGGCGCGCGCACTGAACATTCGTGCTTCAAAGAATGGTTATCGAGGGAAACGCGGTGAGCCTTTCGATAAAGAGATGCCTCTGGAGAGGCCGCGTATGTTCCGTCGAGCAATTGATGCAATTGAAGTTGGAAGCGAGCTTTTGCTGGAGCAAGTTCGTCGTAGGCTATCTTTGCCACGCGTGGGCGAGCAAGAGATTTTTGGACGTGTATTGGAAACCACTGGCTCGAATGTGATCCAGTTAAAGAACGCAAGGCAGGAGTAGAGATGACCAAAATCAAAGGCAAGAACGATGGCCCTGGTGGGCGCAACGAACACTACGACATCGGGAGGCGAAAGAACGTTCCTCGTAGAAACGTTGTGGCCGAGATCAAAAGAGGCGAGCATCCTGATGCGCACATCGTGAAGAGAAATGGCCGCGAATACGCCCGAGACAATCCAGACCAATCCAAAAAAGACAATGTTAACCGATAAGGACGGATCCGCCTGGTGGAACTAACTTACCCCATCAACTTCATCGGCCACGATGAGTGGCTGCAAAGCGGTTACGACCCGAGCCTGACGCAGGGCGACGTCATCACTCGTGACGGCGAGGTCATAGGCAGCTGGCGCGTGGCGGGCTACGATCCCGATGATGAGTTTTCTAGTGGTAGATTTGAATTCACAGTTTCTGGAGAGGACGCACCGAAGTTCACCGAAGAATTTGCCTCACTTGATGTGCGAATGAGCCGGGGCTTTGCGCTTTCAACTCTCACTAGAACCATTAGAGATTGGTACGAGACCAAAAACCCTGAAATCTCTTGATGCTGAGGCGCGGAGACGAATGTCTGCAAAGCCCCGCGCGTTTGCAGAAACGCGGTGGCCCACCAAAAGACCGGTACGGGCCGTCTTCATTGGTGGCAATACTCTCCCAAAACAGATGCTGCACCGGCTCCGACGACCGCAGAGAGCCCTTTTTGCAAAGTGCTGCGCAACCTATGAAGTTCTGCTATCCCGTCGATCCTTCCTCCATGCTACGATCGATTATGTTAATTTCCAGAGTAATGATCATTGGAGGGCCAGGTTCAGGCAAAACCTGGTTAGGCACACAGATGAGGTGCCAATTAGATTTGCCTGTTTACTCAATTGATGAAGCGGTTTGGGATTGCCACGGCAATTTAAGATCGGAAACCACAATCGACACACTCGTGCGTGAACAGATATCTAAGGAGCGCTGGATCATCGAGGGTGGTAACACGCGTACATATGAAGATCGGGCGTTGAGGTCACAGCTTATAATTAGGCTGAACCCGCCATTGTGGCTCCGTTTCATCAGAGTTTTGCGCCGCGATGGTCCGAAGTTCCCCCTACTTTTTTGGACACTCAGATACGATAAGGTCTTTGGGGAAAAGGATCGGGCGCTCCTACGCTCTGCAAAAGACAACGCAACCTGTATCGAGATTAGGTCTGGCAGCGACTGCAAAGCTCTTCTTAGCAAGCTTGTTGCCAAATAGCCGACATTGGGTCGGACTCAGCGAAAGCTCACTTCGTCCCGCGATGTGTAAATTCGACAAAGCCGGGGATTTGCGCTTGCAGCGGATGACCGCAAAGCGGGCTGTGACCGCAGCATCCGGACCACGTGGCGAAGGTCGGCTCTGGGCCGTCCTCATCAGGTTTCGAAGAACACTTTACCGAAGATGCCGCGTTGCATCCGAGGTCGGTAGTGAGCCCATTGCGGTCATTTTGATTTCGTGCTGCGGGCGCACGCAGCATGAAGTCCTATTTGCTTGCATTGCGTCGGGTGCCGCTATGAGCCAAGAAGAGCGGCTGTTCGTTTGCTGTGTCTATCCGTCACAATCTGATGTGAATGGTCTCATTGGATCAGGGAGTCTTTCCCACCCGTTCGTTGCAAGAAGATGTGCACAACAATGGCCACCTGACCACTAACGGCAAAGCCAATTGCGACCGGGAAGGCTGACGAAGAAACAAATCCACCTATGAAAATCGCGACAGGAACCGAGATGATCGTGGTCAAAGCCCCTACGAATGCTGCCCCGGTCCCGGCTGCATTGGCGAGGCTTTTCATCGCCAGAGCGTTGAGGTTGCTGACAAGCAATCCGAAGCAGAACAAGACCGCTCCCATGTAGCCAATGAAGTGCATGAGAGGCGGATTCTTGGTCTGCGTAAAATAGTAGAAGCCAGCCACACTGGAAACGAGAACAATTATCGTTAGAGCGAAGGAGACCAATCTCTCAATGCCCAATGTCATCACCAGCTTTCCATTTACAAATGACGCAGCACCCAACCAAAGCGACAAGACCGCGAACACGGTCGGATAGGAGTCGCCAAGCTCATATTGAAACATGAATATCTGTTGGGAAGAATTCAGGTATGCGATGAAGGGTCCGGAAATGGTGCCCAGGGCAATGGCATATCCCACGGCATGCTTGCTGCGGATCACTGTTGCAAACGTACTCACAAGCGAACGAGGTCTGAAGGCGTACCGCCGGTTCGTCGGTAGCGTTTCCGGCAGTCTAAAGTGGATCACAGCAACCAGAAGTATGCCAATCACGCCGTAGGCGACAAAGAGCGTCCGCCAACCGAAAGCAGACGAAACCGCCAGACCTACATAAGGTGCAAACGTGGGTGCTATCACAAACATGACCATGACGAAGGACATCGCCTTGGCCATCATCTCCCCGCTGAACCGGTCACGAAGCAGCGCCAGTGTGATCACACGGGGCGCACCGAGGCCCAACCCCTGAATAATCTGACCCAGGATCAGGATTTCAAAGCTGGGTGCGAGGCCCGCAACAATGCATCCGGTGAGGAATATCGACAGGCCGATCTTGAGTGCTGCGATCCGCCCGATGCTGTCCGAAACTGGACCAAGGATGATCTGGCCGATGGCGAGGCCCACATAGAGAAGCGAAACTGTCAGACCGGCCTTCGCCGGGCTGGAAAGACTGAATTCGTCCGTTATCTGCCCGTATGCCGGAAGGATCATGTTGATCGCCAGAACCGCCATTGCCATGAGCATGGCCACGATGACCAGAAACTCGCCATCCCGATTGAAGGCGGCTGCAGCCAGCGATTTTGGCAGCTTGACCATCCTGTCCAGGGCATCGTGAACCCGGTGGACATCGGACGTCTGGGTTTGAGTAAGCATGGGGTTCCTTTCAGGCACGAGTTTGATGGCTCCTTGCCCTGGCAAATTGATGGTGGTGTCGGGAGGACGGAGCGTTTGACGCTCGATGCGGCGCTAGTGACCGACAATGATATTGTGTGCGGTGACACCGATCAGGCAAACAATGAAAACTGCGCCAAGAATGGTCATCGTCGCGCTGCCCATTGTATGGGAATGTGGCGAAAAGAGCTTTCTGAACAGGTTCTTCATGGCTTCTGACGCCTTCCGTGTTTGAGTCGGTCATCTCACTGACCCTGATGTTCGAACTGCTGGAGCTCGGATGGATTCTCCAGAACAGCGTCGATGAAATCGGCAGCCCGGCGCGCTCCGTTTTCCGAGCGGATTTTCTCGCTCAGTCTTGTCGCCGACGTTCGAAATTCAGGTCCCTTGAGGACAGATTGAATTGCCTGCTTCAGGTTTTCAGCTGTCAGGCGGTTCTGGCGAATTGGCGCGGGCGCAACGCCAAGTTCCATCATGCGCTGACCCCAGAAGGGCTGGTCTCCCATGAAAGGTATGACAATCTGAGGGGTGCCAGCCCGAAGTGCAGCTGCGGTTGTGCCTGCGCCGCCGTGATGCACTAGCATCGAAACGCGGGGCAGCAGAAGGTCATGTGGTGCAGCCTCGATCTCGATCAGATCGGCGCGCGGCTTACCAGCAGATATCCCACCCCAGCCCGTGAGGATCATTCCCCGCTGACCGGTTTCTGCAAGCGCTTCAAGAATAGTCTGACGCAGTCTTTCCGGATCAGAACCTGCCATGGAGCCGAACCCAAAACAAATGGGTGGTTCACCTTCCTGAAGGAATGCCTCGACATCGGCGGACAATGTCTCGGACTTCCTGCTTTCAAGAAACCAGAAGCCGGACATGAATGAGTTCTTCGGCCAATCGTCGGGCCGTGGAATGACCGAACCGCTAAACCCTGCAACGACGGGAATGCGGGCGCCTGTACCGTCAACAAAGAGCTTCAGGGATTGTTTTCCAAACCCATGTCTCATGCACCAGGTGTTCAGGATCCCGCGCGCGGGAAGGCGCATGAGTTGCCGGACGGCAAGGTGGGTGAGGGCATTGTACCATTTGCCAACCTTGAGATCCGGGAAGCCCAGGTGAGGCGCGGTCCTGGTAGGCACCAGCATTGGTACAAGCAATGCCATTATCAAAGGCACATTGAGTACCTCTGACACTGCATATGCAGCGAATGCTTTGGGGTGAAAAATGATGACGTCAGGGCGGTTTGCCTTTGCAACCTCCCAGCAATCCTCAACCAGCTCGATTTGAAGCGGCTTGACGCGGCGCATGAGCTCGAAGTTCACCCGGAGCATACCCCAAAAGCCGTTGGCACCTTCCATCGCCCGGCGGCCTTGCTGCGTGTCGATGATGCCAAGAAGTTCGTCACTGAGAGCGGCAAAGTGAACGTCTTGGGCTGTTGCGAGGGCTTCAAAGCGGGCAGCCGTCGCCAGAGTGACAGAATGTCCGGCCGAGGTGAGCTCTTTGCAAAGCGCAACAAATGGCTGGACATCGCCACGCGTACCATATGTCAAAACAAGAATTTTCATTTACGAATGCCTGACACAGGCAACGCTAGATTGAACGCATACTGGAAACTCGGCTCAGCGCCTGATTTCTCCGTGGCGTGATGTTCGAATAACCGCATCATTTGTGGTTACTCTCGCCGACAAATTGAATGGGCCAGTTATAGGTTTTTGCTTCACGCAAGTAATCTCGAAACGCGTCAGACTTTTCTACCTCAAAGCTAAAATCGCCGGATATCTTAAGGATAGTTCGATAATTTACCAGTTTCTGCGCTAGCTCTCCGAGTAAACCGGTATCCAGTTCCCAGAAATCCACCGAAAAGTCGCTTTTGTCCTTACAAATCACATCTGATGACGACATTGCCGCACCGACAAGTCCTAGGATATCTTGAGAAGTCTTTATCATCTTTCTGTCCATTTCATGCGGCGATCAACACCTACGAAGATCCGTCTCGGTTTGCCCGATCAGTGCAGTATCAAAGGGCGTTGTGAGATATATCTCGCTGATCCAGTTGCCGTAGAGCAGATGCGCATGACTCCGCCAGCGATTGAGCGGCTTCGATGTTGGATCATCACCCGGAAAATAGTCGACGGGCATACGAACTTCTGCACCATTTACCTGATTGGATTCGAGATCGCGGTGGTATTCCTCACCCAAAGTGCCGCTGTCGTATTCGAAGTGATTGAAGATATAGAGAGATCGATGTACGGGATCCTCGATCAGCGCAGGGCCAACTTCTTCGGAATGCAAAAGGATTGGTAAGCCTGCCGCTTCGATCTCATCCAGACGCATCTCGGTCCAGCGGCTGACGGGCATGACGACATCGTCAGAAAACCCTCTCAGGTAAGGGTTTTCGGGCGAGAAATTCGAATGCCGGTAACATCCGGACAACTTATAGCCGAGCAGGTTTTTTTTGACCCCATGGAAGTAATGGATCATGGCCATGCCACCCCAGCAAACTCCGAAGGTGGAGTGTACGTTTGTCTGCGTCCAGTCCATCACTTCACACAGCTCATCCCAATAGGAAACGTCTTCAAATGCGAGATGCTCGATGGGGGTTCCCGTGATGATCAGGCCATCAAACTTCTCGTTCTTGACCTCTTGGAACGGACGGTAGAATGCTGCCATATGTTCCGCAGAGGTGTTCTTGGAGGTGTGTTCGGTCATGCGGATCAATGTGAGTTCGATCTGCAAGGGCGTGGCCCCGATCAGGCGGGCAAACTGTGTCTCCGCCTGGATTTTCTTTGGCATCAAGTTAAGCAAACCAATGCGTAGCGGTCTAATGTCTTGACGCGAAGCTACACCTTGATCCATGACCATAACACCTTCTCCCGATAGTACGGAATAGGCAGGCAGGCTGCGGGGAAGTGTTATGGGCATGGTTGTCTCCGGTTCGGATTCAAAGGCGGGGGCTAAATGATCAGGTTTCTGACGAAATGTGCCCCATGCGCAGGAGGTTGTTATCAGGATCGACAACTTCCAGTTCGCAGACGCCCCATGGCTTTTCTTCAGCTCTGACAAACCGGGGGATGCCGGTTTCGGCCAGTTTCAGCGGTTCGAACTCAGCCGACAAAGCATTGGCATTCTCAACACGGATGAAGGAGCCGTGATCTGAATCTTCCGTCGCTTCATGTCCGTGAGTGCTGAAGAAGTGTATTTCCACGCTATCCCGGGAGAGGATCATATAGCCATTTTCCTCAAACCGCGCGATTTCCTGGAAGCCTAGCTTGCCATAGAACGACGACGTTCTGTCGAAATCTGAACTTGGAAAGATGGGACATATGCTCTTTAGCATTGGGGTTCTCCTATCGCTGCTTTTGCGTTGACTTCCAGTTGCAAGTCGGCGGGATGCATGACCAGACTAGAGGTCGTGAAAAAAGTGGAATTGGTTCTCGAACAGGTCGTGAACTGTAAACTGGCGAAGACCCCAGGGCTTGTTTTCCAGCTGCTCATGGACATCCGCGCCGCGTTCGACAAGGTCGGCGTATGCCTCATCCACATCGTCGCAGAACACCCAGAACGTGCCTTGTTGGGCCTGAGTAGATTCACGGAAAAAGATCGCACATTCCCCATGGGATACAGCGCCTATTCGACCCTCCTCGTTGAACCAGGCGATCTCAAATCCGAGTTTGTCTCGATAGTATTCCTGAGCTTCGCGCACATCCGGAACGGGTAGTTCGGGTGTAGGTTGGTCGATTTTCATTGTTCATTTCCTCTTCAATGGCACCTTACTTTGGGCCGAAACAGACAAGGCCGCACTCCTGGAGCTAACGGTTGCATCAGATTGAAAATACTGAATGTCCTGGAATGGAACAGGCTGGTTTTCTTATCCGGAATTGTAGAATTTTCGACGCGCTTCTTGCTCAATCGACAACTTCAACTGAAGATCGGCCAGTTTGGACATCTCGTTCTTTCTCTCCTCGGGGCAGGTTGTTTCTCGGAGCACCTCCAACTGCGCATCAACTTGCTTCTTCAGCTCAAATTCTTTCGGCAGGACACCTGCCTCGGCAATGATGCGCATACCAACCGCCGTCGCATCTTCTGGTGGACGATCGGGAAGTGGCCTACCCTCTCCAGCCAGCCCATGCAGTTTTCCCTCAGCCTTTGCTTTGAGAATTTGGCGTTCAACGAGATTGTGAAAGCGCATCAAATCACCCCGTTACTCAGCCGGATTTGACGCTGATTGAGTCCAACGGGCCGCGAGAGTCGCAACACGAGCTCCAAGCAGGCGGCCTGTTTCCAGTTCATTGCCACTCGGCGACTCGTCCGGTGAGTGGTCTGAGTACGAGTGTGTTGCCACACCAGTGTAATGACCTGTTCGGTTTATGCCGACGTCGTAGCTGTCCCCGGCTTTACTGAATCCGGGATGAAGCGCTGGTGGAACCCAGAGCATACCATGCTGAGATGCCAGGACGAACATTTGCGACAAGGTTGCAAACTTGTCGCCTGCGGGTTTGCCGGAATTTGTGAATCCGGCCGCAAGTTTGTCTTTCCAACCGTGACGTTTATAGACGGCAGCAGATGCAGCTGCGAACTCCGCAAATGGCGCGGACACTGCGCCCATGTAGGTCGGCGAACCGAAGATGATCGCATCGGCATTTTCAAGCGTTTCCCAGGGCCCCTTATCCCGCTGGGAAAGTTCGGATGCGACCAAGAGTGAGACCTTCGCACCAGCCTCGGTTGCGCCAGCTTCAACTGCGCGGGCCAATCGCTCGGTGTGACCAAACCCAGAATGATAGACGATAGAAATTTGCATATTACTGCTCTTCGAATTCTCAGGTATTGCGCGCCGCCCTGCGGCGGCGCGCTGAGGAGCAGAGGCCGCGACTCAGTTTGTCGGATCGACCTCGTGTTGGGAACGGAATCCCAGAGCCATGCGGTTCCAGATATTGATGGTCCCGATTGCGACAGTGAGCTTGGTGATTTCCTCTTCGGAGAAGTGCGGCTCCAAAGCCGAGAAATCGCCGTCGGGTGCGCCAGTTTGCGCAACGTTCGTAAGGGACTCCGTCCAGGCCAGAACCGCGCGTTCTTTCTCATTATAAACCGGCGACTCTTTCCATGCCGGGATGAGCGAAAGCCACTGATCCCCCATGCCATCCTTGCGGGCTTCCTTGACATGCATGTCGATGCAGAAGGCACAGCCGTTGATTTGTGACGCGCGGATTTTGACGAGGTGCAACAGACGCGGTTCGATACCGGCTTTCTGCGACACAAATTTCTCAAGACCCCAGACTGCCTGGAAGGAGTCGGGTGAGACCTTCATATAGTCGATACGTGGCTCCATTTTACGTTCCTTTTCTTTCTAGTGAGTACGGAATTTCGTTTTGTCTTCTTGCGCCTCTTCACGCCAATAGAGATCGGCCAGAATCTGGAGACGTG
>ERZ1740067.136-NODE-136-length-59852-cov-6.521999_pt1 | contig 59852 bp, 61 predicted proteins | sample MGYA00581736_ERZ1740067 | MGnify/ENA primary metagenome ERZ1740067 (study PRJEB43018, sample SAMN04849236) | marine metagenome | isolation source: floating plastic debris | place: Pacific Ocean | collected 2008-08-27 | study: EMG produced TPA metagenomics assembly... | reverse complement strand
GGGGCATGGCGACCGCCAGCCGCCCGATCACCTGCGCGAGCAGCTCACGGCCACCATGGACCCGCTGCCAATCTGGTATGAGACCGACCAGACGGGCAATGAAGGTTATACCGTCAACGCGCTGACCCAGCGCCCCATGGCCATGTACCACTCCTGGGGCAGCCAGAACGCGTGGCTGCGCCAGATCCATGGTCATAACCCGCTCTATGTGCCCTCGAAAATCTGGATGGAGAACGGCTTTGAAGAGGGCGACTGGGCCAAAGTCAGTTCCCCCCATGGCGCGATCACTGTTCCCGTCGCGCATATGGCTGCCCTTAACGAGAATACCGTCTGGACGTGGAACGCCATCGGTAAACGCAAGGGGGCCTGGGCACTGGACAAAGACGCACCCGAGGCAACAAAAGGCTTTCTTCTCAATCACTTGATCCATGAGCTTCTGCCGCCCAAAGGCGACGGCCTGCGGTGGAGCAATTCGGATCCGATCACCGGCCAGGCCGCATGGTTCGACCTGAAAGTGAAGATCGAAAAGGTCACCGCACCGGATGAGTGCCTGCCAAAAATGGGCGAACAACAAAGCCCCGTCGGCACCGGACCCAAGGCGCTTGCATGGAAGGTCCAATAATGACCGGCCAGCGCAAAACCCTGCTGCTGATCGGCGTCTTCGTCGCGCTTATGATCGGCTCTTTCATCTGGTTCGTCGTCACATGGGACCCCTCCAAAGAGGAACCCGTCAGCCAACTCGCAAGCCCGGAGGCCGTCGCATGACCACGCTCCCCGCCAGCACCGAGAAAAAGCTCGGCCTTGTCATTGATCTGGACACTTGCGTGGGTTGTCACGCTTGCGTGGTGTCCTGCAAAGGCTGGAACACCGAAAACTACGGCGCGCCGCTTTCTGACCAAGACCCCTACGGCGCGGACCCCTCGGGAACCTTCCTCAACCGCGTGCACAGCTACGAAGTGCAGCCAACGGAAGGCCCCGCCCAGCTGATCCACTTCCCCAAATCCTGCCTGCATTGCGACGACGCCCCGTGCGTCACCGTTTGCCCGACAGGGGCCAGCTACAAGCGGGTCGAAGACGGCATCGTTTTGGTTAACGAAAGCGACTGCATCGGCTGCGGCCTCTGCGCCTGGGCTTGCCCATATGGCGCCCGCGAGATGGACCAGGCCGCAGGCGTGATGAAGAAATGCACCCTCTGCGTCGACCGCATCTATAACGAAAACCTGCCCGAAGAAGACCGCCAGCCTGCTTGCGTGCGTACCTGCCCCTCAAACGCCCGCCATTTCGGCGATCTAGGCGATCCCGACAGCGATGTCAGCCAGCTGGTCGCCGAACGCGGCGGGATGGACCTGATGCCAGAGCAAGGCACCAAGCCCGTTAACAAATACCTGCCGCCGCGCCCCAAAGACACATGGGAGGAGGTCGACATCCTCGCCCCCCTTCTCGAACCCGTTGCACCAGAGGCCGACGGCTTGCTGGGTTGGCTTGACCGCACGCTTGGCAAAGTCGGAGGCAAGTAAGATGCATCCCGCCCCCTCCATCATCGTTTTCACCGTGCTGTCGGGCCTCGGCTTTGGCCTTCTGGCCTTCCTCGGTCTTGGCATGCCCACCGTCTTCGGCTGGACAGCCTTTGGCTACTTTACAGTCGCTTACCTGCTGGCCGTGATCGGTCTTGCCTCATCGGCCTTCCATCTTGGCAACCCGCAACGCGCGCTCAAAGCCTTCACGCAATGGCGCAGTTCATGGCTCAGCCGCGAGGCGTGCCTGTCCGTCGCGACCCTTATCGTGATGGCGATTTATGGCGGGGCATTGGTTTTCTTCAATACCAAGCTCAGCACTCTCGGTTTGCTGGGCAGCTTCTTGTCGGTCGCCACCGTCTTCGCCACCTCGATGATCTACGGCCAGTTGAAAACCGTGCCGCGCTGGAACAGCTGGACCACGCCCGTACTTTTCGTGACGCTGTCGCTCGCCGGCGGCGCGTTGCTGGCGGGCCAGATATTCTTTGCCTTGGGGTTCCTTGTGCTTGCAGGCTTGCTGCAAGTCGTGGCGTGGATCTTTGGCGATGGCCGGTTTGAATTAGCAGGCTCGACCCAGGAAACTGCTACCGGTCTTGGCGATATAGGTACTGTCCGCCACTTCGAGGCGCCCCACACAGGCACCAACTATCTGTTGCGCGAGATGGTGCATCAGGTGGGCCGCAAGCATGCCCAGACCCTGCGCGCAATATCGCTTGGTTTGATGGTGATCCTGCCGGTTGTTTTACTGTCTCTCGGCGTCAGCTACGCGACTGTCGGTCTTGCTGCGATCAGCCACGTCGCAGGGGTTCTTGCGTCGCGGTGGCTATTCTTCGCAGAAGCCGAACATGTTGTCGGGCTTTACTACGGGAAGCGGTGATCGGGGTTTCTGGGTGAAAGAATGGGTGGCTTAGCGGTCATTGAACTACTGGAGTAGAGGCTCCAAAGTCGTGCCATGATCTATGTCCTGGCGTACCCTCAGTTCGAACCCCAAATCGCTCAGCCTATTAATCGTTTTCGAGCTAGCCACGAACCGGAAAGAGCCGAGTTGGTTCCCCCTCACATAACGCTCGTATTTGGGTTGAAACATGCGAGTAGAGGGGCAATGGAAACGCTATGCGACGCAGTCTCACGTCGAACATTTGAATTCACTGTCGCGTTCGACAGCAGTAAAACTTCGTATGACCCCTTTGAAAAGAAACACAAATTGTTTTTGATCTGCGGAAAGGGAAGCGATGAGATTACAGCGTTGCACAATCAGCTATACGATGGCCCGCACCGTTCCGAATTGAATCCCGAGTATCCTTTTCAGCCCCATATGACTGTCGCTACGTCTGCTGACCGCGCTGAGTTAGAACACTTGGACGTCGCCGACATTGGCGAATTTCCGATAACAGGAAAGGTCAGAGCATTGGAGTTAGTCCGGCTGGTCGATGGCACCCTGGACTTGCTGAGTACTAAACCTTTGCAGGTGTAGATAGGGGTTCCAAGTTGCCCTTGGCCGGTTTGTAAAAGCACATAATGTGACGGATCACGTTCTAGACCGCACCCATATCACCTACTCCTCAACCGGCGGCAACACGGAAACGGTCTCGATGATCTCCCGCGTGGTCGCGTCCGTCGTCAGCTCCGCCAGCAGCGCAGGCTCAAGCGCGACGACACCCACACGCCGCAAGGGCTCTTCGTTCAGCGTTTGCATATTCGCGTCGGTAAAGCCCTCATCCGTGCCCGCGGCGGGCGTGCCTTCGGAGCTGGAGATGCGACAGATCACTTCCACGATGCCCCACCGCCCCGCTTGGGGAAGCATCCAATGCATCGTCATTGCATCATCGCCGCGCGTGAGTACACGCATCTTGGCAAGATCGGTGTCTGCGCGGCGCGCAAAACCTGGCACTGTGCGCCGCTGAAGGTCCATGATCTCCTCAAGTGACGCGCCCCCACGGTCGGTGGTTGCGTAAAAGACGGTCCGGGCAAGCGCGATGCTTTCAATGGCCTTCGCAGGGATCGCATCACCCGGCGCAATCGCTGTCCAGCCTTCGGCCTCAAGCGATGACACCAAGGCGCCAAAGTCCCGTTCATCGGCAAGGCAGGCCTCTGGCGCGTCATTGGCGTGGCTGATGGTTGCGATGGACGTCAGGGCCAGTATTGCGGCAACGGCAAGTTTCTTCATCGCGTCGTCTCCTCTATATCTCATTAGAAATAGGGCGTATCTTAGGTGGTGCAACGGGTTCAGTCCCTACCTGCGCTGGATACTATTGGCTTCTCCAACCTCGGCAGCGCCAAGCCATCTTGATTTTGTTCACTTTTCGTTCATAATCTATTTATGGACGACTTGACCCCCTCAATCGCAGCGAAACCCGGCCAGCTTTTGGCCCGCGGCGTGTGCCGTCACCTGCGCAGCCATGACTTTGTCACGGTCGAAGAACTGGTGCCTACATCCGGTTTGCGAGTCGATGTGATGGCGAGCGGTCCCAAGGGCGAGGTTTGGATTATCGAATGCAAATCCTCCCGCGCCGATTTTATGGGCGACCAGAAATGGGAGGGGTATCTGGATTGGTGTGACCGCTACTTCTGGGCCGTGGATGAAGCGTTTCCGTCAGAGCTTTTGTCGCTGGAAACGGGCCTTATCGTCGCAGACGGTTATGACGCCGAAATCCTGCGCATGGGGCCAGAGAGCAAGCTGGCTCCTGCGCGGCGCAAGGTTATGATGCAGAAATTCGCGCGGACAGCGGCGCTGCGGTTGCAAGGGCTGCGGGACCCCGATTTCGTGGAGCCTTACGGGTATTGAGGCGGCTTATTCAAGGCGGGCCGGAAATCCGTCAGCCCGCAGGTCGGTTTGCAGAACATCCTCCAACAGCTTGGCAATCATCGGCGATTGGGCGTCGCCGCCATAAGCGGCCCGGGCGCGGCGGAAGGTTTGTTGGGTCAGTGCTGCCAATTCCAACGGGACGTCATAGTCGCTGCCGAATTCCATTGCAAAGCCAAAGTCCTTGAGCGCCAGATCCATTGTGAAGGCGACATCATAGCTGCCGTTCAGGATCAGCTGGCCTTCGGTCTCGTGAACGAAGCTGGAGCCGGAAGAGGCGGCGATGGCCTCCCATGCCTGCGCCAGATCAAGCCCGCCGCGTTTGGCAAGCATCAGGGCTTCCGCGCAGGCTTGCAGGTGGATGAAGGCCAGCATGTTGGTGATGACCTTGATCAGTGACGCGGACCCAAGATCGCCCATGTGGAAGATTTTGTTCCCCATCGCCTCAAGCGCGAGCTCATGTTTTTCAAATAGCGCTTTCGGACCGCCTGCGAGCATGGTGATATTGCCTTGCGCGGCAAGGTGGACACCCCCGGTTACGGGAAGTTCCATCGTTTGCACATTGTAGGCTTGCGCGATGTTTGCGAGGCGGAGGATTTCCTCACGGCCCAACGTGGACATTTCGATCCAGTCTGCACCGTTCATATGGGGCAGGATGTCAGAGAGCACTTGTTCCGAGATCGTGGGCGAGGGCAGGCAGGTGATGACGGCGTCGACGCCTGCGACGACCTGCGGAGCGGTGTCGGCCCAATGGGCGCCTGCGACTTCAAGCGATGCAGCGGTGTTGCGGTCCAGATCGGTGATAGAGACATCAAACCCCGCCCGCAGAAGCGACGCGGCGAGGTGAGCCCCAAGGTTTCCAAGGCCGATGAAAGCGTAGTGCATGGGGTGTTCCTTCAGGTTTGATTTCAAAACCTAAGGGCCAGACGCTGATCCTGTCATGGGTTTTCGATCCGGGTGGCCAGAAGGGCGGCCCAGGCGGCGTAGATGTCCGGGCCCGGGTGGAAGCCGTCGGCAGCCATGAGGTTCGTATCCATAGGCATGTCGAAGGGCACGTGGGCGTGGGGGAACGCGGCCTGCAACGCGCGGTCGAGGCGTGTGGCGTGGTGCCCCAGAAGACTGCGCAAGGGGCGCGGCAGCAGCGGGAAGTGACCCACGGGCGGGACGGCGCACAGCAGAATGTGGGGGGTATTCCAGACCCTGTTCAGCAGCGAAACCATGGCCTGTTGGTTTGCGATGAATTGGGGGGTGGGAACAAGGCGCGTGGTGTCGTTGACGCCGTGGATCAGTACGGCGACGTCAGCTTGGATCGGTGCGTGGTCGCGCAGATGGGCGAGGGTGGCGGCGGTCGTGGCACCGGTTTTGGCAATAAGCCGCCAGTCGACCGTATGTGTCGCGGCAAGCCGCTGGACAAGCTGGCCCGCAAGGGCGGTGTCTTGAGTGGCAGTGCCGACACCGACGGCAGAGCTGTCGCCGATGATGAGCAGGCGAAGCAGCGGGCCCGTGCCTGTGCGCCCCGACCGCGGACCGGCAGCTTCGGGCAAGCGGCGGGCACGGGCGATGACCCAGACGGCTTGGGGGATCAGAACAGGCGAGAGAAGGGCAGCGGCCCAGCGGCTCACCGTTTGATGGCCTCGGCGGCTTTGGCGGCGGCAAGCATTTCTTCGGCAATATCGCGGGCCTCTTCGGGTTCAAAATCCATCGGGATTTCGATGCCGCCGGTCGCTTCGATGTAAAGGCGCACCATGCCTTTGTCGGTCGGGCCGATTTGCAGGTTTGCCTCGATGTCGCGTTCGGTGTCGATGCCCATGGGAGCCTCCGTTGATGCGCGGTTGAAATAGGCGATTGCGGGGGCAGGTGCAAGATGGGTAGGCTTGCAGTGATGACGCTTGAGATACGCCTTTTTACGCCAGAGGATGCCGATTGGCTGACGGACCAGCACGGGGCACTTTATGCGTGCGATGAAGGCTTCGACGAGACGTTCGCCCCGCTGGTCGCGGGCATTCTCGCGGATTTCGTTGCGAAACATGACCCGAGTTGCGAGCGCGGATGGATTGCGTGGGATGGAGACACCCGGCTGGGCAGCATCTTTTGCGTCAGGCTGGACGCCCAGACAGCCAAGCTACGGCTGTTTTTGCTGGTACCTGAGGCGCGGGGGCGCGGGTTGGGACGGCAGTTGCTGGAGACCTGCATGGGGTTTGCGCGCGACACCGGATACGCCCGCATGAGCCTGTGGACCCACGCCGAACACGCAGCGGCTTGTGCGCTTTATGCCCGCAATGGCTGGGTGTTGCGTGAGAGCAAACAGGTTCACAATTTCGGGCGTGATCTGACCGAGCAGCAGTGGGATCTTGATCTGTAAGTATATTGCGCTTTCACAGACGCACCCCTGCCTTTCAGTACAAGGCTTTAGGCGCCTTCAAAGCAAATCGCCCGCCGGGCAAGGGCGGGCGATCGCTGTGTTTCTGAGGGCCGACGGATCAGCCTTTGCCTTTCCAAGGGACCAGATATTTCTCCATCTGGCGCATCAGCATGTCGATGCCAAAGCCGATAATGCCGATCAGGATGATGCCCATCAGCACGATATCGGTGTCTTGGAATTTCGACGCGGCCACAATCATCTTGCCGATACCTTTTTCCGCCGCGACCAGCTCTGCGGCCACAACCGTGCCCCAACAGACCCCCATTGCCACCCGCGCGCCTGTGAAGATTTCAGGCAGCGAGTTGGGAATGATCACATGGCGCAGGATCTGCCATTTGGAGGCACCCAGCGAATAAGCGGCGTGAACCTTTGAGATACGCACACCCGACACGCCGGACCGCGCTGCAATCGCCATGATCCAGAGCGCCGCAAGGAAAAGTAGGATGATCTTGCCAACCTCGCCGATGCCCGCCCAGATGATCACAAGCGGGATCAGAGCCAGGGGTGGGACGGGGCGCATGAACTCGACGATGGGGTCGAACCAGCCACGGAACCAGTTGGACAGACCCATGGCATAGCCCAGCGGGATGCCGACCAGCGCGCCAAGAAAGAAGCCAACGATCACGCGGAACAGCGAATAGCCAAGATGTTCGGCCAGCGTGACGTTCTGGTAGCCGTCGGATGCGATCGAGATCAGGCGATTCCAGACGCCTTCGGGCGAGGGCAGCCAGATATCCTCCATCTGCCAGCCTTTGGTCGGCTCGACATTCAGTGTGCCCTTGTCGGTCAATGCGACACGGCCCACATCGGTAAAGACGTCCGCGCCACGTGCAATCGGCGTCCCGTTAACGGCCACGATCTGCGCGCCGTCATCGCGGGTTGCAGTATCGTTGCTGTCCCAGACCAGCAGTTTGGAGCGATAGGCCTGCACCACAAGGCTGTCATCCGCAGCCGCCCCGTCGCCCGCGGCAGGCGCGTCGACGCTTGGGACATTGCCCGCCTCGTGAACCGTGACAAAAACGGTCGCATCGTCTTGCGCGCCATTTGCGTCCTCAAGGGTGTAGGTGAACGTCCCTTCACCCAGAAACGGGCCGGGCGCGTGCAGGAAGCGCGGTAGCAGGCTTGAGCCGGTAAAAGCGCCCCACAGCACAAAGATGATCACGATGGAAATGACCGACGCGGCGCCGTCCGAGACGACGGCGCTTTCGTCGCCGAATGTCACGGTTTTCAGCGATGTGTAATCGCGGGTCGGCGTCAGGAAGCGCTTGACGACTTTCCAGATGGCAAGGGCGGCCACAATCAAGGCGACATAGGCGATCAGAACCGGAAGCGCGCCCGCGATGGCCGCAAAAAGCGTGCCCAGTTCGCTGGCGAGATCTGCGAAGAGCTCTCCCATTATGCGCTCTCCTCGGTGCGGCCCATGATCTCTTCTTCCATGTTCCAGATCATCGACAGGATCTCTTCGCGTTTGACCGCGTAGTCAGGGTGTTTCTTGACCTCACGCAGGTCCGCGCCCACGCCCATTTCAGCAAACGGCAGGCGGTATTCCTTGTGGATGCGACCCGGGCGCGGGGCCATAACAAGAAGACGCTCGCCCAAAAGCAGCGCTTCTTCGACCGAGTGGGTGATCAGGATGATCGTCTTGCCGGTCTCTTTCCACAGCTTGAGGACAAGGCCTTGCATCTTCTCGCGGGTCAGCGCGTCAAGCGCGCCGAGGGGTTCGTCCATCAAGATCACGTCAGGATCATTGGCAAGGCAGCGGGCAAGGGCCACGCGCTGTTGCATACCGCCCGACAGTTCATAGACGGCCTTTTCCTTGAAGTCTTGCAGGCCCACAACATCAAGCAGGTGATCGACGGTTTCGGCCTTTTCGGTTTTGGGCATTCCCTTCATTGAAGGGCCAAAGCCCACGTTTTCACGCACACTCATCCATTCGAACAGGGCGCCTTGCTGAAACACCATGCCGCGTTCGGCGTCGGGGCCTTCGACGGTGTGTCCGTTCATGACGATCTGGCCTTCGGTCGGTGCCAGAAAGCCTGCCACGATGTTCAGCAGCGTCGTCTTTCCGCAGCCCGATGGGCCAAGCACGCTCATCAGGTCGCCTTCTTTGAGGTCCAGAGTGACGTCCTTTAACGCCTGCACCGAAGAGCCGTTTGGCAAATCGAAGCGCATCGAGATTTTCTCGATTTTTAGTCCGCTCATGGCGAGACCTTTCTTATCGTGCGAAATTGAAAAAGGGGGCGCGAAGTCATGGCTTCGCACCCCCTTCGAAGCGTTTACATGCCCTGTGCGGCAGTCAGCGGACCGGTGTTGATGGTCGCTTCGTAGCTGTCAAGCGCGCCCGGGATGGAACCGGCTTCCACGAAGACATCTGCGACGCCTTTCATGAATTCAGCCGAACCGCCGCCAAGCCATTTGTCACCCAGCTGTGTATCCACGTCAGGGAAGCCGAATGTGGCCATGGTCGATGCGGTGTCCTCTTCGGACATACCGGCGTCTTTGGCGATCACGGGCAGCATTTCGGCTGCTGCGTCGCCACCGGCGTTCCACATGGCGTTCATGTCAGCGGTCACTTTGAGGAACTTCGACAGAACTTCGCTTTCCTCGGCAACAAATGCAGCGGGCGCAGAGGTCACATCGAAGACCAGGATGCCCAGCTCTTCTTTCTCGGCGCCGGTCAGCAGGATGTTACCGTGCTCTTTCATGCGGCGCAGTGCGCCACCCCAACCACAGGCCATATCAAGAGAACCCTGAGCCAGTGCGGCAGCGGATTCAGCAGGCGCCATGTCGACGATTTCGAGCGAGGCGAGATCGACGTTGAAGTGCTCCATCTGCTTGAGGAAGCCGTAATGTGCAGCAGTACCGAGCGGAACAGCCACCTTCTTGCCCGCGATCTCACCGGCGGAGTCCTTGTCGATCTCCAGTGCCGAGGCGACGACGCAGTTGTCGTTCTCCGAATAGCTGACGGCAACGTCAACGATCTGGATGTCCTGACCGGCGGATGCTGCGACCACGAACGGCGGCACACCCTGGCTGACAGAGATGTCGACGTCGCCCGACGCCATGGCCGCGCTCATCGCGGTGCCGGTGTCGAAGCTGACCCAGTTCACTTTGACGCCCAGTTCTTCGTCATAGGTGCCATTCACTTTGGCAAACTGGAAGGGCATCGGCCATTCAAGGAAATAGCCCACAGTGATTTCCCCACCGTGGCCTGCTGCGAAGGCAGACGTCCCCGATACGGCCATCACGGCGGCGGCGATCATGCCGGCTGTTGTCTTTCTAACCATCATTATTCTCCCGTTGGTTATGAGTGACATTTTTTGTCTATTCATTTCTTTTTGGACGCTTTTCTCTCTTATGGAGTGACTCGCGTTCGGCACGATAGAAGTCGTTCAGCGCTACAAACGCAACTCACATCTGATGGCGTTGCCCAAAAGTCCGGCATTTGACCGATTTTGGACTAAACCTGCATAAAGTTGCGCTTGTTTTTGCATGTTTGGGCTCAAAGTTGCCCAGAAACATGGCTGTGTATGATTGAGATGCGGGCGCTAGGAACGCCCAAAACAGGCGATTTTCCCCGTTGCACTTGTTCGGAAAACATTGCTATACGCCCGTCAGTTTCGATATATGCGAAACAAGGATAGTGTGCCGCCTTAGCTCAGTTGGTTAGAGCACTGGTTTGTGGAACCAGGGGTCCCCCGTTCGAGCCGGGGAGGCGGTACCATTCCCCTCTTTCAGTCAATTTGGATGGTTTGGCGTAAGGTCCCGTCACGCTCGAAGATGAGTATCTCGTCATCTTCGGTCACAATCGCAATCCAGTCGTCGGTTTGCGTGAAGGCGGTTGCCGTGGTGCCGTCAGGCAATTGCAGCCGATCAGGCAACGCAAGCGGGGCAGGCTGCTGTAAGCGCATGACAAGCAGGAAAATGATGGCTAGAACGCCCAAAATCATCGTCGCGGTCAGCACTGTCACGAGGATGCGCAGAAACCTGAGATTTGCCGGTTCTTTCTCCGGCAGCGGAGCCTGATCCATGACGCGCCAATCCGTTACGTTCCGGATCGCAGCCGATCCGCCCAAGCGGCTTGATAAAGCCCTTTCGCGCGATGTGCCAGAGGAGGCGGCGCTCAGTCGGTCGCGGATTGCCGGACTGCTTGAGAAGGGGGCGGTGACTGTTGATGGGGTGGTGATCGTTGATCCGCGCGCCAAGGTGGGTGAGGGGGCCGAGGTTGTGATTGAGGTTCCCGTGGCCGAAGACAGCCATATCGGGCCCGAGGACATTCCTTTGGATGTGATCTTTGAGGATGCTGACCTGATCGTGGTCAACAAGCCTGCGGGCATGGTGGTGCATCCCGCGCCGGGGACGCCGTCGGGAACCTTGGTCAATGCGTTACTACATCATTGCGGGGACGATTTGTCAGGTGTGGGCGGCATGAAGCGGCCCGGGATCGTGCACCGGATTGATAAGGAAACCAGCGGTTTGCTGGTTGTGGCCAAATCGGACACAGCGCATCACGGTCTGGCCGCGCAATTCGAGAAACATACGGTCGAGCGCTATTATCGCGCAGTCTGCTACGGGGTGCCGGATGCGAATGATCCACGCGTGCGCGGCGTCAAAGGCGTGTCGTTTGAGCCGGGCAATATTATGCGGATCACCACGCAATTGGCGCGGCACCGCACGGACCGGCAAAAACAAGCGGTGCTGTTTCAGGGCGGTCGTCACGCGGTGACGCGGGTGCGCATTGTCGAACGGTTTGGCCAGCCCGAGGTTGCCGCGCTTGTCGAATGTTGGCTCGAAACAGGGCGGACGCATCAGATACGCGTGCATCTGGCCCATGCGGGCCATGGTCTGATCGGCGATCCGACCTATGGTGGGCGACGCAAGCTGAATGCCAAAGCGCTGTCCGAGGCCGGGATTGCTGCGGCGGCCGGGTTCCCGCGCCAAGCGCTGCACGCGGCTGTGCTGGGGTTTGAACATCCCGTCAGCGGCGAAGATATGCGCTTTGAAGCACCGATGCCGGATGACATGACTGCGCTGATTTCGGATTTGTCTCTCTGAAACCTAGAGTATCCTGTGCGTGATCGCACGCCTGCGTGACTTCTCAACCCAAGACGCGGAGGTCATATTGATCTCAAGTTCTTGGGGTCAGTGCCCTTGTAAAGACCTGTTAGCGGCACCATATCCCATGTTAATGATGTAAACATCGCACCGAAAGGGGGGCATTATGGCCAATTATACACAACTTCCCGCACCGTCCCCGGAGCAGGGCTTGAGCCGTTATCTGGGCGAGATCCGCAAGTTTCCCATGCTGGAGCCCGAGGAAGAATACATGCTCGCCAAGCGTTGGGTGGAAGATCAGGACACTGAGTCCGCTCATAAAATGGTGACGTCGCACCTGCGTCTGGCTGCCAAAATCGCCATGGGCTATCGCGGCTATGGCTTGCCGCAGGCCGAGGTCATCTCCGAGGCCAATGTGGGCCTTATGCAAGCGGTCAAACGGTTTGATCCCGAACGTGGTTTCCGTCTGGCGACCTATGCGATGTGGTGGATTCGCGCCTCAATCCAGGAATACATCCTGCGGTCGTGGAGCCTTGTGAAACTGGGCACAACCAGCGCGCAGAAAAAGCTGTTCTTTAACCTGCGCAAAGCAAAGGCCCGCATTGGCGCGCTTGAAGAAGGCGATATGCGCCCTGAAAATGTGGCTCGCATTGCAACTGATCTGGGCGTAACCGAAACCGAAGTGATATCGATGAACCGTCGTTTGTCGGGCGGTGACGCGTCGCTGAATGCGGTGATCGGGTCGGATGGCGAGGGCGCTACGCAATGGCAGGACTGGCTTGAGGACGAAGACGCCGACCAAGCGGGCGATTATGCGGAACGCGACGAACTTGACGCGCGCCGCGAATTACTCGCCGAGGCGATGGATGTTCTCAACGAACGTGAAAAAGACATCCTGACCCAACGCCGTCTGGCTGAAAAAGCCGTCACGTTGGAAGACCTGTCGGGCCAGTATGACGTCAGCCGCGAGCGGATCCGTCAGATCGAAGTGCGTGCGTTTGAAAAGCTGCAAAAGCGCATGCGGGATCTGGCCTCGGAAAAAGGTCTGCTTGGCAAAGCCTAATGGTTCCGCCGCACTGAAAACGATGCTAGCCTCCTCCGCCAAGCGGGGGAGGTTTTTTCGTTGTGAACAAACGGTTGGGCAGAGCAAAGCGATGGCATTGAAACGGCCTGCCGTGCTGCGCCGCAAGCCGGCGAAGGTGTTCCTGACGATCCCGCGCAAGATCATTCAGGAAAAGCCGGGTATCGGGCTGGGCAAGTTCTATTCGCGTCTTGATCTGGAACTGCGGATGCTGGGGGCGGATGTGACGATGCTCGCCCTGTCGCGCCATCCACACAAGCGCAAAGGCAATCGCGACAAGCTGATTTTTCTGCACAATGGCGCCGCTGAGGAACCCAATGTGCTGAACACCGCACTCGCCTATCTTGATCCCTATTGGCACGTTGACCCGGACGGCGTTCTGGGCATGAGCAGCGCAGGTAAGGTGCCGTTTGTCGAGGCCGACGTGAATCCGCAGCAAGCGCGTAATTTCTTTATGGATCAGCGCCGTGCCTTCGTGAAGAAGCGGCAGTCACGCTATTATCAGGATGAAAGAAAGCAAGATATTCCAGAGGGTTGCATTGCGATCTTCATGCAAGGATACACCAATCTGACCAAGCGCACGATGCTGCCGGGATCAGAGCGGATGATAAGGTCGGTTGCCGAAGGTGCGGGCGGGCGGCCCATCGTGGTCAAGCATCATCCGCTGCGCACCAACCCCGAAGATGTGGCCGAGGTTGCGGCGTTGCAGGCTGAAGGCGTCGACATTCGCGAGATAGACGCCAATGTGCATGACGTTTTGGCGCAATGTGCCGTCACTGTTTCGATAAGTTCGACGTGCGGGTTCGAGGGGTTCTTGCACCGTAAGCCCGCGATTTTCTTTGGTAAAAGTGATCTCAAGACCTTCGCTCAAACCGCCCATGATGGCCCCAGTTTTGTTGCCGCTTTGGATGAAGCACTGAACGGGCTGCGGTCGTACCGGCGCTTTGTGTACTGGTACATGAGCAACCACTGCATTTCGCTGCACAGCGAAACATTCGTTCAGGATGTGCTCAAACGGGCCGACGCGATCGGGTTTGATGCGGCCCGCCTGGGCCTCGACAAAGCAGCCGTAGCCGCTTTGTCAGACCCGGCGGTGGTGGATTAATCCTCCATCGCTTCCAATTCGTCGATCATGCCCGAGATCATCGACAGGCCCTTGTCCCAGAATTTCGGGTCGCTGGCATCCAGACCGAATGGTGCCAAAAGCTCTTTATGGTGCTTCGATCCGCCCGCCTTGAGCATGTCGAAGTACTTGCTCTGGAAGTCGTCATCGCCTTCTTCATAGACCGCATAAAGCGCATTCACGAGGCCGTCGCCGAACGCGTAGGCATAGACATAGAAGGGCGAGTGGACAAAGTGCGGAATATAGGCCCAGAAGGTCTCATACCCGTTCATATACTCAAACGCAGGACCCAAGCTTTCGGCCTGCACGGACATCCAAAGCGCGTTGATATCGTCTGAGGTGAGCTCCCCGTTTGAACGGGCGTCGTGCAGTTTGCATTCGAAATCGTAAAACGCGATCTGGCGCACGACCGTGTTGATCATATCCTCGACCTTGCCGGCCAGCAGCGTCTTGCGTTCTTCTGTGCTGGCTGCGTTTTCCAGCAGCTTGCGAAAGGTCAGCATCTCGCCAAAAACAGACGCTGTTTCAGCAAGGGTCAGCGGTGTGGAGGACAGCAATTCGCCTTGTCCGGCGGCCAGAACCTGATGCACGCCATGTCCCAATTCATGGGCCAGCGTCATCACATCGCGCGGTTTGCCGAGATAGTTGAGCATCACATAAGGGTGGACGTCGCTGACGGTTGGATGGGCAAATGCGCCGGGGGCTTTCCCGGGCTTCACAGCCGCATCAATCCAGCCCTTTGTAAAGAAAGGCTCAGCGATATCAGCCATTTCAGGATCAAAGCTCGCATAAGCATCCATGACCATGCTTTTGGCGGTCGGCCAATCAACGATCTTTGCGTCCTCGATGGGGAGCGGCGCGTTGCGGTCCCAGACCTGCATTTTATCAAGGCCAAGCCATTTACGCTTCAGCTCATAATACCGATGGCTGAGTTTGGGATATGCCTCGACCACGGCGTTACGAAGCGCCTCGACCACTTCGGGCTCAACATGGTTACTCAGGTGGCGTCCGGTTTGTGGGGTGGGCATGCCGCGCCAGCGATCCTCGATCTCTTTTTCCTTGGCGAGTGTGTTGTGCACGCGGCTGAAAATCGCGACGTTTTCGCCAAAGACCCGCGCCAATTCCCGGGCGGCGGCTTCGCGTTTGCTGCGGTCATGGTCGGTCAGGTAATTCAGCGTACCTTCGATGTTCAGGTCTTCGCCATCCAGCGTAAAGGTGAGGCCGGCGATCGTTTCATCAAAAAGCCGGTTCCACGCGGCTGCCCCGACCGGTGATTGGTCATGCAGGAACTTTTCCAGCTCATCCGACAACTGATACGGCTTCATCGCGCGCATGCGGTCAAAGACAGGTTTGTAGCGGGCGAGGTCCGCGTTGGCTGCCAGCAAACCAGCAAGATGGTCGTCGTCGATCCGGTTGAACTCTAGCGTGTAAAACACCAGCGGGGTTGTGAAATTCGTGATCTGCTCCTGGCAGTCGGACATGAATTTTGCGCGTTCGCTATCGGTGGTCTGCTGGTAATAGCGCAGGCCCGCAAACGACATGATACGACCCGCGATCATGTCGATCTTTTCGTAGCGCAGCACACAATCGAGCATCTCAGCCGCGCTCAACTCCGCCAGCTTGCGTTCATAGTCCTTTGCGAAGTCGGCACAGGCTTTTTCCAGCCAATCCATGTCGCGCTTCAGTTCTTTGGCATCGGGTGCCGCATAAAGATCCGACAGGTCCCATTCCGGTAAATCCCCGAAATCCGATCCTCCCGATGGGGCGGCGTCAAAGGCGATCTGGGGCGTAAACTGCATTGGAACCTCGTATGTGTTGGTCAGATGAACCTATGGGCTGGGCAGGGCAGCCTCAAGAGGGGAAGCCAAAGAGTTTGGCGGGGTTCGTGGTTAATATCTGCGTGCGTGCAGGCGTGGCCGTCACAACACGGTGAAAGGCGTCCAGCAAGGTCGCCGCAGAGGGCATTTTTGCATCCGCAAGCATCAGATGCGGCCAGTCTGATCCCCAAAGCAGACCTTCGGGATTGGCGTTCACCAAAGCCGTGACAAAGGGGTCAGCCTCGCTGTAGGGCGCATCGCAAAGCCTGTAAAGCGCGCTGAGTTTCACATGCACGCGGCCGTCCGCGAGTAGCTCGATCAAGGTTTGAAAGCCGGGATCATTGACCCCAAGCGAAAGGTCTGGCCAGCCGATGTGATCAATCACCAAAGGCACAGGCAGGGCGCGTATGTCGGCGGCGATCTCTTCCATATGTTTGTGCGTGTTGAGCAGCATCTGGATGTGCAAACCACGGTCTTTCAAACGCGGCGCAAGCGCTTTTGCGCCCTCCCAGCTCAGCACGCCGCCGTGGACGTAATTCAGCCGCAGCGCGACGAGGTTCTGATCGACAAAGCGGTCCAGATCGGCATCGGTCGCATCATCGGGCAGCAGACCGACACCTTTGAACCCGGGCCCCATACGGCGCACGGCCTCGACCGTGACGCTATTATCGGTGCCATAAAGAATTGAGTGAACGATCAATCCGCGTGAAAACCCCAACGCCTTGAGATGATCGGTGTAAAGCCCAAGCCAGCCGTCGAAATCAGGCCCCGGCGCAGGGTCTTCGACACGTCCATCCCAAAGCGGAAATTCCGGGCCCGCAACCAGATGTACATGGGCATCGCAGGCGTCCGGTGGGGCCAGTGTTTCAGGCAAGCAGGGTGCGGGGGGCATCTGGGCCTTGGGGTGCATTTTTTGGATATTCTCACCAGAACAAAACAATCAGCCGTAGGTCTGAAGCATTTCTTTCAGATCGTCGAGGGTGTTGGCCTCGGCCAGGGGCTTGTCCTGCCGCCAGCGCGACATGCGCGGGAAGCGCAAGGCGACGCCGGATTTGTGGCGCGGGCTTTCCTGAATGCCTTCGAACGCAATCTCGAAGACATGTTCGGGTGTGACCTGTCGGACCGGGCCAAAGCGTTGCAGAGTATTCTTGCGCACCCAGCTTGTGATCTTGCGGAACTCTGCATCGGTGAGGCCGGAATAGGCTTTGGTGAACGGCACAAGATCGTTGCCGTTCCAGACCGCGAAGGTGAAATCAGTAAAAAGGTTGGCACGCCGCCCGTGGCCGGCCTGCGCATAGATCATCACGGCATCTATGGTTAACGGATCAACCTTCCATTTCCACCAGTCGCCCTTCTTGCGACCGCTCAGATAAGGGCTGTCCGCGCGTTTGAGTATCAGCCCTTCGGCGTTGTGATCGCGCGAGGCGTCGCGGGCTTTGGCAAGGTCGTTCCACGTGTCGAACCCGACCAGCGGGGAGCATTTGATCGGCGCGTCTTCGGGGAGGGTTTTTGTGAGTGCTTCCAGAAGGGTGCGGCGCTCGGCAAAGGGTTTGGCGCGGATATCAGCGCCCTGCCATTCGAGCAGATCATAGGCGTAAAGGATGACGGGCGCCTCGGTCAGCAGTTTCTTGGGCACTGTCTTTCGCCCGATCCGCTTTTGCAGCGCGTTGAAGGGCAGCGGTTGGTTGTCGATGAAGGCCAGAACCTCACCGTCCAGAACGGTGCCGTCGGGTAGGAAATCACGCGCACGGGCGAACTCCGGAAAGCGGTCGGTCATCAGGTCTTCACCGCGTGACCACAGAAAACGCTCGCCACCGCGCAAGATCAGTTGTCCGCGGATACCATCCCATTTTCGTTCAGCTTTCCAATCGCTTGGAGGGTTAAGATCATCCAGGTCATCAAGCTGATAAGCCAAGTAGAACGGATAAGGTTTCGACAGATCCGCGTCGGGGTTTTCCGACAGGATCAGATCATGGAACGTCGTGGTTTCCGGCGTCCAGGACCCCATGAGACGGTGCTGCAAATCGGCTTCGTCCTGCTGTGTTGCGCGGGCCAGCGCCCGTGTCATCAGCTTGGTCGAAACGCCAATGCGAAAGCCGCCCGTGAGCAGTTTGTTGAAGAGGAAGCGTTCGGTCGGATCAAGCTGGGACCATGCGGTCAGAACGGCAGTTTTGCGGGCGTTTTCGCCCAATACTGAAAGAGATTTTACATAGGTAATCCAATAGCTCAGCGAATGATCTTCATGTGCATTTCCTTCTGGCAGCACCAGCGCAATCGTCTCGGCGAGATCGCCGACGATCGGGTAGGCTTCTTCAAATAGCCACAGGGGGATACCGGCAGCCTCAGCGGCCCATTCGCGCAACAGCGTTGTTGTGACCGTGCGCTTGGGGCGGCGGCCTGAGAAAAGCGCGATGGTCCAAAGGCGGTCTTCGTCGGTTGCGGTTTCAAAATACGTTGTTAACGCGGCCACTTTGGCTGTCGTCTTTGTCGTCTGGTCGATGGCGGTGAAAAGGCGGGCGAAGTCCTTCATGTCGGGTCCGCCTCGGCCGTATCCAGATTTTCGCCTTCGTATTCAGTGGATACAATTTGCGCGTCATAGCCTTGCTCGTTCAACCATTTGCTGAACACAGACGTATAGCCATGGGTGACGAATATACGGGTCGCGCCGGTATCCTTGATGGCGGCGTTCAGCGCAGGCCAATCTGCGTGATCCGACATAATGAAACCCCGGTCTGCGGCGCGGCGGCGGCGCACCCCGCGCAGGCGCATCCAGCCGGACGCGAACGCGGTGGAGGTTTGTCCAAAGCGGCGCGCCCAAGGGGTTCCGAAGGCGCTTGGCGTGGCCAGAACCAGCGCGCCGGGATGATCCTTTGGGCTAAGATCAGGTGTGACGCGGATCGTTTCAGGCAGTGTAAGGCCTTGGGCGCGTAGAACCTCGTTCGTGTTCTCGACCGCGCCGTGGGTCAGGATCGGTCCGATGGATGGATCAAGGATTGACATAAGCCGCTGCGCCTTGCCCAAGGCATATGCACCCAGCAAAGGGGTGCGCCCGTCGGCGATTGTCGCCGCCCACCACGTGTTGATCTCGTTTGCCAGAACGGGTTGCGGCGTCCATTTGAACACCGGCAGGCCAAAGGTGCTTTCGGTGATAAAGGCATGGCATCGCACCGGTTCGAACGGTTCCGAAAAGCCGTCGTTTTCGGTTTTGTAGTCGCCCGACGCGACCCAAACTTCGCCTTTACGCTCAACGCGGATTTGCGCGGAGCCGGGTACATGACCTGCGGGATGAAACGCTACGGTCACCGCGCCGATCTGACGCGTCTCGCCAAAGCGGATTGTGTCGAGCGTGATATCCCCAAGACGGTGGCGCATCACCGGTGCCGCAGCTTCGGTGGCCAGATATGCGCGGTGGCCCGGGCGCGCGTGATCAGCGTGCCCATGGGTGATCAACGCGCGGTCCACGGGGCGCCACGGGTCGATGTAAAAATCGCCCAAGGGGCAATAAATGCCGCGGTCTGTGAAGGTTAGCAGATCGGTGGTCATGGCCAGAACTTAGCACGCGTGCGGGGCTTGTGTAGGCGGCGCGGATCGCTAGCTTGGCAGCACGACAAGGGAGAGATCAGATGTCATTCACCACCTTTCGCACCCGGATGCTGGCCGGAGCGCCGCTATCAGGGACGTTCATGAAAACGCCAAGCCATGATGTGCTGGAAGTGCTTGCGATGTCGGGTCTCGACTTTGTGTGTCTGGACGCAGAACACGCGGCTTTTGATCGAAGCGCGATGGATGCGTGCATGGCTGTGGCCCGTGCGTTGGATTTCCCGACGCTGGTGCGGGTCGCGCGCGGGACGCCAGACGCGATTTTGCAGGCGCTTGATATGGGTGCGGTCGGTGTCGTCGTGCCCCATGTGGACAGTGTTGAGAAAGCAGAGGCCATTGCCATGTCAGCGCGGTTTGGGCTGGGCGGACGCGGCTATGCGGGGTCGACCCGCTGGGCGGGCTATGCGACACGCGGCATGCCGGACTTGCTCGAGAAATCCCGACAAGAGACAGTGGTGATTGCCCAGATCGAAGAGCCTGCGGGCGTGGATGCGGCGGATGCGATTGCGGCTCTGGACGGAATTGACGGACTGTTCCTCGGGCCTGCGGATTTGAGCGTGGCCTACGGGCATCAAGGGCAGGACAATCCGGATCTGATGCAAGCGTTCAAGACGTGCGGGGCTGCGACCAAAGCCCACGGGAAAGCCTATGTCAGCTGGGTCGGATCGGTGGATCAGGCCAAGGAACGGGCGGCCTACGGGCTGAACGTCTTTTTCATCGCATCCGAGCATGCGTGGATGTTGGCAGGTGCCAAAGCGGCGGCCAAGGGCATCCGCGAGATGGGCGACTGATGCGGTTCGTGCGCTGGGGCGTAGCCGGGGCGGAAAAACCCGGTGTGTTGGATGCGGACGGGCAGGTTCGGGACTTGTCGCGGCATATCAGTGATCTATCCGAGGACGTGTTGGGCACATTGGATAAAGTGCCAACCGATGATTTGCCGCACGTCGACGGCAGTCCGCGGTTTGGCATACCGGTCGCTGGCGTTGGAAAATTCATCGGGATCGGACTTAACTACGCTGACCACGCCGCCGAGGCCGGCATGGCCATACCCGCCGAGCCGATCGTCTTTATGAAAGCCACCTCTGCACTCTCCGGGCCGCACGATGATGTCAGGCTTCCGCGCGGATCGGTGAAGTCCGATTGGGAAGTTGAACTGGGTGTCGTCATCGGGAGCAGGGCGCAATACGTCAGCGAAGACACGGCTTTGGATCATGTCGCGGGCTACACCATTGTAAATGATGTCAGCGAGCGGGCCTTTCAGACGGAAGGCACGGGCCAGTGGACCAAGGGCAAAAGCTGCGACACGTTCGGGCCGGTTGGCCCGTGGCTGGTGACGCCTGACGAGCTCGGCGATCCGCAGGATCTGGCGATGTCGCTGACGGTGAACGGGGTACAAATGCAGCAGGGCTCGACCCGGACGATGATCTTTACGGTTGCGCAGATCATCAGCTATCTCAGCCGCATGATGACGCTGCATCCCGGTGATATCATTGCGACCGGTACGCCACCCGGCGTCGGTATGGGTCGCAAACCGCCGGTGTATCTGAAACCCGGTGACGTGATGGAGCTTGAGATTGAAGGATTGGGGCGGCAGCGTCAGACCGTGCGCGCGGGGGAGCGCTGACGGGTTTTTGACGCTGGGAAAGGCGCCTTAGATGACCTAACGTAAACGTGATAGACTAAAGCTCTCAGAATTGCCTATTGGGAGAGAAATCATGTTTGATATCAAATTGTTGAAGATCGCCGTTGTGCTACCCTTCGCCTTTGCCTGCTCCACGATCTCTGTTCAGGACGACACGCCACCGCCGGTCGAGCTGGTCGCGGCGCTCACGGCTGTTGTGCCGGATGCAGAGCCGAGTGAGCTCAAATGCACAGGTGGAACGGGACCCGGTCAGACACGCACCTGCACGTCCGATTTTGTTTGGGTCTGCCCCGAAGGATGGTCTGCGTGTACCGCAGAGGGTGCCAAGACTTGCTGTGAAAAGACCTTTGACGTGACGGATACCGGGATCGACGGGCTGACAACCACAGGCTAGCGCTTAGCTGTGCGCGTCGAACCAGTCTGCGGTTTCATTGAAAACGCGTGTTCGGATCGCGGGCGTTTCCATCATCACCTCGTGCTCGGCGCCCTCCAGCATGACCAGCTTGCCGTTCGGATATGTGGCCATGCGGTCGTGGATGCGGTGCGGCTCGACGATGCGTTCGTTGCTGCCCAGAAAAGTCAGCGCAGGGATTGCAGGGGCAGGGCGGGCGGCAAGGGCGCGCATCTCCATCAATGCCTCGTTGAGCCAGTGCAGGGACGGGCCGCCCAAGGCCAGATCGGGGTATGCCGCCAGTTGCGCTTTCATATAGTCGAACATCGCGCGATCGGTGGTGAGGGTGTTGTCCTCGAATGGGCAGATCATCACGTAGGTCTCGGCCTCGGTGCCGGGAGCAAGCCGGTGTCCCTGACCCATGCGCCGCGCGGTCCAGCTTGAGACCCATGCGAAAGGCCGCAGAGCCGGCGCGATGATGATCCCCCACATCGGCGCGCTGAACATCGCAGATTTCACCGGCAGGCCTTCATAAAGCGCGCGCAACCCGATGCAGCCACCCATAGAGTGACCGATCATGTGATAAGGCTCGGGCAGACCCAGCGCCCGAGCATGGGCCAGGACGGCGGCGACGTCTTTCTGATAATCGGGAAAGTGATGTACATGGCCCGCCGCGCGGTCGTTAAGCATCCTGTCCGCAATACCTTGTCCGCGCCAGTCCACGGCCAGAACGCTGTACCCTCGGCTTAGAAACTCGGTCGCCGCGCGCCCGTATTTCTCGATATATTCGGTGCGGCCGGGAAAGAGCAGGACCGTGCCTTTATCGCCGCAGTGCCAATGGCCCACGCGAATCCGCAGGCCATCGGATGTCGTCACCCAATGCGCAACACCATCCTCGGGGCCATCGGCCACCTCGGCATAGTATGGCGCTGCCTGCATCAGGCGAGGACCGACGCCAGCTTCATCGCGGCGCCCATATCACCGTCCACCGACAGTTTGCCGGTCATAAAGGCGGCGGTCGGGTTTTGCTCGCCATCAAGGATCGCTTTGAACGTCTCGGTATCGGCGGTCAGGGTCACGTCCGCATCGTCGTCACCTGCGCGCGCGCCGTTCTCGTCGATGATGATGGACCCTTCCTCGGCGATCACGAATTTCGCCGTGCCGTCAAAGCCGCCGTCCATCTTTGCGTTCAGGGCCTCTACAGCCTGGTTCACCACGTCGCTCATGTTTGCTCCCTTCAGGATATTTTGATCGCTCACGGGGTCGTATTTCCCGCCAGCTGCGCTAAACTTCAACTTACTATGATGAGCAGCCCCCGCAACCGCCACCGTATCGTTACGGCATTTTTCGTAACAGTTTCGTTTTGTTTGTCTTTCTCGGGGGCACAAGCCGCTGATGAGCAGGCTTTGCTGGATGAACTGGCGACCGCCAGCCCGCAAGAGGCCGCCAACATCGAAGATCAACTGGCTCGCGCCTGGTCGAAGTCCGGCTCTGCGGCGATGGATTTGCTGCTGGAACGGGGCCGCGATGCGGTTGAGGCAGGCGATCTGGACGCCGCGTTTGAGCATTTCACCGCCCTGACCGATCACGCGCCGGACTTTGCCGAAGGCTGGAACATGCGCGCCACGGTCTTCTTTCAGCAAGACAAGCCCGGCCTTGCCCTTGAAGACCTGACCCGCGCGCTGACCCTGAACCCGAACCATTTCGGGGCCATTATCGGCTTGGCCGTGATCCTTGAGCAGACGGGATATCCCGAAGACGCGCTTGAAGCCTACCGCACGGTGCAGGCTATACATCCTCATCAAGAACAAGTAGCCACCGCGATAGAGCGATTGGAACTAGAGGTCGGCGGTCGGGATATCTGACCCCAGTTAGGCGAATGTGATGGCCGAGCCGTCCCGGATAACGGCCGTTTTGGGCCCCACGAACACTGGTAAAACGCATTACGCGATTGAGCGTATGCTGGGCCATCGTACCGGCATCATAGGCTTGCCGCTGCGCCTGCTCGCACGCGAGGTCTACGACAAGATCGTCGCTGTGCGCGGCCCGTCCGTTGTAGCCTTGGTCACTGGCGAAGAACGTATCGTGCCCGAACGCGCGCAGTACTGGGTCTGCACGGTGGAGGCGATGCCAGAAGGCATGGGCTGCGATTTTCTGGCCATTGATGAGGTGCAGCTGTGCGCCGATCCCGAACGCGGCCATGTCTTCACCGACCGGCTGTTGCGCGCGCGCGGGCTGGTTGAAACGGTGTTTCTTGGCGCTGACACGATGCGGTCGGCGATTGCCGAACTGGTCCCCAAGGCGCAGTTCGTGCGGCGCGAGCGGTTCTCGCAACTCACCTATACGGGCCCGAAAAAGATCAGCCGGATGGCTGCGCGCTCTGCCATTGTCGGTTTCTCGGTCGAGAATGTGTATGCGATTGCCGAGCTTTTGCGCCGCCAGAAGGGCGGAGCGGCGGTGGTGATGGGTGCGCTGAGCCCGCGCACGCGCAATGCGCAGGTCGAGATGTATCAGAACGGGGACGTGGATTTTCTGGTGGCTACGGATGCCATCGGCATGGGTCTGAACCTGGATATTAACCACGTCGCGTTTTCGTCGACCACCAAGTTCGACGGGCGCCGGATGCGGCCCTTACAACCCAACGAACTGGCCCAGATTGCTGGCCGCGCCGGGCGTCACATGAACAACGGCACTTTTGGCGTGACCGGAGAGGCCGGTCCGCTGCATGATGAGGTTGTGAATGCCATCACAGAACACCGTTTTTTGCCTGTCCGTAAACTGCAATGGCGCAACGCCGTGCTGCAATTTGGATCGGTCGGTCGCTTAATCGGTTCTTTGGAAGAACAAACAAAAGATGAATGGCTGACCCGCGTGCGCGACAGCGATGATCTGATCGCGCTCAAGTCGATGGCTGAGGATGCAGAGGTTGCCGCACGGGCGTCGGACCCGCAAACCGTCAAGTTATTATGGGATGTGTGCCGCGTTCCGGATTTCCGCGGGATCAGTCATGCCGAACACTCAAACCTGTTGACGACCATCTTTACGGGCCTGCACGAACATGGGCGGGTCTCTGCCGATTGGTTCGCGCAGCAGGTTAAGAGAATAGATAGAGTGGAAGGTGACATTGACACTCTGTCGAAACGTCTGGCTTACATTCGCACATGGACGTATGTCGCCCAGCGGAAAGACTGGCTGGATGACGTAAATCATTGGCGCGAGGCGACACGCGCTGTAGAAGACCGCTTGTCAGACGCCTTGCACGGTGCGCTGACGCAACGATTTGTTGACCGGCGCACGTCAGTTTTGCTGCGCCGGTTGAAGCAGAAGGAGGGCCTTGTGGCCAATATCAACGACAAAGGCGAAGTGACCGTCGAAGAGCAATTTGTGGGACGCCTTGAAGGCTTCCGCTTTAAGCAAGACGCGTCCGCGACACCGGACGAGGCCAAGACCCTGCGGGCGGCCTCGGTTCAGGCGCTCGCCCCCGAATTCCATTTGCGTGCAGATCGTTTCTATAACGCACCAGATACCGAGATTGATTATACCGAGCAGGGCGGCCTGATGTGGGGCGAACATGCGGTGGGTAAGCTGGTCGCGGGATCTGACGTGATGAAGCCGACCGTGCAGGCTTTTGTCGATGATGAGGCTGGGGCGGATGTGGCGCAAAAGGTGCAGCGTCGGTTGCAGCAGTTCATCGACCGTAAGATCGCGCTGGTGTTTGAGCCTTTGTTGAACCTCAGCCGGGACGAGGCGCTGTCGGGTCTGGCCCGTGGTTTTGCGTTCCAGATGGTCGAGGCGCTTGGCGTAATCCCGCGCGAGCAGGTGGCAAATGACGTCAAATCGCTGGATCAGGACGCGCGCGGAGCGCTGCGCAAGCATGGCATCCGTTTTGGCCAGTTCACGATCTTTATGCCGTTGCTGCTGAAGCCTGCGCCGACGCGCCTGCGTCTGGTGCTGTGGTCGCTTGGCAAAGGTTTGCAGGAATTTCCCGAAAGTCCACCGCCGGGCCTCGTTACGATTCCGACCGTGAAAGACGCGCCTGATGGGGCGTTCACCATGTCCGGCTACCGTGCCGCAGGGGAGCGTGCGATCCGGATTGATATGCTCGAACGTCTCGCCGATATGCTGCGTGCCTGCGACAGCCGTGGCGGGTTTGAGGCGACGCCTGACATGCTGTCGATCACCGGCATGACGCTTGAGCAGTTCGCGGGTCTGATGGAAGGCTTGGGATATGCTGCCGAAAAGGGCGAGCGCGAGAAGGTGAAGCCAGTCACAACTGCGATTGCCGAGACCGCGCAGGGCGATCCCAACGAGCCTGCCACACCCACCGAGACCCCGGTGGAAACGCCGGCAGAAACACCGCCGATGCCGCCACAGGAAACACCGGTTGAGGCACCGACGGAAACCCCAGCCGATCCACCGATCGAGATGCCTGATCATCCCGACACGCAGATGGCCGAGGCCGAGGCGGGCACCGATCCCGTCGAGATGGAGGTGTTCTACACCTTCCGCTGGGGGCGCAAGCCGCAAGCCAACCGCCGTCCGCAAGGCGACAAGCCACGCGGCAAAGGGCAGGGCAAAGGCAAGCCTCGGGGCAAAGGCAAACCGCAGCAAGGCGCCAAGACCTTCAACGCAAGACCCCCGCAGAAAGAAAAAGCCATCGACCCCGACAACCCGTTTGCGGCGGCTCTGATGGGACTCAAGGACGGCAAGTAAATGGCCGTTCTTGGCCGCAAGACGATATGACGGACGCGCCGCGCGAAACGATCCGGCTCGACAAATGGCTGTGGCAGGCGCGGTTCTTCAAAACGCGCGGTCTGGTCACCAAGCTGGTGCAAGCCGGCAAGGTGCGGGTGGACGGCACGCCTGTTTCCAAACCGTCGCAGGCGGTGGCGGTCGGCGACACGCTGACCTTTCCGCAAGCCCGCCAGATCCGTGTTGTGACCATCAAAGCGCTGAGCACCCGTCGCGGTCCGGCAACAGAGGCGCAACAGCTTTACCACGATTTGACCGAGGTCAAGGAAACCGGCCCCCTTTCGCCCCGATATGAGGGAAAAGGGCGGCCATCCAAGAAGGATCGTCGCAGTCTTGATCTTAACCGCTCAGCACATCTTGAATGATTCTAAATGCTGGATTAGCTAAGCGTGGAAAGCTGAAGGATAGCCGTTCCAAGATGACCTATATTGTGACCGACAACTGCATTTCCTGCAAATACACCGACTGTGTGGAGGTGTGCCCCGTGGACTGTTTCTATGAGGGTGAGAACATGTTGGTCATTCATCCCGACGAGTGTATCGACTGCGGCGTCTGCGAGCCTGAATGTCCCGCGGACGCGATCCGCCCCGATACCGAGCCGGACATGGAAAAATGGGTCGAGTTCAACCGCAAGTATTCCGAAGCCTGGCCGGTGATCATCACCAAGAAAGACCCGTTGCCAGACGCCGACGACAAGGACGGCGAGACCGGAAAGCTCGAGAAATACTTCTCTGAAGCACCGGGCGAGGGCGGCTAGGGCGATTCGGCCCGAAGCGCTTTGAATGACGTTGGGGCAAAAGCCCTGACATATTTACCTAAAACGCTGATTTGAAACAAAAACCCGACGCCTTTCGAACGCGATGCTTTCTTGGGGCCGTTTTTTGTGTTATATTGCCGTTACACAAGTAATCGGGCACAGATGACGTTCGGCTGCGCTGCCAGCACGCCGGACCCCAAAACATCACAGCGACACCATGATCCCGCGGGGGCACTGATCGTGCCACACGGGATTTTTTGCCGCCTCCGGTTCACAGATGAGGATTGATATATGAGTAAGGCCAAAAAATCGGAATTCAGCCCCAACGATTTCGTCGTCTATCCGGCGCATGGCGTTGGCAAGATCGTCTCGATCGAAGAGCAGGAAGTCGCTGGCATGACGCTGGAGCTGTTCGTGATCTCATTCGAGAAAGACAAGATGACGCTGCGGGTTCCGACCAACAAGGCAACCGAAGTGGGCATGCGCTCGCTCAGCCCGCCCGACGTGGTGACCAAGGCGATGACGACGCTGAAAGGCAAGGCCAAGGTCAAGAAAGCCATGTGGTCCCGCCGCGCGCAGGAATACGAGCAAAAGATCAACTCGGGCGACCTGATCGCCATTGCCGAAGTGGTGCGCGACCTGCACCGCACCGACGATCAGCGCGAGCAAAGCTATTCAGAGCGTCAGCTGTATGAAGCAGCACTTGAGCGCCTGACCCGTGAAATCGCCGCAACAGACGACGGTGATGAAACGGCGGCAGCCAAGCAGATCGGCGACGTGCTGGAAAGCCGCATCGCCGCTTAAGCGCGATTGGATCTTGGGAAAGCCGCTGCCTGAAAAGGCGGCGGCTTTCTCTATTTTAACGGGGGGTCTCAGTCATAAGCCCCACCAACCTCGATCATACGATCACCGGGCAAGACCAACTGATCTGCATAAAGTTCGCGGGGAAGATCATCATCAATCTGCCCCGTAACGGTAATCGCCATATCAACAGTCACCGGCATCGCGTGCGGTCCGATGTAGACGGGGATTGTGCCTGATGGATCAGCCAGTACGAACGTGTCTTCATCGACAATGCGGTCAACCGATCCGGATAAGGTGATCGGGGTATAGGTCGGCGCATCCGCGATCGACGTGATCTCGTTGGCAAGGGCGGTGCCGGCAAGGCTGCTGGCCACAGCCGTCACAAGCCCCACCTTAATCAAGAGCGATCCCCACTAGGCCAAGGGCGACAAGCGCCGCTGCCAGAAACACCCATGTCGGGGCCGAAATTGTGAGCGGTTTTTTCAGCCATGCAGAGACATCCTGCGTCTTTGCCTGTCCTTGAGAATGCGTTGTCGGGGATTGTGTGTCTTGCGTCATCGGAATTTCCCTTTCTTGACGTTTGTAAGTGCAAAGCTGTCATTCCTAGGGGGGTATGCAGGACAGATGGTCATTGAACAGGGCAGTTCAATGAGACCAGCCGGTCTGATGGACCGTCTGGCGGTTTTTTGCTCTCAGGACGACACCACCACCTAAAAGTAAGGCGCCAAAGACCATCCATTGTCTTTACGCCATTTCCGGTTGTCCAACAGCTTTGATGATATCCCCAGATCAGGATTCGTTTCATCATCGGTATTGGTTCCGAACAGTTTGCGCGGGATTGCCGATTTCAGCGGAATGGACGGGTTGCACGGGGGCGGCGGACGCGACGGTGGCAATGGACAGGTCTGGGCGCCTAGAAAAATCTCTTCATAGTACTTCGTGCCGCAGCTTTTTTTAGACGCGCTTGAGACCTTGAACGCTTTCGCGTCCCACTGCCGTTTCCGATCAGTCTTTGTCTTTTTGACATTGGACACGACGCCCCAAGTCTCGTTGGTGTAGCCCGTGCTTTTCGTCTCAAGTCTGCTTTTGATGGCGAGCAAAACGCGTAACGCTTCATAGTGAAAACCCATCGCATGGGCCCGGCGCAGGTTCGACGCGTCCTTCGGCCAGTCCAGTGCGCCGGTGTGATGAAGCGCACCAAAGGTTTGCAAGTTGCCCCAGTCGTCGCACAGCGCCACATGGACTTGCTCGACCCGCCGCACTGCGACCGTGAAGGCCTCATCAACGCCGATCCTGATCTCGTCGATCTTGCCTTGGATCTTGCCGCTTGGATCGCCGGTCTGCGAAACCGTGTAGTCCCATAAAAGGCCCATCATCTTGCCAAGGGCCTTCCCTTGCGCGCCGCCCACTTTTTCGGAAGCCGCCACAAGCAACTTCATGGCGGTGTTGAGATAGAAAACGACCTTTGATTTCTCTGGCGCGAGCTTAAAGCGATCATTCACGGTATCCATGAAGTAATGATCAAAGATCACCTGATCGCGATAAAGGTTCCTAAGATGCCCGGCATCGCCGAACCAGCCCTTTGCGTAAACGAAGTAACGCACCTCGTTTTCAAGATGATCCAGCACCTTCTTCCATGCGGCTCTTTTGTTGCGGGGCCTTTTGGGCAGTGGGATATTCTGGATGTCTGAGACTTCCAATCGCGCGCCCTTATCCTTCATAGGGCTGATGCCGAGCTTTTTGACAATCGCGTCATAGGCTTTCTTGTCGTCGCCATCGTAGTGCAGTTCGGGAAAATCAACACCGCTTGGCTTGAGGTTGAACACCTTGTCGATCATCTCAAGAACGTCATCTGCGGGCGCTGCCGTCTTGAGCGGTGCTGTCATCCAGGCCAGATCAGTGGGCACTTGTGGCACTGCGTCCGTTTCCGGCGGTGCTGCCATCAACGGCGCCCGAGAGATGCCGCCGGCGGTCAGATCAAAGCCCGTGTCACCGAGTTTTGCCATTACCGCTGATACCATATTGAAATCCGCGTCTTCGACATCCTCTATCCGCGCAATCAGGCGGGGCAGGTCGCTGCCCCCGCGTGCCGAGATTTCAAGCACCTCGGCGCGTGCGGCGAAATCTACTGGCAAGTGGTCTTTGAGCGCTTGCAGATAGGCAATGGGATCCCCTCTCGCCTTTTGAACGATGGTCATCTCCATATGCGCCTCCACTCCCCGTCCTTCAGAAAATACTAAAGGTCAGATCAGGTTAGCGGAAAAATTGCCCTTACGTAAAGCTCAGCCTGTCGGATGGGTAACGACCGTCAGGAAAGCATGGCGCCCAACATCACAAGCGCTGCAACCTCGCCTAGCTGCTGCGTCGCGCCCAGAATATCGCCTGTCTGCCCGCCGATCTTGGCCTTCGCAATCGCGCGCGTGGTCAGTGCTGCCAATGCTACAGCGACGATCAACGCGACCCCGCCCAATCCGATGCACAACAGCGCTGCAACAACAGCAAGAAGCGCGGCAAGGCTCGCCGTTTCCATCCCGGGCCGACCCACGGTTTTTGACAACCCGCCGTCCCGCGCATGTGGCAGTGCCGCCATCAGCCCAACCATCGCGGCGCGCGACAACATCCCGACCGCAACAAGCGCGGGGATCACGATCCCCGCCTCGATCACCGCGACCAGCCCAAGCCAGCGCAGCAGCAGCGACAGCACCAATGCGATCACGCCGTAGCTGCCGATATGGCTGTCCTTCATAATCTCCAACCGGCGCGCAGGCTCCCACGCGCCCCACAAGCCATCGGCGCTGTCGGCCAAGCCGTCCTCGTGCAGCGCGCCGGTCAGCACGACCAGCGTGACCAGCACCAGCGCGGCCAGGATCGCTGCGGGCAGCCCCCCGCTCAGCGCCCAGGCAGGCACGCCAACCAGCAGCCCCAGAACAAGCCCGACCAGCGGGTAGGCCCACGCCGCCTGCGCCCCACGCGCGGCGGCTTTCTCTGTGTCCACGGGTATTGGCAAGCGCGTCAACAAACCGATCGCGGCCGGGATATCTGCCAGCGACATCAAGCCGCTGTCGGGTTTCGCCATCAAATCGGCCTTTCTGAACAACTCGGCATGGTGTCTAAACCGTTATATCCTGAAGAACCACAGTTTTGGACCGGACCGCATGACACCCTTCACGACCCTGGATGATTTTCGTGCCGCGTTGGCCGCCCAAACTGGCCCTGATGCCGACGCGATCCAAGCGGCTCAAGACCGCAACGGTCAGCTTACCAAGCCCCCCGGCGCGCTGGGCCGTCTTGAGGACTTGGCGATCTGGTATGCAGGCTGGCGGGGCGATGCAAAGCCGACGCTGGATGCGCCGCAAGTCATCGTTTTTGCAGGCAACCACGGTGTCATGGCCCAAGGTGTCTCGGCCTTTCCTGCGGAAGTGACCGAACAGATGGTGCTTAATTTTCAGCACGGCGGCGCGGCGATCAACCAGATCAGTCAAAGTGCGGGCGCGATGATGAGCGTGCACGCGCTTGATCTGGACACGCCGACGGCCGATTTCACCAAAGCGCCTGCGATGACCGAGGCCGAGTTGTGCACAGCGCTGCAAACCGGCTGGGATGCTGTTACGCCTGAAGCAGGCGTCCTTGTCGTCGGCGAAATGGGCATCGGCAACACGACGCCCGCCGCCGCCCTGTGCCATGCGCTTTTTGGCGGTCAGGCCGCCGATTGGACAGGGCGCGGCACTGGCGTTGATGACGCAGGTCTGGCCAACAAAACCCGTGTGGTCGCCGAAGGGGTCGCGCGGCATCAATGCGAAGACGGGCTCGACGCGCTCAAATGCCTTGGTGGTCGCGAACTGGCGGCCATGGCCGGTGCCATCGCCCGTGCGCGCGCCGAACGTATCCCCGTGATCCTCGACGGGTTCATCTGCTGTGCCGCTGCCGCCTGTCTGGAACGTGCCCAGCCTGGCGCACTGGATCACGCAGTGGCAGGCCACCTGAGTATCGAAGGCGGCCATGATGCGCTTCTCAAAGCCCTGAATAAAGAGCCGATCCTGTCCCTCAACATGCGCCTTGGCGAAGGGTCCGGCGGCGCGCTTGCCATTGCGATCCTGAAAGCTGCGGTGGCCTGTCATTCCGGCATGGCGACCTTTGCCGAGGCCGGTGTCAGCGACGCTTAACCCGTTCCAGCGGGTGCATCCTCAAGCCGCATCATCGGCCTTTTTCTCGTTCAGCTGATGCACCAACGCCGTCTCAAGATCACGGTTCAATTCGCGCGCGCGGGCGACATAGGCCTCATTATCGGTCACATCGACACCGGGTTTCCAAAGCGTCGCAAGTTCCAGCATCGCCGTGCGGTCGAGCTTGTAAAACGTCTTCTCGTTCTCGGAAGCTTCAAACTCGGAAAGCCCCATATTTTCAAGCACATACCGCCCCGCCCGCAAGGAGCTGTCGAACATCTCGCGCACGATATCATTCGCTCCCGCACGATAAAGCTCATAGACATGCACCCGGTCACGCGCCCGCGCGACAATGTGGATATCAGGTCGTTCGCGGCGGGCCTGTGCCACGATCCTGGTGCTGGCATCCTTGTCGTCCATCGCGACAACCAGCACCTTGGCTTTGGCAAGCCCGGCGGCATGCAGCAGCTCAGGGCGCGTCGGATCGCCGAAAAAGCCCTTGAAGCCAAAGGTCCGCATCAACTCGACTGTCTTCAGATCGCTGTCCAGAACGGTGGTTTGCAGTCCTGACATCTGTACCATGCGATTAACGACCTGCCCGAACCGGCCAATGCCCGCGATGATAATCTGGCCTTGCTCGTCAATGTCGTCGGGCGCCTGATCGACAACCTCCTCCATCCGCTTGGACAGTTGATCGTAAGCAATAAACAAAAGCGGTGTGATCAGCATCGACAGCGCGACCACCAGCAAAAGCGTCTCGCCCATCGCAGGAGGCAGCACGCTTTGCTGCAATGAGAACGAGATCAGCACAAACCCAAACTCCCCGGCCTGTGCCAGCCCCAGCGTGAACAGCCAGCGATCCCGCCCGCGCAGCTTGAACAACAGCGCCAGCCCATAAAGGATCCCGCCTTTGATCAGCATCATTCCCAACGTCATGCCGACGATGGAAAAGAACGCACCAAAAAGCACCGCAAAGTTGATGCCGGCGCCCACCGTGATGAAGAACTGGACCTAAAGCAGACCTTTGATCGGCTCGATATCGTCCTGATGGTCGTGGCGTTACTCGGTATTGGCCAGCACAACACCAGCCATGAAAGTACCCAAGGCGGGTGACAAGCCGACAAGCGTCATCAGCACGGCGATGCCGACAACAATCAGCAGCGCTGTGGCCGTATACATCTCGCGCAGGCGCGCCTGATGGATGAAGCGGAAAAGCGGGCGGGTCAGGAAAATACCGGCCAGAACGACCGCACCGACAACCGCGATTGTCACAAGCGTGACGCCCCAACCTGGCAACCCTTCGACCAGCGACATCGAATGTCCGTGGCTGTCATCCCCATGCGGCCGCTCTAACGAGCCATCCGAATTCATGCTGACCACCTGGCTCATGGCCAGCAGCGGCAACAAGGCCAGCATCGGGATCACGGCGATGTCTTGCGTCAGCAAAACCGAAAAGGTTGATCGTCCGCCGCCGGTTTGCATCAGCCCCTTTTCGGACAGCGTTTGCAGCACAATGGCGGTGGATGACAACGCAAAGATCAGCCCGATCGCAAGACCAATGCTCCACGGTTGCCCCAGCACCATTGCGGCGGCCATGATACAGCCGGTCGTGAGCGTGATCTGCAATCCACCCAGCCCGATCAGCCGGTCGCGCATGTCCCAAAGGGCCCGCGGTTCAAGTTCAAGCCCGATCAGGAACAGCATCATCACGACGCCGAACTCAGCAAAGTGTTGCAGGTCTTCGGTCTCGGATCCGACCAGTCCGAAAATCGGTCCAATCACGATCCCGGCCAGCAGGTATCCCAGAACCGATCCCAGCCCCAGCCGCGCGGCAATCGGGACGGCAATCACGGCGGCAAGCAGATAAATCGTTGCTTGAAAAAGGAAATTTTCCATCGGCGGGGTTCCCGTCGGGTTGAATTGAACAGCCGGTCAAAGCGCGTTTCCACGCCGGGCGAAGGCCCTCAGCCGCTTGGGATCGTCAATGTCAGATTGCGACCGGATTTCACATAGCGCAACTCGCTTTCGCCGATCGCCGCGACACGGCCACCATCAATACGGTCGCCGACTTGCACCTTCTTGAAACGCCCGTTTCTGAGGCGGATCAACGCGCTGCGCGACGTGGGCTTGCCGAACACACCGATCAGATTGATCCGGCGCAGGTTGATCGCGTTCTCTATCGTGGCGGCGCGGGACACAGTCGTGGGCACCGGACCAGAAGGCCGCACGGCGCGCGGCGCGACCGACGCGACGGCCCGCTCGTTTGTGCCACCACCGGCGGCGGGCGCATCCTGCGCGCGGGCACGCGCGACGATCCGATCAAAGTTTTGCGGACGGGTCTGAGGTTTGCGCGACGTGGCCGAGGCCAGTTGCGTGCCGGTCGCAAACGGATCACGCTCTGCCTGCGGGACCGGCACGTCTGGCGGATTTTCCACTGCGGCGGCCGCGGACGCGGCGGCGGCTGCAATCTCAGCTGCCAGTTCCTGCGGCGCTTTCGGGCGCAGCTGAGGGCGGATGCTGGCGAACTCTTCCAGCGTGCGCCCGCCAAGCTGTGCGCGTTCATTGGCGTCTTGAAGCCCGTCGGGGCGCACGGCAGGGCGCAAGGCTGCCAGCCGCGCATCCGGTTCGGGCGCTGTGTCTTCGACCGGCGCCACACGTGGGGCAACAGTGATCGGCGGACGCCCTGCAAAGACCAGAATCCCGTCCGGCGAAACCGCCCCGTCTGGCGTCGGGATCACACGGCCCGCGTCGTCCAAGGCATAGGTCTGGCCCAGCGGCGCAGGTTCGGTCGGCGTTTGCGGCACCGTATCGCCCGTCAACGCCTGCCGGTCGGGTAGGGCAACCGCATCCGATTGCGGCACCTGCGGGTCAATCGAGGCGACGTAAAGCTGGTCAAGGTCCTGTTCCGCAGGGGGCGTGGTCCGGCGCGGCGCGCGCTGCCAGATGCCGGTGGCCGCATAACGGGCTGCCAATTCGCTGTCGGTCATCGGCTGGCTGGGGCGGGCAAGCACAGGTTCCGGTGGCAACAACTCCTCGGTCGGAGCGTCGATATCAGGAAGCGCGTCTTGTGCGATTTCGATCTCGGGCACATCGGTAATCGCTTCTTCGGGCGGCTCCGCGACCACGGCAAGATCAACTGGCGGACCACTGTCCTGCGCGGTCTCAGGGTCGCCAAGGGTCATCGACCACAAGGCGACAACCGCCAGAATGGCGAGCAGAACAAGGCTTAGAACAAGCCCCAGATAACGCGGCTTGCCGCCGATTTGCGCTTTGTCAGCGGCGATGTGATCCTCTGCGTCCGGCTCGGGCGGAGGCGGCGCTTTGCGCGACGGCACCGCCGCAGCACTTTTGCCTGTAACGGCAGGCGACGGCACCGGTGCAGGCGGTGTGGCGGCACCTACAGCTGCGACAGCCGGTTCAGCGCGCGGGCTTAAGGTGATGCGCGGGGCAGGGCTGGTCGATGCCGCTTCGGGTGCAGGGGGTGCAACGGGCGGCGCCTCTCTGCGCGATGCAAAGGCGGGGGGCGGCGAAGGCGGCGCAGGCACATAAGCGCCGCCGACCGGCACAACGGGCCGTCCGCGCACGATATCCGCGCTGTCAAAAACCGGACGGACCGGAAACTCCGCGATTTCGGGGTGGGCGACATGCCCCGTCGGCTTGAAGCCGTGTTCGGTGACAAAGCCTGTGGCTTCCTCAAGCGTTTCGCGTGCGACCGCGGCCACAAACAGGGTCTTGCCCGACCGCGCCCAGTCAAACGCCAAATCGCTCACGGGATAGGGTGTAGCGCCTTCCAAAGCGATCTTTGCGGCGGCGGCGTCATCGCCGGCCTCAACGTCAACCGACAGGTATTTGATCTGATCATTGGGCAGGATCAGCTGGCACGAAAACGCGCCGCCCGCGATCTCTTCGCCCGTCTTGCGCAAAGCGCTCAGCGCGCTGCCGGGATCGTCCGCGTCCAACGCGGCCTCTCCAACGACCTGCCACGCCCCGTCTCCCTCCACCAAAAGGCGGGTGACGGGCATGTTCAAAAGAAGCGCGAAGTCTGGAGACATAGCCTGCGAAGTACTCGATGTGGCACCTTTCTGCCAGACTAACCCGTCTGCACAAGAAGGGGAAGAAAAAGCCAAGGATCCCATAGCAACCGGCGTCAAAGGATCACTACATAGACGGAACACTGATAGGAGAACGTCATATGCGTTGGATTTTGATGATTGCCATGCTGGTCGCTGGACCCGCCTTGGCGCAAGACACAGGCCGGATCGTCGTGACCGGCGAAGGCCAGATCACCGCTGTGCCAGACATGGCGATCGTGCGCATGGGCGTCACCGCTGAGGCCCCGACCGCGGCTGAGGCCATGGCGCAAGTGTCCGAAACCATGACCCGCGTGCAGGCCGTGCTAAGCGACGCGGGCGTTGAGGCGCGCGACATCCAGACAACATCGCTCCAGCTTAATCCGCGCTGGGACAACCGTCCGCGCAATGACGGCGAACCTCCTGTGATTGCTGGATATTTCGCGGAGAACGGGATCAGCGTGCGGGTCCGTGATCTTGCCGCTTTGGGCGATGTTCTGGGGGCGGTCGTGTCGGACGGGGCTAACCAGTTTCGCGGTCTCAGCTTTGATCTCGCCGAGCCTGATCCCTTGATTGCCGAGGCCCGCCGCGCTGCTGTCGCCGATGCCCGCGCCAAAGCTGAACTTTATGCCGAAGCCGCCGGTGTCACCCTTGGCACTCTGATCGAGCTGCGCGAAGGCACTGCGCCCGCGCCCCGTCCCATCCCCCTGATGGCCGAGATGCGTTCGACCGCCCAAGACAGCTTTTCCGCTCCCGTGGCAGAAGGCGAAATGGTGCTGAGCCGCCAGGTCACAATGACCTTCGCAACGGACTAATCCTGCGACTGGCGACAAATCCGCACCCCCGCTTCAAGCCGGGGTGCGTTTCAGGCAGGGTATCCACGACCGGCACGCCCCGATGGGCTGGCCCGCATGCACCGCCAACTGAAAGAGGCCGCACATGAGCGAAGCGAAAACCGGAGATACCGTCCGCCTGCACTACACCGGAACTCTCGCTGACGGGAGCGTCTTTGACAGCTCCGAAGGCCGCGATCCGCTGGAGTTCGAAGTCGGCTCGGGCCAGATCATCCCTGGCCTCGACAAAGCCATTCCGGGCATGTCCGTCGGTGACAAGCAAACCGTTCTTGTGGCGTGTGACGAAGCCTACGGTCAAGCCGACCCCGACGCCCGCCAGGCCGTCCCCCGTGATCAGATCCCAACCGAAATCCCGCTTGAGATCGGCACGATGCTGCAAATGCAAACCCCCGACGGCCGCGCAATGCCGGTCAAGGTGATCGAGTTGAGCGAGGAAAGCGTCATGCTTGATGCCAACCACCCGCTGGCGGGTCAGGATCTGGTGTTCAACATCGAGTTGCTGGAGATCGCTTAGCGGTCAAACTCCGTCACCACCGCCACACCGGCCTGCTGCGCCCCGTCCATGGCGCGGAGGGCGTCGGTCAGTTGCGATAGCGCGAGGCGAGAGGTCACAAGCTGCGCGATATCCAGTTCGCCCATTTCGATCTTCGCGAAAAGCGGTGGGAAGCCGGAGGCACCCAACCCGCGCATGCCGTGCAGGGTCAGTTGCCGGGCATAGACCAGGTCAAGTAGTGGGAGCGGCACCGTTGCGTGATCACCCACTGGCATGCCGATCTGAACGTGTCGTCCCAACTTACGCAGCGATTTCAGTGAATTGTGGAACGTATCGTAGATGCCAAGCGCATCAAGCGACACATGCACGCCGCCGGCTGTCATTGCGCGGATTTCCTCGGCTGCGTCGGTGGTTGCGGCGTTCACCACCGCATCTGCGCCCATTTCAACCGCCTTTGCCAAGGCCCCGTCGCTGATATCGACGGCCACGACCTGCGCGCCCATGGATTTCGCCAAAAGCACAGCCGACAGCCCCACGCCGCCTGTGCCATGCACAGCCAGCCATTCACCCTCGCGCAGGGCGCCGCGGTCTGACAAGGCGCGCCAGGCGGTCGTCACACGGCAGCCCATACCGGCGGCTTCGGCAAAGCCGATCGCGTCGGGAATGCGCACCAGATTGTAGTCCGCGTGCGGCACGGCGAGCAGTTCCGCAAAAGCCCCCCAAAGGGTAAAGCCAACAACTTGCTGCTGATCGCAGATCGTTGCCTGACCGCTTTGACAATCGGCACAAGTCCCGCAACCCAGAATGAACGGCGCCGTCACCCTGTCGCCGGGTTTGAACGCGTGGCAGTCGGGTCCCACCTCGGCCACGACGCCCGCAAACTCGTGCCCCATGACATGCGGCAGCGCCACGTCTGGGTCCGCACCGACCCATGCGTGGTGGTCCGACCGGCAGACGCCGCAGGCTTCCATCTTCAGGATTGCGCCATCCGGCGGGCAGGTGGGGTCAGGTACGTCCTCGACCCCGACCGCGCCGCCGTATTCGTGCAGCAAAGCGGCTTTCATGGTCTAGGCCGTCGCTTTGGCCAGCGCCTGATCCAGATCGGCGATCAGGTCATCCGCATCCTCAATCCCGATGGAGATCCGCACGACATTCGGCCCGGCACCGGCCGCTTCCTGCTGCTCTGCCGACAGTTGGCGGTGCGTGGTCGAGGCGGAGTGAATGATCAGCGAGCGGGTATCGCCAAGGTTTGCCACATGGCTGAAAATCTCAAGGTTATCAACGAGTTTCACGCAAGCCTCATAACCGCCCTTGATCGCGACAGTAAACAATCCACCGGCCCCGCGGGGGCATATCTTCGCGACACGCTCGTAATAAGGTGACGACGGCAGGCCGGCGTAGGTCACGTAATCCACCCGCGGATCGGTCTCCAGCCACGCAGCCACTTTCTGCGCATTCTCCACATGGCGGTCCATGCGCAGGCTCAGCGTCTCGATCCCCATCAGCGTGTAATGCGCCGCTTGCGGATTCATGGTCATGCCAAGGTCGCGCAACCCGATGGCGATGCCGTGGAAAGTGAACGCCAGCGGTCCGAATGTTTCGGCGAATTTGAGGCCATGATAGGCAGGCTCGGGTGCGCTCAGCGACGGGAACTTGTCATTCGCGGTCCAGTCAAACTTGCCACTGTCGACCACGCAACCACCCGTGACGGTACCGTTGCCGGTAAGATATTTCGTGGTCGAGTGTACGACCAGCGTCGCGCCATGCTCAATCGGGCGACACAGATATGGTGTGGCCGAAGTGTTATCGACGATCAGCGGGATTTCTGCTGCGTCAGAAATTGCGCTGATTGTATCAAGATCGGTGATATACCCGCCCGGATTAGCAATCGCTTCGCAGAAAACCGCGCGCGTGTCGTCATTGATCGCAGCTTTTACCGCGTCCAGATCGTCGAAATCGACGAATGTCGCGGACCAGCCAAAGCGCTTGATCGTCTGGGAGAACTGCGTGACGGTCCCGCCATAAAGCCGGGTCGAGGCGACGACGTTCTTGCCCGGCGACATCAGCGGGAACAATGCCATGATCTGCGCTGCGTGCCCGGATGAACAGCACACAGCCCCCACGCCGCCTTCCAACGTAGCGATCCGTTCCTGCAAAACCGCAATCGTGGGGTTGGTCAGGCGCGAATAGATGTAGCCAACCTCTTGCAGATTGAACAAAGCTGCCGCGTGATCGGCATCGCGAAAGACAAACGCGGTGCTTTGATAGATCGGTGTCTGCCGTGCGCCGGTGGCCGGATCGGGCCGCGCACCGGCATGAATTTGCAAAGTGTCAAAACCGTAGCTGGGTCCGTCGGTCATTCGTGATCTCCTCAAGGCATCTGTCAAAGTGTCGGCGAAAGGTGTAGGGCAGATGTCAGGGCATAACAACTGCAACACGCACAGCCTTGGGGGGATAAGGACAGCATATGGCAAAGCCTTTTCATTTGGCGTTCAACGTATCCGATCTGGACGTGGCTCGAGACTTTTATACCGGTGTGATGGGCGCAACCGAAGGACGCTCGACCGACACATGGGTCGACTTTGACTTTTACGGCAACCAGTTGAGCCTGCATTTGGGCGAACCCTTCCCAACCCGGTCCACCGGTCATGTCGGCGATCACCTGGTCCCGATGCCGCATTTCGGCGTGGTGCTGGGCCTTGCCGAATGGAACGGCTTGGCGGACCGCTTGAAAGCGGCGGGCGTGGCGTTCGTGATCCCGCCCTCTGTGCGGTTCGAAGGTGAGCCTGGAGAGCAGTGGACGATGTTTTTCCGCGACCCTTCCGGCAACCCGATCGAGGTCAAAGGCTTTCGCGAAATGGCCGGTGTCTTCGCCGGGTAACTTGCACCGGGCTCCGCTATTTTGACAGACAGGAAAGGCCGGGTCGCGCGTTAAGGTTAATGGGCGCTTAACGGCTTCTTTTGTGGCAAAATACTTCGGGGTTTGGGGCAGCGCCCCAAATGGACGTCAGGGTGTCCTATGTCGAACCGGCGATTTGCTTGGCAATTCACCTTGTCTTCCCGTTACTTTCGCCTTGCGAAATTAACGTAACCAAAACCCCTCGCGCTTGATTGTGTTTCGGATCGCCTGCTCTTTTCGAGGCAGGTTGTCGCGATCAAACAGCGCACGCACTTTGTGGCCGCGCTTTTGATAAATCATCCGCTTGATCGGATCATACTGCTTGAGCACTTTCTTGAGCTTGTTTGGCGCCGCCACGCTTTCCAGCACCTCGACCACCCGGTCGCTTTCGCGCGCGTAAAGCAGCGGCAAGACACGGTAGTGGCATGTCACTGTGCCGTCCAAAAGGCCCTCCGGTAACGTGTTCCGCCCGCCTTTGAAGCTGTGGATCACCAGCGGCAAGGCAACCTGATCCAGCCACGGGTCCAGCGACTGGCACACCAATGCGCCCGGCGCATCATCGCGGATCGCGAGCGCATACTCGGCAAAGCGCTTCCCAAAGGCGGCCGGGTCTTTGTAGAAAAACCAGCCTGCATTGAAATAAAGGTAGCGCCGCCAATACTCATCCGGTTTGCTGGTATCCAGTGAGCTTGCGAAATCCAGGTCAAACTTGCGATAGAGCGACCCCCAGATCTCGTTATACCCGGGGCCATAAAGTTCCAGCTTCGGCCATGTATTCTCTCGCCGCATCGAGGCTTGGGGCTTGGTGAATTTGAACGGCACTTTGGTGATGTCGTCTAAAACCAACGTGTCGGTGTCAAAGAACACAAATGGCTCTCCGGCGGGCAGGCAGGACAGCGCTTCGATCTTGTTGCCATAGGGGTAGCTGGCCCCGAAATGCTGGCTTTCGAAAGGGACGACCGTGGCGCCCAATTCATCTTCCAAGACCGCGCGCACATCGGCGCTTAGTCTTGGATCGCGAGGCCATAATGGCCCTGGCTGGGGCTCTGCCACGACCAGCTTTCCAGCGAAATCGGGGCTGTTGGTGCGAAGTGAGGCGGCAAACAGGATCGCCTCGTATTGCAGCCGACCGGCTTGCGCTACGATCAGGATATTGAATGGTTTTTTGGGGGCCATGCTCTGCCTGCCATTTGTTTTGCGGCCACTATAAGCGGCGGTGTCCCAGCGCGAAAGGGATTAGTCGGGAAAGACCCGCGCCATCACGGCGGCGGTGTCGGGATCAGGTTCGGCGGCGCGGCGGGACAGCCGATCAAACTGTTTCCAATTCGTGCTGATCGCGCGGAAATGCCAGTATCCCGCACGGTGTGTGCGGGCGAGTTTGGCCAGCAGGGGCTGCTCGAACCCGTGCACATCCCATTGCCGCTGACCCAGCATACTGGACGGGACGATACAGGACTTGGGTGGGCAAATGCCGACCTCGTCGATCAGGCCCAGATGGTCGCGGTGGCGGGCAAAGCCCTCGTGCCCGTCGACCGGAAACCGCCAGATGCCCGGAAAGGTCACAGCGCCCAAAAGGCTTTTGCGCGCCAGATCAAAGATCGAGCCGGATTTGCACCAGACCAACTCATCAATATCGCAGTTCAGCACCGCGCGCGCCTGCCCCAGATAGCGCATCCGCACCGCGTTAAGCAGCGCTGTCTGCAAAAACTTCGCCCGTCGCGAAAACGGCTTAAGCCCGAACGGCCCATAGGCAAACGGTACTGGCAGGATCACCACCTCGCTCAGCCCCGTCGCCAGCAACGCCTCCGCCGCGGCTTCGGATGCGTAGGCGGGCGAGCCGATGTCGATCACGGTCATTGCATGCAGATCATGCTCGGTCATGTGATAGTGCGCGAAATCCGTCAGCCAGATCAAATCGTTGTCCTTGCTGATCGCGACATGGACATTCTTCCCGCGGAACCGTGCCGCCTCGACCGCAGAAACGGGTGTGCTCAACTCCAGATCGCCCGCCTTCAACGTCACGCGCGCAGGCTGCAAAGGCGACTTGATCCGAACAATGTCATGGCGTCTGTGGGTGCTGATCCGGGCGCGCGGCGCGGGCAGGGCGTCCAGCAAAAGCTCTCCGCGTTTGAACAGACCTGCGAGGTTCAACAGGCGTGGGCAGGTCAGCACAACATCACGCCCGTCCCAGATCGCATCATACCAAAAGGTGCTGAAATCATAGCCCGCGTCATAGCCGTCGGGCCTGTAATGCGCCTCGACGATATGATCCCGCTTGGGGCCATCCGCGGGCAACACGGCACTGTTAAGAGCAATCACATGAGACATGTTGCGCGCCCTAGCCTGTCTGGCGGGACCCGTCCAGTTGGGTTGCTATATTTGCTGGCAAAAGCAGCGAAAGGTCGCGATTGACTTGCATTTCCGAAAGATGCTTCTGGCGAAACAAGACGCCTTTTGGGTAGGGTCCGGACCGATTTCCAGCGACATTGACACAGAACGACAACGAAGGGCGCCATGACCTCATCCTATCATCCGCCTGCCGGTGGCCTGCCGGCGCAGACCCAACTGATGACCGGCCGCGCGGTCTTTACCGAAAGCTATGCGGTGATCCCCAAAGGCGTAATGCGCGATATTGTCACCAGCGCGCTACCGTTCTGGAACAAGGCGCGCGCTTGGGTGTTGGCACGCCCGATGTCGGGCTTTGCCGAGACGTTCTCGCATTACTTGATGGAGCTTGAACCGGGCGGCGGATCGGACCGGCCTGAGACGGAAGCTGGGATCGAGGCGGTTTTGTTCGTGGTTGAGGGTGAAGTAACGCTGTGTGTCGATGGGCAAGACCACACGATGCAAGCGGGTGGCTATGGGTTTCTACCCGCCGGAACCGCGTGGCAGATGCGGAACACAGGCGCGTCGAACGCCCGGTTTCACTGGGTGCGCAAGCGCTATGCCGCTGTGGACGGGATTGCAGCGCCCGAGATGTTCATAACGCGCGAAAAGGACGTTCCGCTCACCGAGATGCCCGATACGCAAGGCCGGTGGGCAACCCAGCGCTTCGTGGACCCGGGCGACATGCGCCACGACATGCATGTCAATATCGTCACCTTCCAACCTGGCGGTGTCATCCCGTTTGAGGAAACCCACGTGATGGAGCACGGGCTTTTCGTGCTGGAAGGCAAAGCTGTCTACAAGCTGAACCGCGACTGGGTCGAGGTTGAGGCGGGTGATTTCATGTGGCTGCGCGCGTTTTGCCCGCAAGCCTGTTATGCGGGTGGGCCGGGGCCGTTTCGGTATCTGCTCTACAAGGATGTGAACCGTCATACGGGTTTTTGACGGACGGACGAGAGTATTTAGGCACAAAAGAAGCCGGTACCATGGCGTTAAGGTTAACGCGGCTGCCAGTCTTCTTTTGTGTAAAAATACTCACCGCGACCTCCGCCATAAGTGCATCGCTCTGGCTTTATGCCCCAAGGCTTTCCGACAAGGACCGCGCCGCGGCGACCACCTGTGTGGCGATCCGCGGGATGGCCGCATCTGTCATCCGACTGGTCGGCCCGGACACCGATAGCCCCGCGACGGCCAGACCTGAGGCGTCGCGCACCGGGGCGGCCACACAGCGCATGCCGGTCGTCTTTTCTTCGTCGTCAAAGGACTAGCCCTGGGCGCGGAGCGGCTCCAGTTCCGCCTCAAGCGCGGGCAGGGAGGTCAGCGTCTTGTCGGTGAACGCCTCCATCGGGGTGGCGCGCATGATGCGGGCGACTTTCTGTGGGTCAAATGTCGACAGCAGCGCTTTGCCAATGCCAGAAGCGTGCATCTGGCTTTGTGTGCCGGGCGGAAAGAAGGCGCGGATGCTTTCGTGGGTTTCGACCTGGCTGATGAACAGGACCTTGCCGCCGCGCTCCACGCCCAAATTCGCGGTCTCGCCGGTGCTGTCCATAAGCGCTGCCATCGTGGGGCGTGCGCGTTCGACCACGGATGTGCGCCGCAGGAAGGCCGATCCCATGCGGAACGCGCCTGCGCCGATGGACCATGTCTGGTTCACCTCTTCGAACTCGACCACATCGCGGGCTGCAAAGGTCGACAGCACGCGGTAGGCGGTGGCCGCTGATTGCTCCAGATCGGCGGCAATTTCGGACAGGGTCGCGGCGGGGTGGGTGCCCAGATAATCAAGGATATCCAGCGCGCGATCCAAGGACTGAACGCGATTCTGTTCGGATTTGTCATTGAAGGCCCGAGGCCGTCCGCGCGCGCGTTTTTCTGTCATAATCCTGTCCTTTCGGATATCTTTTTTCAGTTAGTGCGTATGCAGCATCAAAAATGAAAAAACACAACTTACTGTTTTTAAGTAGTTTTTGTATTTAATGACAATAATGAAAAACTTTTTCAAAAATATATCAACCCGAAATCGCCTTCCGTATAACAGCTTTGACGTCACCATGAGTGAGGAGCCATCATGTCATTCCAGAACCCCGTCTTCATTCCCGGGCCGACCAATATGCCCGAGAGCCTGCGCAAAGCCTGCGATATGCCGACAATTGATCATCGCAGCTCGCTTTTTGCCGAGATCCTGTATCCCGCGCTCAATGGTGTGCGCCGGATCGTGAAAAGCGATGTGGCCGAAGTGTTCATCTTTCCATCCACCGGCACAGGTGGCTGGGAAACGGCGATCACGAACACGCTCAGCCCCGGTGACAGTGTTCTGGTCGCGCGCAACGGTATGTTCTCGCACCGCTGGATTGACATGTGTGAACGCCATGGTCTTGACGTGCATATTGTTGAGGTGCCGTGGGGGCATGGTATCCCCGCCGACCGCTATGAAGAGGCGCTGACGGCGGATACGAGCCACAAGATCAAAGCGGTATTGGCGACGCATAACGAGACAGCCACCGGTGTCAAATCTGACATCGCCGCGCTTCGCAAGGCGATGGATGCGGCAAACCACCCCGCGCTTTTGCTTGTAGATGGCGTGTCGTCCATCGCGTCGATGGATTTCCGAATGGACGAGTGGGGCGTTGATATCGCTGTCACCGGTTCGCAGAAAGGTTTCATGCTGCCTGCGGGCCTTGCGATCACAGCGTTCAGCCCGAAGGCCACCGCCGTGGTGGAGGCTGCCAAGTTGCCGCGCACCTTCTTTGATATTCGCGACATGCGCGCCGGTTATGAGAAAGGCGCCTATCCTTACACGCCTGCCGTTGGCTTGCTTAACGGTCTCAAGCAATCATGTGACATGCTGCTGGATGAGGGGTTGGACAACGTCTTTGCCCGCCACGCCCGTCTTGCCTCTGGTGTGCGCGCTGCCGCCGGCGCGTGGAACATGCCCCTATGCGCCGCGTCCCCGGACGTGTATTCTGATACGGTCAGTGCGATCCGGACACCGCAAGGGTTCAATGCGACCGAGATCGTGACCCATTGCGCGGACACCTATGGCATGGCCTTCGGTGTCGGTCTGGGCGAAGTTACTGGCAAAGTGTTCCGCATCGGCCATCTTGGGATGCTTACCGATGCGATGGTTCTGTCGGGTCTGGCCACTGTTGAGATGGCGATGGTCGACCTTGGTCTTGATGTGAAACTCGGCTCCGGTGTCGCAGCGGCACAAGAGATTTACCGCAACACGGCGTCCACTCAACTGCGAAAGGCAGCGTGATGAAAGATATAGCACCCGCATATATTCCCACGATCGACGACGTGCTTGAGGCGCATAAACGCATCGAGCCGTATATTCACCGCACGCCCGTTTTGACCTCGTCCTATTTCAACGAACTGGTGGGGGCCGAGCTGTTCTTTAAGTGCGAGAACTTCCAAAAGGCGGGTGCGTTCAAGGTCCGTGGCGCGTCTAATGCGGTCTTTGGCCTGACCGACGAGATGGCCGAGAAGGGTGTGGCGACCCATTCGTCGGGCAACCACGCTTTGTCTTTGTCCTATGCCGCTGGTCGCCGCGGCATCCCGTGCAACGTGGTCATGCCGCGCACAGCACCCGAGGCCAAGAAAGCCGCCGTGCGCGGATATGGCGGGATCATCACCGAATGTGAGCCGTCGACGACCTCGCGCGAGGAGGTTTTTGCCGAGGTGCAGCAGCGCACCGGCGCCGAGTTTGTGCACCCCTACAACGACCCGCGTGTGGTCGCGGGGCAGGGCACCTGTTCGAAAGAGCTGATGGAGCAGACCGACGGTCTGGATTGCGTCATCGCCCCCATCGGCGGCGGCGGCATGGTGTCGGGCACCTGTCTGACGCTCAGCAACCTCGCCCCCGAAGTGAAAATCTACGCCGCCGAGCCCGAGCAGGCCGACGACGCCTATCGCAGCTTCAAGGCGGGGCACATCATCGCCGATGATGCGCCTGTGACGATTGCGGACGGCTTGAAGGTCCCGCTCAAGGACCTCACATGGCATTTCGTCAGCAACCACGTGACCGACATCTTCACCGCCTCCGAGGACGAAATCATCGACGCGATGAAGCTCACATGGCAGCGCATGAAAATCGTGATCGAGGCCAGCTGCGCCGTACCGATGGCCACCATTTTGAAAAACAAGGACGTTTTCGCGGGCAAGCGCGTGGGCGTCATCATCACCGGAGGCAATGTCGATATGGACACGCTTCCATGGATCAAAGGTTAAGAGGGAGAGAACCTATGAACGCACCCGTAAAATTTGACGACCTTGAGGTCGGCTATGACATCCCCGCCGCCATCGGCATGGATGAGAGCGAAATCCAGACCCCCTGCCTTGTGCTTGATCTGGACGCGCTTGAGCGCAACATCGAAAAGATGGGCCGCTTTGCCCGCGAAATGGGTGTTCGTCACCGCGTGCATGGCAAGATGCACAAATCGGTCGACGTGGCCCTGCTTCAGGAAAAGCTGGGCGGCTCTGTCGGTGTCTGCTGCCAGAAGGTGTCCGAGGCTGAAGTGTTCGCCCGTGGCGGCATCAAGGACGTAATGGTGTCGAACCAAGTGCGCGACCCCGCTAAGATCGACCGTCTGGCCCGCATCCCCAAGCTGGGCGCCCGCGCGATCTGCTGCGTGGATGACATCGAAAATGTCGCCGACCTGTCCGCCGCGGCTGTCAAGCACGGCACGGAAATCGAGTGCATCGTGGAGATTGACTGTGGCGCGGGGCGCTGCGGCGTGACGACGACGCCGGAAGTTGTTGAGATCGCCAAAGCCATCGACGTCGCCGAGGGCCTCAAGTTCGCAGGTCTGCAAGCCTACCAAGGCGCGATGCAGCACCTTGACAGCTATGACGAGCGTAAAGCCAAGATCGACATCGCAGTCGCCATGGTGAAAGACGCCGTGGACACGCTCAAGGACGAAGGTCTGGACTGTGACATCGTCGGCGGTGGTGGCACCGGATCCTACTACTTCGAAGGAAATTCCGGCGTTTACAACGAATTGCAATGCGGATCATACGCATTCATGGACGCGGATTACGGCCGCATCCTTGACAAGGAAGGGAACCGTATCGACCAGGGGGAATGGGACAATGCTCTGTTCATCCTGACCTCGGTGATGAGCCACGCCAAGGCCGACAAAGCGATTGTCGATGCCGGTCTCAAAGCCCAATCCGTTGACAGCGGCCTGCCCGTGATCTTCGGGCGTGATGACGTCACTTACGTCAAATGCTCTGACGAACATGGTGTTGTCAGCGACCCCAAAGGCGCGCTGAAGGTCAACGACAAGCTGCGCCTTGTACCAGGCCACTGCGACCCGACCTGTAACGTGCATGACTGGTATGTGGGCGTCCGCAACGGCAAGGTCGAAACGCTTTGGCCCGTGTCGGCCCGCGGTAAAGCCTACTAACCATGACTGCAAAATCTGAGGGTATCGTGCCCGGAATAGTGATCGTCCCGGAAGGGGCGATCGCCGATCTCATTGACGCTGATGCGAGCTTTGAGGCTGTTGAATCTGTCTTCGCCGCCATGTCGCGCGGCGATGCGTATAACTTCCCCGTCATCCGCGAAGCCATTGGCCATGAAGATGCGCTCTATGGGTTCAAGGGCGGCTTTGACAAATCCGGCATGGCGCTGGGCCTCAAGGCGGGTGGCTACTGGCCGAACAATCTGGAAAAACGTGGGCTGATTAACCACCAGTCCACGGTATTCCTGTTCGATCCTGATACCGGCAAGGTTAAGGCGATGGTCGGCGGAAACCTTTTGACGGCCCTGCGCACGGCAGCGTCCTCGTCGGTGTCGATCAAGCATCTTGCCCGCGAAGACAGCAAGGTTCTGGGCATGATTGGTGCGGGCCATCAGGCCACGTTCCAACTGCGTACAGCCCTCAAGCATCGCAATTTCGAAAAGGTCATCGGCTGGAATTACCACCCCGACATGCTGCCAAACATCGAAAAGATCGCGACCGAGGCTGGTCTGCCCTTCGAAGCCGTCGACCTGCCCGGCATGGTTGAGGCTGATGTGATCATCTCGATCACCTCCGCCTTCTCCGCCTCGCTGATGGCCGACCATGTCAGCCCCGGCACGCATATCGCGGCCATGGGCACCGACACGAAAGGCAAGCAAGAGGTCGACGCGGCACTGGTCGAAAAGGCCACCGTCTTTACCGACGAGATCGCCCAGTCGATCAGCATCGGAGAGGCCCAACACGCGATTGCCGCTGGCTCCATCAAAGAAGCTGATATTGCAGAAATCGGCGCGGTCATCAACGGCACCCACAAAGGCCGGACTAGCACCGATGAGATCACACTGTTCGACGGGACGGGCGTGGGTTTGCAAGACCTTGCCGTAGCCGCAAAAGTGGTTGATCTTGCGGTGGAAAAAGGTGTGGCGCAAAGGGTTGATTTCTGACCCTCGCCCGAGGGACAGAATATGACGATCCGCATTGCAATAAACGGTTTGGGGCGCATTGGGCGCTCCATCCTTCGCCTGCTGGGAACAGACAAGGGTGACGGGTTCGAGCTCGTCGCCCTCAACGATATCGCGGCCCCCGACCTGGTCGCTTATCTGCTGAAATACGACACCGTCTTCGGGCTTTATCCCGGCGAGGTTGGCCACACAGACGACGCGCTGATCCTGAACGGCAAGCACATCCCGCTCACCCAACATCCCGATATCTCCGGCATTAACTTAGGCGGCGTCGATCTGCTCCTCGAATGTACCGGCAAGGCTGATACCCGTGCCTGGGCCGAACGCGGACTAATCGCAGGCGCAAAGAAAATCCTCATCTCCGGCCCGTCGCCGGAGGCCGACCTGACCTTCGTCATGGGCGCCAATGACGCCACCCTCAAAGGCCAAACCATCGTCTCCAACGCGTCTTGCACGACAAATGCGCTGGCCCCGACGCTCAAGCTGCTCGACGATCACTATGGCCTGATCTCGGGCCATATGACGACGATCCACTGCTACACCGGCAGCCAGCCCACCGTTGATGCCCCGCGCGGCGACATGGTGCGCTCCCGCGCCGCTGCCCTGTCGATGATCCCGACGACAACCAGTGCGGCGACCCTTGCTGATCTGGTGCTGCCCGATCTGGCCGATAAAGTCACCAGCCACTCCGTCCGTGTCCCCACGGCCTCCGTCTCTGCCGTAGACCTGATCGTTCAGCTGAAAAACTGCCCCGATGCAGAGACTGCCAACGCCATGCTCCGCGCCGCGCCCACGCCGGTCTTCGCCCACACCGATGATCGCGTTGTGTCCTCCGACTTGCGGGCGCACCCGGCCTCGATCATCTTTGCGACCCCGGAAACGTCCCGCGTCGGCAAGGATATGCTGCGTGTTTTCGGCTGGTACGACAATGAATGGGGCTTCTCGAACCGCATGCTTGATGTCGCCCGCCTGATGGCACATTAAGGCTTTCATTCCGGCAAAAATATTCCCACCGAAGGCACAAAAAAAAGCCCCCGCCCGAAAGCGGAGGCCGTTACTCGTCAACCGCTCAAATCACTTATGCGGCAACGACCCTTTGCCGTGCCCGGCCAGTCCGCCAGACACTTCCTCGGTCGCTTCGCCAGATAGCTCTTCTGGCAGGATCAGGTTCAACACAATCGCGATCAACGCTGCCGGCAACAGCCCGCTGGTCATCAGGATGCGCAGGGTGTCGGGCAGGTATTGCACAGCCCCCGGCTCCAGCTGCAAACCAAGCCCCACGGACAACGCAATCGCAAAAATCACCATGTTGCGGCGATTCCAGTCCACATCCGACAGCATCGAAATGCCTGCCGCGACGACCATGCCGAACATCACGATCACGCCGCCGCCCAGCACTTCGATGGGCACGGTGCGGATCACGCCGCCGACTTTGAGCACCAGTCCGCAGATGATCAAAAAGATCGCACCACAGGTGACCACATGGCGGCTCATCACGCCGGTCATGGCGATCAGACCGACATTCTGGCTGAAGGAGGTGTTCGGGAAGCCACCGAACACCCCGGCCAGCGCACTGCCCAGACCGTCGGCATAGGTCGCGCCTTGAATTTCCGTGTCTGTCGCTTCACGGCCCGCGCCACCTTTGGTGATGCCTGAGACATCGCCAACCGTCTCAATGGCCGAGATGAACGCCATCAGGCAAAAGCCGACAACGGCGGCGGTCGAAAACTCAAACCCGTATTTGAAGGGTTGGGGCAAAGCGAAGGCTGCAGATCGCTCCCAAGAGGTTGCAATCGCCTCGACCGTCAACATGCCGACGCCAAGCGCATAGACATAACCCGCAATCAGTCCAATCAGCACAGCGGAAATCGAAAGCATCCCCTTGGTGAAAAACTTCAGACCCAAGGTGACAAAGATCACGACCAAGGCCGCCGACCAGTTTAACAGGCTGCCATATTCCGGCGTGCCAATGGCCGGAACACCACCTGCCGCATACTGGATACCGACCTTCACCAAGGCTAGACCGATCATCGTGACGACCAGGCCGGTCACCAGCGGAGGCAGTGCGAACCGGATCTTGCCGATGAACAATCCCAATACCGCATGGAACAAGCCACCGATGATCACGCCTCCGAACAAAGCGGCCAAAGCATCCACGCCTTTGCCCGCCACAAGCGGGATCATGATGGGCAGGAACGCGAACGACGTGCCTTGCACGATGGGCAATGCCGCACCAACAGGGCCAACTGTGATCGTCTGCAAGAGCGTCGCAACGCCCGCAAACAGCATCGACATCTGGATCAAGTAAAGCAGTTCGGGAAAATCTGGAGAATTCGACCCAAAGCCGAACCCCGCAGCCCCCGCGACGATAATCGCAGGCGTGACGTTCGAGACGAACATCGCCAGAACGTGTTGAATTCCCAAGGGAATTGCCTTGCCCAAGCCGGGCGTGTAGTTTGGGTCGCGCAGTTGTTCTGCGGTCCCGATGGATGTGTCAGCCATGATGATAACTCCCGTGTCAGCTGTCCGTCATGCCCATGCCGCCTTTGTGGCGATCTCAGTTGGGCGCTTGGATGATAAGCGGCTCTTTGAGCCAGAACTCCTCCAGATTGTCGCCGTCCCCGATCCTGTCGATCACGGCGAATAGCCCCGGCGCATGCAGCGGGGTGCAAACCCCGTGCCATGTGTTCCGGTGAAAATTGATGGCCTGTCCGGGTGCCGTCACAAAGGCGCGCGGCGTGTCAGGCTGGCCTGCGGTGTCAGAGGCCACGACGACCAGAAACGGATATTCGGTCATCGGGATGAAGGCTTGGCTTCCCAGCGGATGCCGCTCCATCATATCCAGGGTGTAGGGCAGGGCACGCGGCTGTGCGTTGAACAGGCTTATGCCCACCCGCCCGTCGCTGATGTCAATCTGCGCGCGGTCGTGAAACCGACCGCAAAGCCCCTGATTGATCAGCTTGTCTGGTGCCCCTGCGCAGTCCAGCACGTCGCCAAACGGCGCGAAGGCGCTAGCGGTCAAAGGCTGTGCTCTGATCATGGCAGCATGTCCTTCAACCGATGCAGCGCGATGCGTTCGACCTGCCGACAGGCCTCGGCAAATTCCGCCGCACTGTCATTCCCGATGCGCCGCTCGAACGCGGAAAGGATCGATGCCTTATCATGGTCCCGCACCGCGATGATGAACGGAAACCCATGCTTTTCGACGTAGGCCGCGTTCAGCTTGGTAAACGTTTCCCGCTCTTCATCCGTCAGATGATCAAGCCCTGCGCTTGCCTGTTCCGACGTGCTTTCCGCTGTCAGCGCCTTGGCCGCGGCCAGCTTTCCGGCAAGGTCGGGATGCGCGGTCAGAACGCCCAGACGTGCGTCATCAGACGCAGACCGGAACACCCGTGCCAACGCGTTATGCAGGCCGACGGCTGTGTCATGGGCAGGGCCAAGTTCCAGCGCCCACGCCCCTTCTGCAATCCACGCGGAGTGCTCGAAGATCGACCCGTAAGTCTTTATAAATGTTTTCTTTTCCATCTCGGATGGTCGTGCATGCGACTTTGGAGGATGCGTCTTGGCCCAATGCTCTGCAATTTCGATCCGGCGGGCGAACCACACCCCTTCGTGCCCTGCCGCATACTCCAGAAACCGCTGCACGGCCTGCACCCGACCGGGCCGTCCTGCAAGACGGCAATGCAGGCCGATACTCATCATTTTCGCCGATCCCGCGACCCCTTCGGCGTACAAAGCGTCAAAGCTGTCCTTCAGATACGCGTAAAATTGATCACCCGAATTAAAGCCTTGGGGTGTCGCAAACCGCATGTCGTTGGCATCCAGCGTGTAGGGGATGATCAGTTGATCGCGCCCATGCGCGCGGTGCCAATAGGGCAAATCATCGGCGTAACTGTCGCTGACATAATCGAACCCGCCATGCTCGGTGATCAGATCGACCGTATTGTCCGAACAGCGCCCCGTATACCAGCCACGCGGAGGGCTGCCGGTGACCTCGGTGTGCAGACGCACAGCCTCCGCCAAATGCGCTGCCTCAACACTGCGCGGCACGTCCTTGTAGTCGACCCATTTCAGCCCGTGGCTGGCGATCTCCCACCCGGCGTCCTGCATCGCATGAACCTGATCGGGGGATCGCGCCAAAGCTGTCGCCACGCCGTAAACCGTCACCGGGATGTCCATACCCGTGAACAACCGGTGCAACCGCCAAAAACCGGCGCGCGCGCCGTACTCATAGATGGATTCCATGTTCCAATGCCGCTGACCCGGCCAGGCCGCAGCACCCACGATTTCCGACAGGAACGCCTCGGATGCCGCATCCCCATGCAGCACGTTGTTTTCGCCGCCTTCTTCATAGTTGACGACGCATTGCACGGCGATCTTGGCACGCCCCGGCCAAGCCGCATCCGGTGGCGTCGCGCCGTATCCCTGCATGTCGCGGTCATATCGTTTCACGGGCAGCATCCTTTGCTCTCAGTTCCTTTTATTCCGAAATAATCCTTGTGACTTTCAAGAAAAATCAGAAAGTGTTTTTAACGGTCAGGGCTTTCCCATCGGCCAGCTTTGACCCAGTTTCAAAGTCAATCAAAGGAGCGATACCATGAGCGGCTATCTGACAACCCATGTTCTGGACACCGCGCTGGGAAAACCTGCGCAGGGCTTGCAAATTGAGCTGTTCCGGATCGACGGCGACACCCGCACCCATCTACGCACGCTCGTCACGAATGACGATGGCCGCACCGACAGCCAGATCCTTCCCGCGGATGAGTTTGCGATCGGCACCTATGAGCTGGTCTTTCGCGCGGGTACTTATCTCGATGCTGTCGGCATCCCGCCCGAAGACCCACGTTTTCTGGATGTCATTCCGATCCGCTTCGGCATGTCCGAGGCCGCGCACTACCACGTTCCGCTGCTGCTCTCGCCTTTCGGGTATTCGACCTATCGGGGCAGCTGAGCTGTACATACAGGTGCCATACGCTTGCCATACGCGACCCATACCCAAACCAGACACGTTGTCCGGCTCGTTCACCCAGTCGCGCCGCCCATCATCTGCGGAATACGCGCGGCCATGAATTCGATCAGAAGTCGCACTTTCGGGTCCTGCCTGCGCCGGTGCGCATAAAGGCAGCCAAGCTGCACCGGAAGGGGCGGGGTTTCGGCGCACACCTCGACCAATGCGCCGCTCTCAAGATGGGCCGCGACCTCGAAAACGGGTTTCATAACAATGCCATGGCCATCCAACGCCCATTGGGTCAAGACATCCCCATCGTCGCTTTCAAACGGCCCGCGTATCGCAAAGCGCTCGGGTCCGTCCGCCGTCTGCAACTGCCATTGAAACTCCACGGCGCCCGGAAACCGCAACGCCAGACAATCATGCTTGTCGCGCACCAGCGCCGCGCCATCCCCCGGCACCCCGCGGACCTCAAGATAGCCCGGCGCCGCGCACAAGATCCGCGGACAATCCGCCAGCTTGCGCATCTTCAAGGCGCTGTCTTGAGGGGTTCCTAAAAAGAACGCTAAATCAAGGCCTTCCAAGGCGACGTCAATGTTACGATCCGACAATCGCAGCCGGATATCCACCAGCGGAAACTCGGCTTTGAAGGCCGGCACCAGCGGCGCGATAAACCGCCGCCCGACACCCAAGGGAGCCGCCACAAAGATCGACCCGCGTGGATTGCCCGTCACGTCCTGCACCGCCGCTTCCGCTTCTGAAACAGCTTCCAAAACCCGCTGCGCCCCTTCAAAAAAGATGCGCCCTTGTTCGGTGGGTTGCAGACTGCGCGTGGTCCGCGTGAACAGACGCGCGTTAAGGTGTTGTTCCAATTGCCCGATCCGCGCCGACGCCACCGCCGGAGACACCCTTTGATCGCGCGCAGCGGCCGACATACTGCCCAATTCATAGACACGGACAAAGGTCCGGATCGTGTCAAAGTAGGACATTTCGCCCCTCGCTGCATTATTCGGCTTTCTTTGAAACTGATTGGAATAATACTGGAATTCAAGAAAAATTCCCGGCGCTGTAAAGTGGCGAAAAAGGAGAGACGTTGATGTATGATCTGGCTGTGATGTGGGATTGGATTGGCTTTGCCGTGCGCTGGCTGCACGTCATCACCGCGATTGCCTGGATCGGAAGTTCGTTTTATTTCATCGCGCTAGACCTTGGTCTTCGGCAAGCACCGGGACTGCCCGCAGGTGCATCCGGCGAAGAATGGCAGGTCCACGGCGGAGGTTTTTACCATATTCGCAAGTTCAACGTGGCTCCCGAAGACATGCCCGACCACCTCACATGGTTCAAATGGGAAAGCTATGCGACCTGGCTGTCGGGGGCCGCGCTGTTGATGATCGTCTACTGGGCCGGGGCCGAGATGTTCCTGATCGACTTGAACAAGCTCGAATTAAGCACTTTTCAGGCGATCCTGATTTCTGCAGCCTCGCTCACGATTGGTTGGATCATCTACGATCTGGCTTGCAAATCCCCGCTGGGTGAGCATCCCAACGCGCTGATGTTGCTGCTTTTTGTGGCCCTCGTCGTGATGAGCTGGGGCTATCATCAGGTCTTCACGGGCCGTGCCGCGATGCTGCATCTTGGTGCGTTTACAGCCACGATTATGACAGCCAACGTTTTCTTCATCATCATGCCGAACCAGCGTATTGTCGTCGCCGATCTGAAAGCAGGCCGCACGCCTGATCCCAAATACGGCAAGATCGCCAAGCTGCGTTCGACCCATAACAACTACCTCACGCTGCCGGTGCTGTTTTTGATGTTGTCGAACCATTACCCGCTGTCGTTTGCGACGGATTACGCGTGGATCATTGCCGCTTTGGTCTTTCTGATGGGCGTCACAATTCGCCATTATTTCAATACGTTGCACGCGCGCAAAGGCAACCCGACCTGGACGATCGCGGCGACGGTTCTGCTGTTTATCGGCATCATGTGGCTTTCCACCGCGCCGCTGCGGACCGTCGATGATCTACCCGAGAACCAAGCGATGACACCTGCTGCCCAACGCTTTGCAGCAGCGGACGGGTTCGAGGACGCGAGCAGTATCGTGCTGGGCCGCTGTTCCATGTGTCACGCCCGCGAGCCTGTCTGGAGCGCGTCGATGCGCTGGGCTCCCAAAGGTGTGCATCTGGAAACTGAGACCGACATCGCCTCCAATGCGCTCCAGATCTATCTGCAATCGGGCGTCAGCCACGCCATGCCTCCGGGCAATCTGACCTGGATGGAAGAGGACGAGCGCGCCGCGATCCGCGCCTGGTTCAAAGCCGCCCGCGATGTGGAGCTTGCAGCAAATTGAGCCTGGGTCCGCACTGCTTACATGATCACTGACCCCGCCCTAGAGGCCCGCCGTCTTTTCGATATCGGCGTTGCCACAGCTGACCCGTACGCCGCGACTGAGATTGCGTTGAACGGGCTGAACCTGCACGATCCGCTGATCCTCGCTATTGGCAAAGCCGCGACGCGCATGGCCGAAGCTGCGATGATCCATTATGCGAAACCTGAAATAATTATCGTCACGAACCCCGAAAATGCGAAGGATGTCCCGGATGCTTCCATTTTTGCCGCAAGTCATCCCGTACCTGACGCGGTCGGGCTAGAAGCGTCGAAAGCGATTATAACCAAACTCACCGATAATGGGCGCCCGGTTCTGGCGTTGATCTCTGGTGGTGGTTCTGCGCTTTTGCCTGCGCCGGTCGACGGGATCACCCTTTCCGACAAAGCCCGCGTCAACGAACTGCTTCTGGGCTGTGGGGCTGATATCGTGCAGACCAATCTTGTGCGCCAACAGCTGTCGCGCCTGAAAGGGGGCGGGCTGAACCGCCACGCGCATCCCCATCCGGTCACGGCTTTGATCCTGTCTGATGTCATCGGTGACGACCTGCGTGCGATTGCATCCGGCCCGACGGTTTCGGCTATCGGCACCGCGCGCGAAGCACGCCAAACGCTTGAAACCTTGGGCGTTTGGGACGCGTGTCCCGCCTCAGTGCGCGCCTATCTGGACGCCAACCCCGCGGTGCCCGAAACGCCTGAGGCGCAAAACATCCTGATTGGTTCGAACACCAAAAGCCTTGAAGCGATGAAAGCCGCGGCGGCCTCTGCGAAAATCGGCAACGCCCATCTGATCGGTGACGTAGATGACGCGGCGCGCATCGTCGCCCAACACTACCATGAGGGCCCCGGAACCACGCTTTTCGGTGGCGAGACGACTGTTCAGATCACAGGCAAAGGCGCAGGCGGGCGCAATCAGGAGCTTGCCTTGCGTGTCGCCCTGATCGCAGAGGCGGAGGGATGGGAAAACTGGACCTATCTGCAAGGCGGCACCGACGGCCGCGACGGCCCGACCGATGCCGCGGGTGGCTTGGTCAACAGCGAAACGCTCTCCAACATCCATGCCGCAGGCTATGATCCTGTGACCTTGCTGGCGAATAACGACAGCTATGCTGCGCTCAAGGCGGGGAACAGTCTTTTAGTGACAGGCGGGACCGGCACTAATGTTGCCGACCTTGGTATTTTGATCCGAACCTGACCTTCTTTTGTGCAAAAATACCTCCCGCCGGAGGCACCTGTGCTAATCCACAGGCAAGCCGCTTGGCACAGTGTTGGGTCGTCCCAACGGGCGCTGCCGCGCCGTCGCGCCGGTGAGACTGTGCAGGAAGGCCACCAATTCCGCGACGTCGCTATCGCTCAGAACGCGCGGCGCAATATCAACAGCCGCTTCTTGGCGCGCCATCTCACGATTGTCAGATTGAATAACGAAATCAACCTCTTGCAGCCATTCGGCATCCGGCAGTGCTGCAAGGTCGCTTTCCCAGTCTGCGCGCCGCTCCAGCGGGTTCAGGTGATGCCGCACCATCCCTTTCAGGGTCGGATAGGCCCCGTTATGCCCGTAAGGCGCGGTCAGCGCGACGTTGCGCAGGGACGGTGTCCGAAAGCGGTAAGCGTCTTCCAATGCGTCGCTCTCGCCCATCCGTCCGACATCGCGCGGGATCGGGTCAAAGCCCCGCGTGCGGCCCGGGCCGAAGGCGGGCAAGGCCAAAGCGTGAAAACCCTGATCGGTGAGTAATGGCCCGTTGTGGCAGGCGGCGCACCCGGCTTTGCCGAAGAAAAGCGCCCGACCGGCCTCGGCCTGATCAGGCAAAGGCGTCCCGGCAAGAAACGCATCATAAGGGCTGTCGAAACTGCGCCATTCCGCGTTCATGAAGGCGCCCAAAGCGTTGGCGATCTCGGTGATCGTGACCTCTTCCGGTGCCTTGATATGATCGAAAGCTGCCACAAACCGGTCGCCATACTCCGGGATCACCCGCACCCGTTTCGCGATGATCGGCCACGCCGCGTCGATCCGGTCGTGGACCGCGCCCGCCACCTCGTTTTCCTTGGGATTGCCCGCCATCTCGAACTGGGCGGTCAGCGGAAAAAGGGCCTGCGCGGCCAGGATATGATCCAACCCCCCAGGCAACCACTCCTCTGCCGGGGAGTTGAACCCATTGCCGAAATCATCACTCACCGACAAGCGCCCGTCGTGGAACATGATATCGACGCTGCGATGGCCCAGATTCCACAGCGCAGGTGCATTGCGCGGGATGCGCTTGCGGATGCGCGCATCGCCGGTGCCCGCCGTGCGTTTCGGGCCAACACCCGTGCCGCCTTCGCCGATCCCAAGGCTTAGCCCATCCGTGCCGTGATGGTCATGGTGATGGCAGGTCCCGCATGAGATATTGCGGTTTCCCGACAGGATCTTATCGTAGAACAGAAGCTGTCCCAGCTCGACCTGAAGCGGGTCGGCGGGATGGAAATCGGCATCGCTCATCGGGCCTGCGACAGCGGGTCCGGCACATAGAAAAGCCAGGAGACCCAAATGCTTAGACTTGCGGTGACGCTTTGCCTGATAGCCGCTCCGGCGCTGGCCGAGATCGAAGAAGGTCGCGATCTGATGGAGCAGGGGCGCTTTGAAGAAGCGATGGAGGCGTTCTGGCCTGCTGCGCGTTCTGGCAATGCGGATGCCGAGGAATTGATCGGCGTGATGTACGCGCTGGGGCTCGGGGTCGAGCAGGATTATGTCCGCGCGTTTGATTGGTATCTGCGCAGCGCGATGAAGGGTCATCCCGGTGCGCAAAGCGGTGTCGCCTGGTATTACGAGGTCGGTTTGGGGATGCCCGCACCCGATCTGACGCGGGCTTACATGTGGTATGTGCTCAGCGCGATCGGGGGCGACCCTGATGCCGCGATTTCGCAGGAGGAGGTGGTCAAGAAAATGACTGCTGAGCAGATCGAAAAGGCGCATGAGTTGATCGACGATTACCGTGTCTGGATGTATCCGTTCCGCTGAGTTTACCGGACGTTGGCGTTTTGGGAAACGCTGCGATGCCTTCGGCGAGTAGATTTGGGGCCAGAGTGAAATCGGCGCGGATCAATTAGATTAAAAGGCGCCGCAGATTTTTACGGCGCCTTTCGGTTTTGTTAACGACAGAGGCCTTAGTTCAGGTCAGCAGCGCGTGCAGCGCCCAGATCGGCCTCTGCCGCGGCAACCGCTTCGGTCAATGCAGTGTAGATCCGCTCACCGCCGTCGATATTGGCCTGAAACCAGTCATAAACCGGGGCGGCTGCTGCTTTGAACGCCGCCTTCTCTTCGGGGGTAGGGACGTAAAGATCGCCACCACCGGCGACAAACTCCTCGTAAGCGGCAATGGATTTGCGCTTGGGCGAGGCGAATGTCGCTTGCTGGAGCGCGTAGAAACCATCGACCACGACGCGGCGCATGTCTTCGGGCATCGCCATGAATTTCTCGTTCGACATCCACCACAGCG